>Ga0184627_10000150_pt1 | contig 33195 bp, 27 predicted proteins | sample PLM3_127_b1_FD_133150 | JGI IMG/M metagenome (GOLD analysis project Ga0184627, IMG submission 133150) | Groundwater sediment microbial communities from an aquifer in East River, Colorado, USA - PLM3_127_b1 | ecosystem: Environmental > Terrestrial > Soil > Riparian zone | place: USA: East River... | reverse complement strand
CGCGTCCCGATCTCCGCCGCGTGCCGAAGGAGGCTCACCGGCGGCGCGGAATCGGCGCATACCGCGGGCCGGCCGGCGCGGAATATGCCGGCCTTCTCGCGCCCGATCGCCTCGCGGTCGCCGCCCAGGAAATCGACGTGGTCAATGTCGACCGTGGAGATCACCGCGCAGTCGGCATCGAAGGCGTTGACCGCGTCGAGCCGTCCGCCGAGTCCGACTTCAAGCACAGCGACCTCGACGCGCTGGTCGATGAACAGCCAGACACTGGCAAGAGTGCCGTACTCGAAGTACGTGAGCGGAACATCCCCCCTGGCACGCTCTACTGCGGCGAACCCCCGCACCAACTCCACATCGCGCGCTGCCGAGCGTGCGATACGCACGCGCTCGTTGTAGCGCAGGAAGTGCGGCGAGGTGTAGCAACCGACGCGGTAGCCGGCTTGATGCAGGATCGCCTCCAGCATCGCGCACACCGAGCCCTTGCCGTTGGTGCCGCCCACGGTGATGATCGGAAACGCAGGCACGAGGCCGAGTGCGTCGCGAACCCGGGCAACGCGATCCAGTCCGAGAGCGATGGTTCTCGGGTGCAGGCGCTCGATGTACTCCAGCCACTGCTGGAGTGTTCCGGGTTCAAGGTTCAAGGTTCAAAGTTCAAGGTTCAAGGTTCAAGGTTCAGGGTTCAAGAACCCGGAACTATGAACTCGGAACCCGGAACCCTCAACCCGGAACTCGAAACCCGGAACTCGGAACCTCACGATGCTGCGGGAAGCTTCAGCAGCATCGTGAGCAAGCCGGCGAGCTTGTCCCGCATCTCGCGGCGGTCGACGATCATGTCGATCGCACCGTGCTTGAGCAGGAACTCGGAGCGCTGGAATCCGTCCGGCAGGGTCTCGCGCACGGTCTGCTCGATCACCCGCGGCCCGGCGAAGCCGATCAGCGCGCCGGGCTCCGCGATCACCACGTCGCCGATCATAGCGAAGCTCGCCGACACCCCCCCCATCGTGGGATCGGTCAGCACCGTGACGAACGGCAGCCGGTCGTGCGCGAGCTGGGTCAAGGCGGCGCAGGTCTTGGCCATCTGCATGAGCGAGAGCAGCCCCTCCTGCATGCGCGCGCCGCCGCTCGCAGTGATGCAGATGTAGGGCAGCCTCTGCTCGAGGCATACCTGCACGCCGCGGATGAAGCGCTCGCCCACCACCGAGCCCATGGAGCCGCCGAGAAAACCGAATTCGAAGCCGGCCGCCACTACCGGGATGGTCTTGATCGAACCCTGCATCACCACCAGCGCGTCCTCCTCCGAGGTGTCGTTGCGCGCCTCTTCCAGTCGCTCGGTGTAGCGCCGGCTGTCCTTGAACTTGAGGCTGTCGACCGGCGCCACTTCCACCCCAATCTCGTATCGCCCCTCGAGGTCGAGCAGGTAGTCGAGCCGCTCGCGCGCCGAGATGCGGTTGTGATGCGCGCATTTGGGACAAACGTGCAGGTTCTTTTCGAGATCGGCGCGATAGAGCACCGCTTCGCACGACTCGCACTTGCTCCACAACCCCTCCGGCACCACCTTCTTAGGGCTGTTGGAGTCGCGCTTGATCTTCGGCGGCAGCAGTTTCTGTAGCCAGCTCATAATGCCGCATCCGCAATCACAGTGGTCGCACGAACCACAACATGTCGGCGGCCTTTAGTCATGCTTTTACCGCAGACAGGCTATCGAGCGCCGCGCGGATCGGTGTCAAGAACCGCCCGGCGCATGCTGCAACGCCGTCTCGTGGCGCTTTCTCGATTTCTTGAATCAAGGCGCTGCCAATCACCACCGCATCCGACAATGCGGCGATCGCCTTGGCGGTCGCCGCATCGCGGATGCCGAAGCCGACGCCCACCGGCAGCCGCACGAACTCGCGGACGTGCTTGACGCGCGCGGCAACGTCGGCGAAATCGATATGCGTGGCTCCGGTCACACCCCTCAGGGATACATAATAGAGATAGCCGCGTCCGAGCTTGGCGACTTGCGCCAGCCGCTCGTCGCTGGTCGTCGGCGACAGCAGGAATATCATGTCGAGACCGCGCGCATCGAGCGCCGTGACCAGCTGCCGCGCCTCTTCGGGCGGGTAATCGACTACCAGCACCCCGTCGGCATCTGCAGCCCGCGCCGCGTCGGCGAAGCGCTCCACGCCCAGCGCCTCGATCGGGTTGGCATAGCCGAAAAGTACCACAGGCGTCTTGCGGTCGGTCTTGCGGAATTCGGCGAGCATCCCCAGCACGTCCCGCAGCGATACGCCGTGTTTCAACGCCCGCTCGCTCGAGCGCTGGATCACGGGACCATCGGCCATGGGGTCCGAGAACGGCACGCCGAGTTCGATCACGTCCGCGCCGGCCCTGGCGAGCGCGTGCATTACCGGCACCGTTAGTCCGGGGGCAGGGTCGCCGGCGGTAATGAAAGGAATCAGCGCCTTGCGGCCCTGATTCCTTAACGAATCGAATGTGGCGGAGATACGGGACATATCTACCAAACGATGAACGATGAACGATGAATGATGAACGAACCCCTTGCGAAGATACTGTTCATCGTTCCGCGTTCCGCGTTCATCGTTAGATCTTCATGCCCGACCTCTCGGCGACGGTGTGCATGTCCTTGTCGCCGCGACCGGAAAGATTGACGAGCAGAATTTGGTCCTGGCGCATGTGCGGCGCGATCTTGCCGGCGTAGGCTAGCGCGTGCGCCGATTCCAGCGCCGGGATTATGCCCTCGAGCCGGCACAGGTCGTGGAATGCCTGCAATGCCTCATCGTCGGTGATCGCCACGTATTCGGCACGTCCGCTGTCCTTGAGCCACGCGTGTTCCGGGCCGACTCCGGGGTAATCGAGGCCGGCCGATATTGAATGAGTCTCGCTGATCTGGCCGTTCTCGTCCTGCAGCAGATAGGTGCGGTTGCCGTGCAGCACGCCCGGCCTGCCCGCGCACAGCGTGGCCGCGTGTTTGCCGCTTTCGAGCCCCTGCCCCGCGGCTTCCACGCCGATCAGCCGCACCTTCTCGTCCGCGATGAAGGAGTGGAAGATGCCCATGGCGTTCGACCCGCCGCCGACGCAGGCGAGAACGGCATCGGGCAGGCGTCCGGCGAGTTCCTGAATCTGCTCCCGCGCCTCGCGCCCGATCACCGACTGAAAATCCCGCACCATCATGGGATACGGATGGGGGCCGGCGACGGTGCCAATGATGTAGTACGTATTCTCCACGTTGGTCACCCAGTCGCGCATCGCCTCGTTGAGGGCGTCCTTCAGCGTCTTCGAGCCGCTCTCCACCGGCACCACGGTCGCGCCGAGCAGCTTCATGCGGTAGACGTTCTGCAGCTGGCGCTTGACGTCTTCCGTACCCATGTAGACCACGCATTCCATGCCATAGCGCGCGGCTATGGTGGCCACCGCCACGCCATGCATGCCGGCGCCGGTTTCGGCGATGACGCGTGGCTTGCCCATGCGGCGCGCCAGCAGCGCCTGGCCAATCACGTTGTTGATCTTGTGCGCGCCGGTATGATTGAGGTCCTCGCGCTTGAGAAAGAGCTGCGCGCCGCCGCAGCGCCCGGACCAGCGGCGGGCGTGGTAGACCGGGCTGGGCCGGCCGACGTAATGCTTGAGTTCGTAGGCAAACTCGGCCTGGAATTCAGGATCGTTGCGGTAGCGCGCGTAAGCGGCCTTGAGCTCGTCGAGCGCCTGGACCAGCGTCTCGGAGACGAATACCCCGCCGTACGGTCCGAAATGGCCGCCCGCATCGGGGAGGTCAACCATCCGCATTGCGCACCTCTCTGATGAAAGCCGCGATCTTCCCGACGTCCTTGACGCCTTTCGCGGACTCGACGCCGCTCGATACATCCACAGCGCCCGGCCGCAGGCGCCGCACGGCAGCACTCACATTTTCCACGGTCAGCCCTCCCGACAGGATCACCGGCAGCGCCAAACCGCTCGGCATCAACCCCCAGTCGAAGGCGACGCCACTGCCACCGTGCATCTCCTCGACGTAGGTATCGAGCAGCAACGCCCGGGCATCGTGATAATCACGCGCATATTGTAGCAAATCCACACCCGCCCTCATCCGCACCGCCTTGACGTAAGGCAGGCCGAACTGGCGGCAGAAAGCAGGGGGCTCGGCCCCGTGAAACTGCAGCAGGCCAACCGGCACCTGCGCCAGCGTCGCCCGCACCTTTTCCGCCGGCGCGTCCACAAACAGCGCGACCGCGGTCACGAACGGCGGCAGCACGCGGACGATCTCCGCAGCTTGCACCGGCGTCACGCAGCGCGGACTCGGCGCGTGGAACACCAATCCGATGGCGTGCGCCCCCGCGCGCGCCGCCGCCAGGGCGTCTTCCACGCGAGTGATGCCGCAGATTTTCACCGCCGTAGCCATCACGAAAGCATGCCCATGAGAGTAGAACGTGTTGTCTGCGGGAAGTCCCAGCGCGCTTCGTACACCGCCCGCGACAGGTACAGCCCGGCGGCATCGAAGGTCGGGGCGGCGCGCTTGCGGTCGCGTCCCGCCAGCACTTCACCCAGCCACTCCGGCGGGTATTTCCCCTTGCCGACATAGACCAGGCAACCGACGATATTACGCACCATGTGGTGCAAAAAAGCATTGGCGCGAAAATCGAACACCAGGTAATCGCCGCGGCGCGCGACGTCGAGTCGCATGAGCGTGCGCACCGGGGTGCGCGCCTGGCACTCCGCGCTGCGGAAAGCGCTGAAATCGTGCTCGCCGACGAGCAGGCGCGCCGCGCGCTGCATCCTCTCCAGGTCGAGCGGCAGATGGAACCAGCCCACCCGCTCCGCGTCCGCCGCCGGCCGCACCGGATGGTTCAGCAACAGGTAGCGATAACAGCGGGCAACCGCCGAGTAGCGCGCGTGGAAATTGTCGGCGACGCGCCGCGACCAGTTGACGGCGCAGGCCGGCGGCAACAGTGCGTTCACGCCGCGCACCCATGCCGTCTCCGGACGCTCCGCCGCAGTATCGAAATGCACTACTTGGTCGAGCGCGTGCACGCCGGCGTCGGTGCGTCCGGCGCAAACCGTATCGACCGGTCCGCTCGCCACCTGCGCGAGCGCCCGTTCCAGCGCGTCCTGCACGGCGCAGCCCTGCGGCTGGGTCTGCCAGCCGCAGAAACGGCTGCCGTCGTACTCGACGCCCAATGCGACTCTCATGTCATCACGCGTCCGGTCATACAAAAAAACAAAACCGCGACAGCTCGCACTGCCGCGGTTCGATCCATGCCCCCGTATTTCTATCCCAGGCTGTCCATCACGGCCCTCGCCTGCGCTTTCTGATCGGCGTCGCCTTCCTTGATGACTTCCTGCAGGATTTCCCTGGCACCGTCCCTGTCGCCCATTTCCTGGTATGCCTTGGCCAGATCGAACTTGGTCTGGACGTCGTACCAGTGCCCGTCCTTCTCTCCACCCGTCACAAGCGGCGCCTTGGGCTCGCCGTCGAGGCTGAGATTCAGGCCATCAAGCTTGAAATCGAGGCCGGAGTCCGAGTCGGAATCCACCGGCGTCACCGTCGGCTGCTCGGCGCTGCCGGCCCTGGGCAATTCGACGTGGAAGTCGATGACGTTGCTGTCATGCTGCGCCGTCGGGGCCTCCAGGGTGATGTCTGGCTGGCTGTCGCCGCCCGCCGGCGGCACCTCCAGCGTGAAATCGGGCATTGTGAATCTCGCTGCTGGCGCCGACGCTCCCCTGCTAACCTCCGCGCCGATATCGAATACGGTGGAGTCAAAGCCGGACGCTGCTACCGCCGCCCCGGCGTCCAGCGTGATGTCGGTCGAGGTGCTGGCGCCGATCATCCCGATGTCGAGATCGACGTCGGTTGACGTAGGCAAGCCCTGCGCCGGCACAGCCACCGCTGCGCCCTTACCCGCCTCGTACAAGGCATTGCCAGGATCGAGCGCGTAGCCCAACGCCGCTGCCTTGAGCCAGTTGCCACCGGCACCGCGGGTGAGCCTGTTGAAGTCGCCGGCAAGCCTGCCGAAAGCGGTCCGGTCCTTGCGCGCCGAGTAGATCTCGAGCAGCTTGAGCTGCACGTCCTCGCGCCTGGGATGGGCGGCCAGCGCTTCCTTCAATATCTCTTCCGCCTGGCCGTCACGCCCGTACTGGATGTAGACCTCCGCCTCGGCCAGCGGGTCGACTTCGTCCGTGGCCGGCGCCGTGGAGGTCTGCGATGCGGCGGCTGCTTCTCTGGTTATGGCGGCTGCCCCCGCCGCAGCGGCAGCCGCCTTGCTCAGTGTAGGAGCGATGGGCGGGCCATCCTCATAGGCCCGCGATCGTCGTCGGCGCGCCATCCAGAACGCCAGCCCGCCCAGCAGGATGACACCACCACCCGCCCCAAGGTAGAGCGGGTCGGAAGCCGCCGCCATGACCTGGTCCATCAAGTCGGGCTCGGGCTTCTGGGGTGCAGGGGCGGGTTTCGGTTTCGGTTTCGGCTTCGGTTCGGCCACTGCAACCGGCTTTGCCGGTTCGGGCTGCACGACCGCTGGCTTTTCGGACGGGGCAGGGGCCTCGGCTATTGCCGGCGCCGGTTTCGCCGCCTCAGGTTTCGCGGGCTCCGGCTTGACGGTTGGCGCGGGCTTGGCCGCTGCCACCGCTTCCGGCTTCTTCATCGCGGGCTTGGCCGGCTCCGGCTTGGACACGGGCTTCGCCTCTGGCTTCGTGGCGGCTGCCATTCCCGGGCTCTTCAGCTCGACCAGCTTCTGCATGTCCTTGATGGTCTTCTCGAGCTGGGTTATGCGCGAGTTGGCCTCGGCCAGCGCCTTCTCCCGTGCCACCACCTCCTCCTCCAGCATGCGGATGCGCTCGGCGCCGGTGCGCGGCATGCCCTTGCCTGCCGCAACGCCGGCAAGGGGCTCGCCTTTCGACAGCTTGACGACGTCCTTGGGCGCGCCGGCGGCGGTCTTGTCCTCGACCTTGGTCGTGATCTTGCCGCTGACCGCAGTGCGCCCCTCGGCAGGAACCGTCCCCGCCGCATCGGCAACTTTCTGGCGATAGGCGTTCCAGTCGGCGACGTGGGTGCGATATTCTCGCACTGCATCAATGCGCGAAGTCGCTTCCACTTCCTCCGTGTCAGGCACGCGCAGGATCTTGCCGGTGCGCACCAGGTTAAGGTTGTTCTGTATGAATGCCTCGGGATTGCTGCGATAGAGGGCAACCAGCATCTGCTCCAGCGTGACGCCATCCGGCATTACGCTTCGTGCGATCTTTCCCAGCGTCTCGCCGCGTTCTATCGGTCCGTACTCCTTGCTTCCCTTGATCGTGGCGGGAGCGGGGGCGGGCGACACGGGTCTGGAAACCACCGGCTCAGCGGGCGCCACAGACGGCTCAGCGGTCACTACAGACGGCTCAGCGGGCGCCACAGACGGGGCAACGGGCGCTACAGGCGGGGCGGCAGGCGCGGGGGCCGGGGCAGCGACAGTGGCCGGCGCCTCTGTTGCCGGCGCGGGGCGCGATTCCGGTATTGCAGCAATTACCGGGGCCGGTGCCGGCGGCGCTCGCGGGATGCCGGGTGGATCAAGCAGCGCGGTGTATTCGCGCGACAGGCGTCCGGCCGTCCACGTCAGCTGAACCAGCAAATCAATGAAGGGCTCGGTAACGGGGCGCTTCGTTACGACTTTGAGGTAGTGTGTCCCATTCGGACGCTTCTCGATAGTCACGCGCGCGCCTGTCAGCGAGGTGTTGTACTGCAGGTTCGCCTGCTGATAGGCATCGGGCACCGCGAGGCGCACGTCGAGCGACGACAGCTCCTCGTTGCTCACCGTGAGTTCGATCTCCGCAATCAGCGGCTGGCCGATCGCGGAAAGTACGTTGATCCTACCCATGCCGGCGGCGCCTGCCACACACGGCAGGAGCGCTATCAGCAGCGCCATCAGCCGTGCCTTTACCTTGAATTCGCGCACAACGGCACCCATAGGATTTTTAGGGGTAAACAGGCTAACATCAATCAGTTAGCCATGCAAGCTCATATACGGCATCAGGTTCACCTGAGGGGACTATTGTAAATCAAATTTCAGCAAGATAGCCTGCCCAACCTCACACGATGCCCGGGATATGACAATGTACTGGAACACGACAGGTAATGGCGAGCCCGACGCCCGATTTAGGCACCGACCGCTGTCTTGCGCCCAGTCACCCGGCCGCGGGAGTGAGGTGCAGCCACTCCGGCTTCGAGCAGAATGCGCAGCGTGCGGCGGAGCGGCTCGGCTGCTCCCCACAGCAGCTGGTCGCCGACCGTAAACGCGGAGAGGTATTCGCCGCCCATCGCCAGCTTGCGCAACCGGCCGACCGGAATATGCATGTGCCCGGTGACAGCGGCCGGCGTGAGTTCGCGCATCGAGTGCTCCCGTTCGTTGGGAACAACGCGCACCCACTCGTTGGCCGACGCGATGATTTCGGTCAACTCGTCAAGCGGCACGTTCTTCCGCAGCTTGATCGTCAGCGCCTGGCTGTGGCAGCGCATCGCGCCGATGCGCACGCACAGGCTGTCGATCGGCGTCGCGGGGACATCAAACGACGCGCCGCGGCCCAGGATCTTGTTGGCCTCGGCGCCGCCCTTCCATTCCTCGAGCGAGACGCCGTTACCCATGTCCTTGTCGATCCACGGAATCAGGTTGCCCGCCAGCGGCACCCCGCCGAAGTTTTCCATGGGCAGCGTGCCGTCGGTCTGCTTGCCCAACACCTTGCGATCGATCTCGAGGATCGCGGACAAAGGGTTGGCCAGCAGATCCCTGACTTCGGCGTTGATAAGCCCGAACTGCGTCAGCAACTCGCGCATGTGCTGCGCGCCGCCGCCCGAGGCCGCCTGGTAGGTCATGCAGGTCATCCACTCGACAAGATCATGCTGGAACAGGCCATGCAGGCCCATCAGCATGCAGCTCACGGTGCAATTGCCGCCGATGTAGTTCTTCACCCCCCTGGCCAGGGCGTTCTTGATCACCGGCAGGTTCACCGGGTCGAGCACGATGACGGCGTCGTCGTTCATGCGCAGCGTCCTGGCGGCATCTATCCAGTAGCCACTCCAGCCGGCGGCACGCAGTTTGGGGTAGATCGCAGCGGTGTAATCGCTGCCCTGGCAGGACAGGAGTATGTCGTTGTCGGCCAACGCCTTCAGGTCGTGCGCAGCGCCGACCGGCGGCATCTCCTTGCCGATCTGCGGGCCCTTGCCCCCGACCTGGGACGTAGAGAAGAACGCCGGCTCGATCAGGTCAAAGTCGCGCTCGGCGCGCATGCGGTCCATCAGCACCGAGCCGACCATGCCGCGCCATCCGATGATGCCCACCCTGATCATTCCATCCGCCTGCATTGCAGAGAGCTTCTATTCTATCAAGGGGTTAAGCACCCGGGACAGGGGCATGCGAAATATACTGCAACCGGGGGCGTGCGCCGGCTTCTTACAACGCCGCAGCCACCGCATCTCCCATTTCACGGGTGCCGACTTTGCGGGTCCCCGCTTCATGGATATCGGCGGTGCGGTAGCCCTGGGCCAGCACCTGCTTCACCGCCGCTTCGATGCGATAGGCCCACTTATCCTGGTTGAACGTATAGCGCAGCATCATCGCCGACGAAAGAATGGTCGCCAGCGGGTTCGCCAGGTTCTTGCCCGCAATGTCCGGGGCCGAGCCGTGACTGGGTTCGTAGAGCCCCTTGCCCGCGGCGTCGAGCGAAGCGGACGGCAGCATGCCGATCGAACCGGTCAGCATCGAAGCCTCGTCCGACAGGATGTCGCCGAACAAGTTGCCGGTGACGATGACATCGAACTGCTTCGGATTGCGCACCAGCTGCATCGCCGCGTTATCCACGTACATGTGCGAAACCGCGACCTGGGGATATTGCTTCGCGACGTCGTTCACGATTTCGCGCCAGAAGCGGCTGGTCTCCAGCACGTTTTCCTTGTCCACCGAGCACAGCTTATTGCCGCGCTTCAGCGCCGCCTGGAAGCCGACCTCGGCGATGCGCCGGATCTCCGGCTCCGAATAGAGCATGGTGTCGTAGCCCTCGCGCTCGCCACGCGCGTTCGAGCGCCGCCCGCGCGGCTCGCCGAAATAAATGTCGCCGGTCAGCTCGCGCACGATCATGAGGTCGAGGCCGGACACCACTTCCGACTTCAGGCTCGATGCACCGATCAGCTCCGGGAACATCAGGGCAGGACGCAGGTTGGCAAACAATCCCAGCTCCTTGCGTATGCGCAGAATGCCCTGCTCCGGCCGCTGCGGCCGCGGCAGCGCGTCGTACTGCGGACCGCCTACCGCCCCGCACATCACTGCGTCCGCCGCGCGCGCAAGCTTGAGTGAAGCCTCCGGCAGCGGATCGCCGTGCGCGTCCACGCCGGCGCCGCCGAACGGCGCCTCTTCCAGCTCGAGTTTGAGCCCGTCGCGCGCCAGCGCCTTCAGCACCTTGACCGCCTGCGCGACGATCTCCGGGCCGATGCCGTCTCCAGCCAATACCGCGATCTTCATGGCTTAGTGAACAGTGAACAGCAAGATATCCATGGGTAAGGCCGCAGTGAAGCGGCGACCGTTCACCGTTTACTATTCCCCGTTTACCCGAAAAGCCAGGGCTGGCGCTCGCGGTGCTTGGCCTCGAATGCCTTGATCTTGCCGGCATGCTCGAGCGTCAGACTGATCTCGTCGAGTCCGTTCAATAGACAATGCTTGGCGAACGGATCGATGTCGAACTTGAAGCGCTCGCCGCCCGGCGCGGTCACGGTCTGGGCCTCGAGGTCGACCGCCAGCTGGTAGCCCTCCGCGCCCTGCGCCTCCTTGAACAGGCGGTCCACGATGCTGGCGTCGAGCTTGATCAACAGCAGCCCGTTCTTGAGGCTGTTGTTGTAGAAGATATCGGCGAAGCTCGGCGCGATCACCGCCTGGAACCCGTATTGCAGCAGTGCCCACGGCGCATGCTCGCGTGAGGAGCCGCAGCCGAAATTCTCCCGCGCCAGAAGCACCGTGGCCCCGCGGTAGCGCGGCTGATTGAGCACGAAATCCGGGTTGAGCGGCCGCTTCGAATGGTCCATGCCCGGCTCGCCGTGGTCGAGATAACGCCACTCGTCGAAGAGATTCGGGCCGTAGCCGGTGCGTTTGACGGACTTGAGATACTGCTTGGGGATGACCGCGTCGGTGTCCACGTTGGCGCGATCCATCGGCGCTACCAGTCCTTCGCGTCGCACGAACTTATCCATGCAGGCACCGTTATTGGGATTTCTTCTGCATCTTCTCGCCGACTTGCTCGATGTCCTTGCCGAGCCCTTGGAACATGTTGCAGCCGGCCAGCGAAATGAACGACGCGACCAGCAACAGCGCAATCATCTTTACCATGGCGACCTCCCTCAACTGAAGTTCCGAACGTCAACGAAATGCCCCGCTACCGCCGCGGCGGCGGCCATCGCGGGGCTTACCAGGTGGGTCCTGCCCCCGGGGCCCTGCCGCCCCTCGAAATTCCGGTTCGAGGTCGAGGCGCAGCGATCGCCGGGCGAGAGCAGGTCATCGTTCATGCCAAGACACATCGAACAGCCGGGCTGGCGCCATTCGAAGCCAGCCGCGGTAAACACCTGGTCGAGCCCTTCCTTTTCGGCCTGTTCCTTCACCAGGCCCGAGCCGGGGACGACGATCGCCAGCTTGATGCTGGCAGCCACGCGTTTCCCCTTGACCACCGCGGCAGCCGCGCGCAGGTCCTCGATGCGCGAGTTGGTGCAGGCGCCGATGAACACCTTGTCGGGCCGGATCTCGATGATCGGCGTGTTGGGCCTGAGGTCCATGTACTTGAGCGCCCGTTCCATCCACTCGCGCTGCACCGGGTCCTTCTCCTGCGCCGGATCGGGCACTTTGCCGTCGACGGTCGTCACCATCTGCGGATTGGTACCCCAGGTGACCTGCGGCCGGATCGTTGCCGCAGCCAGCGTCACCACCTTGTCGAATTTTGCACCGGGATCGCTCACCAGCGTGCGCCAGTAGGTGACGGCCTTGTCCCACATCGCCCCCGTGGGCGCCAGCGGCCGGCCCTTGCAGTACTCAATGGTCTTGTCGTCCACCGCCACCATGCCGGCGCGCGCGCCCGCCTCGATCGACATGTTGCACAGGGTCATGCGGCCTTCCATCGACAGCGCGCGGATCGCCTCGCCGGCGAACTCGATGCTGTAGCCGGTGCCGCCGGCGGAACCGATCTTGCCGATGATCGCCAGGATTACATCCTTCGCGGTGATGCCGCGCCCGAGCTTGCCGTCGACCACGATTCGCATGCACTTCGTCTTCTTCATCACCATGCACTGCGTGGCAAGGACGTGCTCGACCTCGCTAGTGCCGATGCCGAAGGCGAGGCAGCCGAACGCGCCGTGGGTGCTGGTATGCGAATCGCCGCACACCAGCGTCATCCCGGGCAGCGTCGCGCCCTGCTCCGGCCCGATGACGTGAACGATGCCCTGCTTGCGGTCGAGGAACGGGAAATAGACCTTGGCGCCGAACTCCTTGATGTTCTGGTCCAGCGTTTCGACCTGCAGGCGCGACACCGGGTCCACTATGCCCGCCAGGCCTTTTTCCCAGTTACGGGTTGGCGTGTTGTGGTCGGCGGTCGCGACCACGGAATCCACCCGCCACTGCTTGCGGCCGGCGAGCTTCAGCCCCTCGTAGGCCTGCGGGCTGGTGACCTCGTGAATGAGATGGCGGTCGATGTAAAGCAGCGTCGTGCCGTCCTTCTCCTGATGCGCGACATGGCTGTCCCACAATTTGTCGTAGAGCGTCCGCGCAGTTGTTCCGGCTTTCATTTGTTGCGTAACCTCATGGAAAGGTTGGATTATTGCACAATCGGCCGGCTCATGGCAGCGTGCCAGGCCTCGCGCCACCAATTTGGACCGAGGTTGCTACTTACGACACCGGCTGGGCGATCATCGTTCTGGAATCGCAAGCTTCCACCACAACAAGAGCATGCCTGCGAGCGCGCAGGCCGACGCGGCCGTAAACGTAAGCGCCGCGCCGAGCGGCTCCCACGCGTAGCCGCTCGCGAGACTGCCCACCGTGCCGCCAACACCGAAGGTCAGGCTGCCATAGATCGCCTGGCCGCGCGCCTGGTGGCGCCCGCGGAAGAGCTGGTGCACGATGCCGATCGCCGCGGCATGAAAGGAGCCGAAGCTCGCCGCATGGAGCGCCTGGGCGAGCAGCAGCAGGGCGAGGCTGTCGGCCCACCAGCCAATGAGCAGGAAGCGGACCGTCGCCAGCGCGAAGCTCGCGATCAGTATCCGCGACAGGGAGCACGCCGCATACAGCCGCGGCAGCCACAGGAAAATCGCTATCTCGCAGATCACGCCCAGCGCCCACAGCCAGCCGGTCACCCCCTTGCTGTAGCCGTGGTCGACGAGGTGAATCGAAAAGAAGGTGTAATACGGTCCGTGCGCCGCGGCCATCAGGGCACAGGCCACCATCAACGCGATTACTTCCGGCCGTTTCAGGACGCCTGCGATCGGCTGCCGGTCGGAGGCATGGGGCGCGGGAGCGGCTTCCGGCACCCACCAGGCAAACGCGAGCGTGCCGAGCAGCGACGCGAGCACGATCCACAGCAGCGCGTCCACCGTGAAGAAATCGAGGGCATAGCCGACCCCGACCACCGCGACGATGTAGCCGATCGACCCCCACAGCCGGATCGCGCCGTAACGGCCGGTGTTGTCCCCGAGGTGCGTCAGCGTCGTCGCCTCCACCAGCGGCAGAGCGGAACTGAGAAAGAAGCCCGCCGCCAGGATCATCGCACAGATCCACAGGAAAGCAGTGGACGCGAACAGGCCCAGCCAGCACAGCAGACCGGCGAGCGCGGTGACTCGCACCATGCGCACGTGCCGGCCGCTGGCGTCCGCCAGCCAGCCCCACAGGTGCGGCGCGACGATGCGCGTGACCTGGGGCAGCGCCATCACCACGCCGATTTCCACCGGCGAGAGACCAGCCGCTGCCAGGTAGACGCCAAAGAAAGGCGCGAACGCGCCGATATAGGCAAAGTAGAAAAAGTAAAAACCGGCGAGCTGCTGGTAAGGGAGACTCTGCATGACCTGTTCTGCAGCGTCCTAATGCATCTCGCGCGGCGCGGACAATGCGGCGAACGCATTATTGATCACGACAAGATCGAACGCCTGCGGGTCCCAGTCAGGCCCGATCCATTCCAACAGTTTCACTGCTTTTTCGGGCGTCGCGCAGGCCTGCGTTTACGGGGCTGTAGCCTTGCATTCACCGCGTCCATGTCGAAAGCTTCAGGATTCCACTCGCCGCCGATCCATTCCAGCGTTTCCTCGTGCTCCGGATGCTTCGGGTTCTTTACTGCCTTCAGAATGTTCTGGTAGCCGGGAAATCCACCGCAATCCTCAGGAGGACCGGCACGCGCGCCACCGGTGCAGCGCGGATACGCCATATCCGGATCGGGCGCCAGCACCTTCTCGACCTCGATCTCATGCGTCCAACTATCGCCCATGTCGTATTCATAGCGGAACTTCATGCACTGCCCCGCAAGCATGTCATCGAGCGTGGTCGAGTCCGCCGATCGGGCTCGCGGCTGCCCTGGGAAAACTAACTGCTCCGGTTCCGGACTGACTTCGGTCTTCCCCACGTAAAACGCCCACAGGTGGCAGTCTTCCCAGCCCATCGCGATCTGGATCGCGTCGTGGAGATCATCAAAAGTCATCGTACCCGGGACCTCCAGCCGCCGCCAGATAGTCGGCACGATGTACGGAAGCGCAACCCTGAGTTCGTAGATCGCGTCTGCGTGCCCTCCGTGGCTGGTGGTCTTACGCATGGTCTTATCGGCGTTTATCGGCGGCTTAATTTGCTCCTGAATTTATCCGCGTTTATCTGCAGTTCCATCATTGTCTTGGTTCTCTTGGCGTCCTTGGCGTCCTTGGCGGTTCAATTCCTGTTCTTGTTTTTGTCTGTGTTCCTCCGCGTTTATCTGCGGTTCCATCGAACTCTACGCCTCGTCGGGGTCGGGGTTCTCGACCGCGGCTGCGGATCGGAGCTTCTCGATCACCGCGTCCGGCGCCTGGGCGGGTATGCGCGGTGTAGCGCATGCCACGTCCGCGTTCTGCGCGCGGTGGCGCAGCGCGTGGTCCATCAGCGTGAGCGCCATCATCGCCTCGCAGATCGGCGTCGCGCGGATGCCCACGCACGGGTCGTGCCTGCCGTGGGTCTCGATCACGGTCGGCTGGCCTTCCAGATCTATCGTGCGCCGCGGCAGCCGGATGCTGGAGGTGGGCTTGACCGCCACGCGCACGACTATGTTTTGCCCCGTAGAGATGCCGCCGAGTATGCCGCCAGCGTTGTTCGAGAGAAAACCCTCCGGCGTCATCTCGTCGGAATGCTCGGTGCCCTTCTGTTCCACCGCGCGGAAGCCGGCGCCGATCTCGACGCCCTTCACCGCGTTGATGCTCATCATGTTGTAGGCCAGGTCCGCGTCGAGCTTGTCGTACACCGGCTCGCCCCAGCCAACCGGCACGTTCTGCGCCACGGTCGCGATCAGGGCGCCGCAGGAATCGCCGGACTTGCGGAGCCGGTCCATGAATTCCTCGAGCTGCGGCACGATTTCCGCGTTGGCCACGAAGAATGGGTTGGCATGAACCGCGTCCCAGGACTTGAACGGGATTTTCATGGGGCCGAGCTGGACGAGATGACCGTGCACGATCACGCCCAACTTCTGGCGCAGCCATTTCTTCGCAATCGCCGCCGCCGCCACGCGCACCGCGGTTTCGCGAGCGGACTGGCGACCGCCGCCGCGGTAGTCGCGGATGCCGTACTTCTGCAGGTAGGTATAGTCGGCATGCCCCGGCCGGAACATATTCTTGATCTTCGAGTAGTCCTTGCTCTTGGCGTCGGTGTTGCGGATCAGCAGCGCGATCGGCGTGCCGGTGGTCTTCCCTTCGAACACCCCGGAGAGTATCTCGACGGTGTCTTCCTCGCGCCGCTGCGTCACGTGGCGTGAAGTGCCGGGCTTGCGGCGGTCAAGTTCCGGCTGGATATCGCCTTCGGAGAGGTCCATTCCGGGCGGGCAGCCGTCAACCACGCAGCCGATCGCGGGCCCGTGGCTCTCGCCGAAGGAGGTCACGCAGAACAGCTTGCCTAAAGTATTGCCGGACATGAAAAAACTCGAAATAATTCAATGATCAGTTTAACATAGGGACACTCAAGACCGGCGTGGCGCAATGGCGAACAAACCCGATCCCGAAAAATTGAAAGGCCCCGGCGGCATGACAATGCGCGAGTTGCATGAACTCGTGAAGAAAGGTCATGCGCGTGACCAGGCGGCAGGCAGGCAGCACAACAAGCTCGCGCAGCCCCAGAACCGCTGGCAACGCTTCGTGCGCTACGTCTGGGACAAAAACCGTGGCCGCGGCTAGCGGCTCGGCCACGGTTTTTGGTAGCGGAAATCGGCTTTCACTCCGGCTTGCCGGGGCTCTTGGAAGAGGATGCGTTGGCTCCGGCGTCGAGTTGTCGCATCAGCCGCCACGCCATTCCACCGAGAATCAGGACGCCGAGCACCAGGGCACCCCACAGACTCCAGCGTTTCCAGTCGATCGCTTCTTTGAGCCGTGATTCGCCTCCCAGTTCCTGTTGCTCGAGTGCGCGCGCGCTGGATACGTTTGTAGTCTGCTGCGGGCCGGTCCTGGCTGCGCGAATCTGTGAGCCGCCGGCGTCGCGATAACCCGGGATCAGGGTTTCGATTGCGTAACCCGCCGGCTTCGCATCGCGATTCCCGTAAGCGAGCTGGAACGGCGGCTCGCCGCGCGCCGCGAACACCAGGGTGTGCGGGACCCAGCCCGCTTCCAGCTTCGGCGCGCCCGACCCCACCCCGCCGCCGCGCTGATCGACCCGCAGCAACCAGTAGCGGCCGGTGGTGACGCCGACGGACAACTCCGGGCTCGTGATCTCGTTTCCGTCCCGGCGCAGGCGGTAAGCGACACCGCGCCCGAACGGGCGCCATGGTTGCTCGCTCTTGTCACGGGCGAGTAGCTCGACCTGCGTCACGGTGTTGGGCTCCGGCAGATGCAGGCGCACGCGATCGACCGGGTGGCGTCCGCGCAAGTCGAAAAGATATTCGCCGGGTTTCTCGCCTTTCGCCGGCTCCGCTTGCGCCCACTCGCGGACGGCTTCCACCGTCTTCTCGACCGGCTCGCCGCTCGCGGAAACAAGCTCAGGGGATGCCGCTCCCGTACCCTGCGGCAACCACGACAGCCGTAGGTACTTCACCTTGTGCTGCGGCAGCTCGACCCGCTTCTGCTGCAGCCGCTGGCCGGCGACTTCCAGGTTGACCAGGGGCGCCGCCGCAACAAGCGTGCGCCATGAGCCTAGATCGTCGCTCGCATCCACCCGGAGCTTCCCGGCGAAGCCATCGGGCACCGGCTGCCACTCGAATTCGATCGCGCGCAGCGCGCGGTCGAGCGCCGTCAGGTCCACGAAATAACCCACGGTGCGCTGCTCCGCGCCCTTGCGCGCGCCGGCGGATGTAGAAGTCACGTCGACACTGCTCCTGCCGCCGGGGCCGCGGCGCACCTGTATCGAGATTCCGTCCAGGCTCGCGCCCGCCTCGGCCTTGAGCGGGAACAGCGTGAGCGCAACCGACGCCACTGCTTCGGTCCCAGCCGTCCGGCGCGGCCGCCATGCATGTGGCACTACTTCTCCTGCGCCGTTGAACACGCGCACGTCGGCGAGGTCGGCCCGCACTACGCCGCGATACGTCGCCGCGGGAAGCGTGACCTCGTAGAGTGCTTCCTTGCCATCGACCTCCAGCGTGACGCCATAGGCAAAATCCGCCGGGCGTTCCGCGGCAAATGCCGCGCCGGCAGCGAGCAGCAACCAGATGACGATCGGCCTTTTCATGGGATTTTCTCCTGTGACTTCGGCGGGACTGGCGAGAAATAGCCGACCACGATGACCAGTATCCCGACGCCGATGAACGATATGACACGCTCGACCGTGCCCGTATTCGCGAGATCGACCAGGAACAGCTTCGCCACCACCACGCCGAGCAGCACAGCACCGACCATCCACAGCGCGCGCAGGCCGCGCCGCGTAGCGATCACCATCGCCGCCAGCGCGAGCAGGCTCCAGAACAGGGAGAACGCCGACTGCACCAGCGTCGAGCGCACCATGGCGTCGATGCGGAACGGCACATCCGCGTAATGGTGCAGCGTGCGCAGCAGCACGCCATTCAACGCGACGAAGAGCACGGCGCCGAGCAACCTGATGGCCATGACTGGATCCGGCAGCTTCGCTTCGGGAAGTTCCATCCGCTTCACACCCAGGTACCACGTCACCAGAGCCAGCAGCGCGCCGGCCTGTGCAAGATCGAGCGGGTTGAGCAACGGCACGTACGGCAATGGCGCGGGACTGCCGTCGCTCCTGAAGTTCACGTAGACAATCCAGACCAACAGGAAAACCACGAGTGGCAGGGCGCCAGCGTACAGGTAAGCGTGGCGGCGGGCCGACACCGGCCAGCCCAGCCGGTCGCCACGCGCCGCAAACACGGCAATCAGCGCGCCGGGAACCAGCGCCCACGCGATGAGCGGCCATACCCTGCGGCCCTCGACGTATTGATCGATCCGCCAGCCTACTTCCCAGGACAGGACAACCGCCAGCAGCCAGAACCCCGCTGCGTGGAACCAGTCGATCCAGGTCTCGTCGCGTCCTTCGTGCGCGCGCAGCAGCCACAAGTGCACGCCGAATGCCAGCGTCCATCCCAGGTAAGCGTGGTGCGCGAAGGGATGGCGATGCGTGATAGGACGATCGAAGAAAGCGATAACGACCATTGCCATCAACGGCAGGATTGCAAGCGCGGCATAACGTGCCATGTCCCAATCCAGCTTGCGCCATAACCAGCCGAATGCGGCGCACGAGCCCGCAAAGAACAGAAGATGCGGGTGCCAGCCCCATGCCGCCGGAGCGTGACGGTGGATTTCGACGAGCCCGCCACCGAACCACCACAGCGCGCCCCAGACGAACAGCAGCCGCGCCGCGATGAGCTCGGCTTCGCTGATTGCCTGGCGGCGAATCTCCAGGTAGCGGCTGCAGAACAGCCCGGCCACGCTCACCATCACGCAGCCGAGATACAAGCTGTTGAGGATGGGGGTGGCGCCAATTGGCCTTTCCGCGCCCGCGAGAAAAGCGAAACCCGCCGCGGGCTGCAGCAGCATGCCAAAGATCCGGGGGAGCATCCGCCCCTGCCGCACGCCGACCCACACAATGGCCGCCCCTTCCACCGCCCATACGGCCGAAGTCCAGCGCCCGTCGAAGGCGAGCGGCACGGCAAGCGTGGCGAAGCCGACGCCAAGTGCAAGGAAGGATTCGACCAGCAAGCGTAGCGTGTCACGCCGGCGCGCATACAACAGGCTTGCAAGCGCAATGTAGAAAGCTGCCAGTGCGAACGCGCTCCAGGCGGACCCGAACTCCATGTCGCGCACGAGCGCGGCCTGCAGCCCGAAAGCGACCAGCGGGGTGCCGAAGACCAGCGTGCCGTCCACGTAATGCGTTAGCAGCGGCGCCTGGCGCAACGCGAACATCACGGCAATGGCGACGTAGAACAGGAAAAACAGCACCAGGAACGGTTCCGTGCTGAAGAACAGTTCCGGCCGATAAAACTTCGAGCCCCACAGGAGCCCGAGGATGAAGGTGAACGCGAAGCCGACGAGATTCAACTCGCGCCACGCCTTGTAGTAGGCAATGCCCAGGATGCCGGCATTCAACACGGCGTAAAAGCTGAACAGCGCGATGTGGCTGCCCCCTCCGGTGGAAGCCAGGATCGGCGCGAGGAAGCCGCCGGCCGCGCCGGTGATCGCGAGCGAGCGCGAATCCTGCAGGACCGCGAGCACTGCGGAGAACGCCGCGATGCCAGCGAGCAGGCCGAACGCCATCTCGGCGGGCAGCATATGGTAGAGGCGCAGCGCGGCGAAAACCGTCAGGTACATCACGCCGACGCCGCCGCCCTGGAGCATCAGGGCATAGCCCGGGCGCTTGGCGCGCAGGCGCCAGCCCACGATCAGCATGGCTATTCCGCCCAGCGCCACGGCAGCCAGCCGCAGTTCGATCGGCAGCAGGTCGCGCTCCGCGGCGTATTTCAGCAGGAACGCGACGCCAAAAAAGAGCACGATCACGCCGACGCGCACCAGCGTGTTCCCACCGAAGAGCCAGCGGGAAATAGGATCGTCGGACGGCAAATTCGAGGGTGCGGCCTCCCCGGCCTTGCCGCCGGCTTGGGCGGGAGGGGGTTGAACAGGTTGGCTGGCGGCCGGTGCGGAAGCCATACTCACGCCGCCGGCCATCTCGGCCGCCCATGCTTCAGCGACTGTTATTGCAGGCGCGGGTGCAGCAGCAAGCTCCGGCGCGGCCGGGGCCGCTGGTGTCGGAGCCGGTTCCGCCTGGGCCGGAGCTGCGCCGGCACGCCGCTCGAGCGTCTCGATCCGCTGCAGCATCTGGCGCAACGCATCGTCAACATTGCGTTTCCACGTGTCGTCTATCACCGGACCCTTCTTCGAGATAGCCAGGCCTCCGAACAATCCGATGAGGGCCCCGAGGAGCGCCCCGCCAAAACCTCCGATGGCGCCAACGGCTGCTCCGACGATCAATCCGAGAAACCACATGGTCGTCCCTCCTCGAAGCTTATTCGATGCCTCAGCGCCAATCGCCGCGCAGCGCCAGTACCTGGGAATGCAGTCCTTCTGGCGTCACCGATTGAGGCGGCACCGCCGGCGCCACAGCCAGGGCAATCCTGGAGAATAAGCCCCGCCTGAAGGGGCGCGTCATCGCGGGGCCGCCCTTGCGGCTGAAGAAACTGCCCCACAGCCCGCGCAGTGCCATCGGCACGACCGGCACCGGCGTGCGTTCGACGATGCGCTTGATGCCGGCGCGAAACGGCTGCATTTCGCCGGTCTCGGTGGCGTGGCCTTCCGGAAAGATGCAGATCAGATCACCCTGCTGCAACCCCCTGGCGATCTCATCGTAGGCGCGCTCGAGCAACTGCGGGTCTTCCCGGGAGGATGCGATCGGAATCGCACGGCCGGTGCGGAACACGAACCGGAGCACTGGTACGTTGAACCGCGAGTGATGCATCACGAAGCGCACCGGGCGGCGGCACGCCGCAGCGATGATGAGGCCGTCCACGAAGCTCACGTGATTGCACACCAGCACCGCGGGGCCGCTCTCGGGAATGTGTTCCAGCCCGCTCTTCTGGAGACGGTACACCGAGTGGATCAGCAGCCACACGATGAAGCGCAGCAGGAATTCGGGAACCAGCGTGTAGATGTAGATCGCCACCGCCGCATTGAGCAGTGCCGTGACCAGCAACAGCTGGGGGATGGTGAAACCGGCCTGGAACAGGGCGATCGCGATGGCGGCGGCCGCGACGATGAACAAGGCGTTCAGGATGTTGTTGCCGGCGATGATGCGGGAACGGTGGCTGGCCTCGCTGCGGGACTGTATCAGCGCGTAGAGCGGCACGATGTAGAAGCCGCCAAACATGCCGATCAGCAGCAGGTCGGCGAGGATGCGCCAGTGTCCGAACTCGCGCACGAACTGGCCGAGTGTCACCGGCGCGTCCTGGACATGCGCCGCCAGCACGAAATAGAGGTCGACCGCGAACAGCGTCATGCCGATCGAACCGAACGGCACCAGGCCGATCTCGATCTTGTGGCCGGACAACCGCTCGCACAGCAGCGAGCCGGCGCCGATGCCGATCGAGAACACCACCAGCAGCAGCGTCACCACGTGCTCGTCCCCCACCAGTATGTTCTTGCTGAGGTTGGGGAACTGCGTGATGAACATGGCGCCGAAGAACCAGAACCACGAGATGCCGAGGATCGACAGAAACACGGTGCGGTTGCCGCGCATGAACTGGAAATTGCGCCAGGTCTCGGTCACGAAGTTCCAGTTGATCCTGAGATCGGGATCGGCGGCGGGCGCTGTTGGTATGTAGCGGCTGAGCAGCAGGCCAAGCGCCGACAGCGCCATGGTCGTGAGCGCCACCGCCGTGATGCCCCATCCCGCCTGGCTCACCATCCAGCCGCCGAGAACCATGCCGAGCAGGATCGCGACGGACGTTCCCATCTCGACCAGGCCGTTGCCGCCGACGAGTTCGGATTCCCTCAATTGCTGCGGCAGGATCGCGTATTTCACCGGGCCGAACAGCGCCGATTGCACGCCACCGAGGAACAGGGCGGCCAGCAGCAGCGTCAGGTCGTGCATGAAGAAACCGGCCGCGCCGAGCATCATCACCGCCAGCTCGATCGCCACCGTCACGCTGATCAGGCGCGATTTCTCGTACTTGTCGGCCAGCTGGCCGGCGGTCGCGGAAAACAGGAAAAACGGCAGGATGAACAGGGCCTGCGCGACGTTCTGCAGCACGTCGCTCGACAGGGTCGTGAAGCTTGCCGTCTGGTAAGCGAGCAGGATCACCAGCGCCTGCTTGAACACGTTGTCGTTCATCGCGCCCAGGAACTGGACGCCGAAGAACGGCGCAAACCGGCGCTCGCGCAGCAACTCGAACTGGCTGGACCCTGTCATTTGCGTTTCCATCGTGTCAAGGATCGGGGGTTCAATGCGCGTCCGCCCGGCGCCGGCGCAATGCGCACATGACGAGCGCGCCGGCAACCAGTTTCACCACCACCAGACCAGCAGCCCGGCGCCGACGGCGGCGAAGAAACCCGCCAGCACGTCCATTGTCCAGTGCGCGCGCAACACGATCACGATTATCGCTTCCAACGTCGCGATGACTATGCCCAGCGCCGTCAGCGCCGGGTTGCCCAGCGTGGCGAGCTGCATCGCGCCATAGACCGCCAGAGCCGTGTGGCCCGAGAAGAAGAAGTCGTTGCCGACATGGTAGGTAACGAACAGCGACGGGAACCCCGGGTGGCGCCAGATGACGCCTTCCGGCGCCGGCAGAGCCACCGCTGCCTGACTCATTTGCCGCAGGAAGAACAGGCCCAGCAGGCCCCAGAACGGCGCGAACGAAGGACCGAGAACAGCAAAGGCCAGGACGAATAACGTAAGCAGGTCTATGCCGAGCGAACTCGCCACCAGCGCTGCATTCGTAGCCTTGTGGTGCCGATGGAACCACCCGTTCCAGCGCGCGGTAATGACGTGAAAGTGGTCGTAAATGGCGCCGCCGGAGATACTGCGCTCCGCGATCATCCGCTGCGTCACGAACCAGGCGGCCAGGGCGATACCGACCGCCAGTAGCCTGAGAGCAATCGTCTGGAGATCGGGAAATTCAGGCACTGCGGCCACCTTTTTCGCTAAGTGGCGCTCGCGCCGTCGGGCTCTTTCCTGCCGCGCTCGAGCACGAAGCGTTGCGCGGGAATCCCGGCCCAGGTTTCGCCATCGGGAATCTTCGTGTTGGGCAGGACGAAAGAACTGGCGAGCACCTTGGCCTTCGCGCCGACCTCGACGCCGCCCATGATCACTGCGCGCAGTCCGATGGTAGCTCCGGCGCCGATCTTCACCGGCGCAATCACCAGGTAACCGCCCTGCGCGTAGTGCGCCAGCACGCTCGCCGAGCCGCCGATGGTCGCGCCGTCTTCGATCTCGATCAGGGACGGATCGGCAATGGCGGTGGAGTTGATCGTGACGTTACGCCCGATTTTCATGCCCATCAGGCGGTAGTAGAGCTGCGCGAACGGAGAGGGCGTGACGAATTCGAGGAACGAATAACGCACTACCAGCGTCATCGTGCAATGCACGTACCAGCGCAGCGCCGTGAAGGATATGGCGGAGCCACGATAGGGCTGCAGCCTGCCCCCGAGCAGGAAATTCAGGGCGGGCGCGATCACCAGCAGCGCCAGGCCATACGCGAAATAGCTGGCGGCAACGGCAAGGCCCGTCAGAGGGTAGCGCATCCAGGATGAAACGGCGGCCAGCGGAGCGCTGAATACCTGCTCGTATACCCATACGGCGACACCCAGGGCAAGCCCCGCCACCAGGATGGCGAGCGCCATGAATGGTAGCGGGCCGATGATGGCAAGGAAACGTTGCATTGAGCCCCCTGATCCTAGGAATTTGCCGGACTTAGGTCGGACAAAATTCTTATGTTAGCAGCCGGTCGGACATCTCAGTCGGACCGGCTGCTAGCGAGTCAACTGCCCCTTCAAGAACTCGACGCCCCACGCCACCCCGAAACCGTTAACATCGGTCGCCACCGCGCCGAGACCGCCCTTGCACTTGGCGGACGACAGATCCATGTGCAGCCACGGGCGGTCGTCGGTGAAGCGCTTGAGGAAGCGCGTGGCGAGTATGTGGTCCGCCTCGCCTTCCATGGTGCACTGCTTCACGTCGGCGATCTCGCTGTCGAGCGCCTCGTCGTAGTCCGGGTCCATGGGAAACGCGCACACCCGCTCGCCGGCCGCGTTGCCGGCGGCCACCGCCTGCCACGCAAGCGCATCGCTGGTGGCGAAGATGCCGCTGTAGCGCTCGCCCACCGCGACGTGCATGCTCCCCGTCAGAGTCGCGAAGTCCACCATCAGGTCGGGCTTCGCGCGCGCGGCCAGCGCGAGCGTGTCCGCGAGCACCATGCGCCCCTCGGCATCGGTATGCACGATCTCGATGGTGGTGCCGTTCAGCGCCGTAACCACTTCATTCTGGTGGTAAGCGCGGGGGCCGATGTCGTTGCGCGAGATCGCCATCCAGCAGTCGAGCTGGAGCGGGAGCCTGGTCGCGGTCGCCGCGAGCAATATGCCAAGCGCGACGGCCGAGCCGTTCATATCCTTGTGCATGCCCTGCATGCTGCGCGCACTCTTCAAATTGTGGCCGCCGGTGTCGAAGCAGATTCCCTTGCCGACCAACGCATAGGTTTTTTTTGCGCGGGGATGGCGGTAGCGCAGGTGCACGATCGCGGCATCCTCCTCCGCGCTGCCCTGCGCCACGGCGGCGAACGCACCAGCGCCCATTTTTCGCAGGCGCTTCAAGTCGTACTCCTCGTGCCGCCAGCCGTGCTGCCTCGCGATCTGCCTCACCTGCCTGCGATAGTTGCCCGGCGTCAGCTCGTTGGGCGGCAGCGTCGTGAGTTCGCGGCACAGCAGGTTTCCTTCGGCAACCGCCTGCTGCCGCGAAAAGCCGTCCGGCGCCCGGTAACCGCGCAGCCTGATGCGTCGCAACGCCGCCCCGTCGGATTTCTGCTTGCGCTCGGGCAACCGCGCGCCGTTGACCCACGCTGCGTACACCGCAATCTCGGCGGCGCGGCGCCGCCAGGTGGCGGGTCCGAACACGCCGATCGCGATTTCACCCGGCTTCTCGGCCAACAGCAACAGCAGTCCCTTGCGCAGCACGGTCTGCTGCTCGAACACCGATTGCGCCGGGTCGAGCATGACCCACGACACCAGCGCCCCTTGCGCAAGATCGGTGGCAAGTGGCGACTTCGAAAGATCGGACGGTTTTTTCTTCCGCCGGGAGAGCGCGGCGGAGAGCGCCTCCCTGCCAGGCACATTGCGCAACACATCCAGCGATTCCGCCTTGGGCAGCACCACCAGCGCGTGCTGCGCGCGTTTCAGATCGGATGCGGATAGCGGCGCCGAGTTCTGCTCCAGCCTGGCCAGCATGAGGGACCCATAACCCATTGATTGGGAAGAGCGCGGATTATAACCCCATGAAAACCTGCTCCGCCGCTGCGCTGTAAACAGGTTTTCATTATTATGGAGCGCCCAGATTACAATAGTGAAGATGACACGCTTGTTGATTGCGCTTGCGTTGTTTATGCCATTTGGCGCTCCATTGGCGGAGGACATCGTGACCCTGTCCACGCGCGCCGGCGTCACGCAATCCTATCTGTTGGCGGCGCCGGAAGCGGGCAAGGCGCGCGCCGTGGCGGTGCTGTTCCCGGGTGGCGCGGGCAAAACCGACCTCGAGCGCGAGACCGCGCGCAAGGTGCTCGACCGCGGGAACTTCCTCGTGCGAACGCGCCGGCTGCTCGCCGCCAGCGGGGTCGCCGCCGTGGTGCTGGATGCGCCGTCCGACCAGCCCAGCGGCATGGACGACGGGTTCCGCCTGGGCGGGGCGCACACCGAGGACATTGGAAAAGTGGTGGCGGATCTGAAAACACGCTTTCCCGGCGTGCCCGTGTTCCTCGTCGGCACGAGCCGTGGCACCATTTCCGCCGCCTCGGCCGGGAGCCGCCTCGGAACAGCGGTCGACGGCGTGGTCCTGAGCGCGACCTTGTTCCTCGCCAGCAGGCGCCAACCAGGATTGAGCGGTTTCGATTTCTCATCCATCCCGGTCCCGCTGCTGTTCGTTCACCACGTGGACGACGGCTGCGACTACACTCCCCATTCGGCGGCGAAGCGGCTCGCGGACCGCTACCCGGTGGTATCGGTCTCCGGCGGCCTGCCACCGCAATCCAAACCCTGCGAAGCGATGAGCGCGCACGGCTTCCTCGGCAAGGAAACGGAAACCGTGGACGCGATTGCAAAGTGGATGCTGAAACAGCCCTACCCTCGCGAAATTAACTAGAATCCGGTGTTACGGGATCGCCACGCCGTGCGCTCAATCCTCAATCCTCGATCCTCAATCCCGCATTAATGCGTCAATACCTCGATCTGATGCGGCACGTGCTCGAGCACGGCACGCGCAAAAGCGACCGCACCGGCACTGGCACGCTCTCCCTCTTCGGCGCGCAACTACGCTTTGACCTCGCCGCCGGCTTCCCGCTGCTCACCACCAAGAAAGTGCACCTCAAGTCCATCATCCACGAGCTGCTGTGGTTCCTGAAGGGCGACACCAACACGCGCTATCTCAAGGACAACGGCGTCACCATCTGGGATGAATGGGCGGACCAGAACGGGAATCTCGGCCCGATTTACGGCGCCCAGTGGCGCTCCTGGCCGGCGCCCGACGGGACCCACATCGACCAGATCGGCCAGGTGCTCGAGCAGATCCGCAAGAACCCCGACTCCCGGCGCATGATCGTGTCGGCGTGGAACGTCGCCGACCTGCCGAAAATGGCGCTCCTGCCGTGCCACGCCTTCTTCCAGTTTTACGTTGCGGAGGGGCGCCTGTCCTGCCAGCTCTACCAGCGGAGCGCCGACCTCTTCCTCGGCGTGCCGTTCAACATCGCCTCCTACGCGCTACTCACCCTGATGGTGGCGCAGGTGTGCGGGCTCACGGCGGGCGACTTCGTGCATACCTTCGGCGACACCCATCTTTATCGCAACCACCTCGATCAGGCGCGCGAGCAGCTCTCCCGCGCCCCGCGCCGGCTGCCGGCAATGCAGCTCAACCCCGCGGTGAAAGACCTCTTCGCTTTCAAGTACGAGGATTTCACCCTCGAGAACTACGACCCGCATCCGGCTATCAAAGCACCAATCGCGGTATGAATGGAAAGACGACAGACGATAGAAAAGAGGCGAACGCTCAAACCGATTCTCCACAAAGCTGTCTCTCGTCTCTCCCCTCTCGTCTCTCGATCATTGTGGCCATGGCGCGCAACCGCGTGATCGGGGCGAACGGCGCCATCCCCTGGCACCTGCCCGAGGAGCTGAAGCGGTTCAAGCGCCTCACCCTGGGCCATCACATCATCATGGGCCGCAAGACCTGGGAGTCGATCGGACGTCCGCTGCCGGGCCGCGCCATGGTGATCGTCTCGCGCCAGCGCGGCTACAACGTGCCGGGCGCAAAGACCGCGCATTCGCTCGATGCGGCAGTCGCCGCCTGCGGCGACGACAGCGAAATCTTCGTGATCGGCGGGGCCGAGCTCTACGCGCAGGCGCTGCCGCGCGCGAATCGCCTGTACCTCACGACGGTCGACGCCGAAATCGCCGGCGATACCGCCATGCCGGCATTCGACGCCGGCGATTGGCGCGAGGTATCATCCACGTCCTTCGTCCCCGACGAACAACATCAATATCCCTTCCGCTGCGTTATTTACGAACGCATCAGAGGACGCGCACCTCGGGCAACGGAAAACCGTTGAAGTTACTGGCGTAGGCCGTGGTGTAGGCGCCGGCGTTGGCAATGTAAATGAAATCGCCCTCCTGCATGTCCTCGGGGAACATCTCGTCGCGCATGCACACGTCCACCGAGTCGCAGGTGGGACCGGCCACGTTCCACGGGATAAGCTTGCCGGTGCGGTCGGTCTGCACGTCGTAGCGCAGTCCTTCCGTGGTCTCGATGACCCCGCCGAACACCCCGGCATCCCAGTACATCCAGCGTTTGCCGGCACGGGTGGCGGTGCCGACCACGCGGCACACGAAGTAGCCCGCGTCCGAAACGAAGCAGCGGCCCGGCTCGGCCATCACGCGCACGCTCTGGGGCACGTCGCGCAAGGCGTGGTTCACCACCTCGGCGATCTTCTCGATCGAGGGAATGGGCTTGACGTGGCGTACCGGATAGCCGCCGCCGATGTTGAGCAGGCGCGGCTTCAGGCCGGCAAGGCGCATCTTCTTGAACGCCCGCTTGGCGCCCTGAATACCGACCCGCCAGTTTTCCGGATTGCGGCACTGGGAGCCGACGTGGAAGGTAACGCCCGCCAGGTCGGCCTTGAGTGCCGCCGCCTCGGCGATGACCCCGTCCACCTCACCCGGCTTCATGCCGAACTTGCCGGCAAGCGGCCAGTCGCTGCCAACGTTGGGGGCCTCGATGCGGACGTAGAGCTTGGCGTCGGGCTTGACGCTGTGGATCTTGCGCAGTTCCTCGACGCTGTCCACCACATACCATTCGACGCCCTTGGCCGCGGCGTACTCGATGTACGCCCGCGACTTCATGGGGTTGCTGTAATAGACCTCCGCCGCCGGCACGCCCAGCTCGAGCAGCATGTCAAGCTCGGCAATGGAGGCTATCTCGAAGCCCGTGCCTTCCTCGATCAGGGTCTTCAGCACCCGCGGATCGGGATTGGCTTTGACCGCGTAGTGCGGGTGCACCCGCGGCATGGCGGCCTTGAAGCGGCGGACCTTGGTGCGGACGATGCCGGTGTCTACCAGCAATAAGGGCCTGGTGTAGCCCTGCTTGAGGGCCTTAAGGACGTGCTTGAAGTCCAGGCGGACTTCGGGATGGGTGTCGAAGAGTTGGGACTGCTCGGGTTCCGGGGCGGGGGCGGGGGCGGGGGCGGGTTGCGGGATCTTGAGGGCGACTGGGCGCACGGACATCAATTCTCTCCTTGAGACCTAGGATTCCGGAACATGCTTCGCGACCACGTCCGTCGCGAAGTGCAACTTCCTTGCCGTTGTCATACAAAACCCCTCCAACTCCAGAAAATCGTCACGCAAACGCAAACCTTCCGCGAATTATAGGATCGCGGTACCAGGAAGCAAGAGTTTTTTGCGCTTTTCCGAAAAAAAATCCGGCACGTGTCGTGTACGCAACTGGCGGAAAGCCGACGCTCGGCGTCGAAGTAGCGTCAGCTTGGAGAACGGTGACTCGCGGATCGCGGCTCGTGACTACCTGCCGGTGACTTGCGGATCGCGGATCGCGACTGGTGAGGTGAGCTGCGCGTGACGGACCGCGGCCCGTCCGAAGATTCGCCCGCAGCCAACCAGCAGTCCGGAGAAAGCTGAACGGGCGCCGTTCAGCGACCAGTCACCAGCCGCCAGTCACGAGCCGCGAGCCGCGCTTTCAGACCTTGGGAGGCGTGACGCCGACCTGCCCCTGGTACTTCCCGCCCCGGTCCTTGTAGGAAGTCTCGCAGACGTCCTCCGGGTCGGATTCGAGGAAGATCACCTGCCCTACCCCTTCATTGGCGTAGATCTTGGCCGGCAGGGGCGTCGTATTGGAGAACTCGAGGGTCACGTAGCCCTCCCACTCCGGCTCCAGGGGAGTGACGTTCACGATGATCCCGCAGCGGGCATACGTGCTTTTTCCCAAACAGATTGTGAGCACGTTCCGGGGAATGCGGAAGTACTCGACCGTCCGGGCGAGGGCAAACGAATTGGGCGGGATGATGCAGACCTCGTTCTTCAGGTCCACGAACGAGTTCGGGTCGAAGTTCTTGGGGTCAACGATGGTAGTGTTGATGTTGGTGAAAAGCTTGAATTCGTCCGAGCAGCGGATGTCGTAGCCATAGCTCGAGGTGCCGAAGGACACCACCTTGCGCCCCTGCACCTCCTTCACCTGCTTCGGCTCGAAGGGCTCGATCATGCGCTGCTCGCGCGCCATGCGGCGGATCCAGCGGTCGGACTTGATGCTCATTTCAGGATTGAGGATTGAGTTACCAGGATTGAGGGAACGCTGCTACTGCGGATTATAGCCGTCGGCAACCTGGATCGACAGCAAGGACGAACCTCCCTTTCACTCAATCCTCGATCCTCAATCCTCAATCCTCAGTCCTCAATCCTCGATCCTCAATCCTCAATCCTGCTTCTAGGTGTTTTGAACGACGATCTTGGGGAACGCCGCCGTGTGGTCCTGCGCCTTCTCGGCGATCATGACCGCCACGCGCCGCGCGATCTGCTTGTAGATCTGGCTTGCGCGGCCATCGGGGTCGGCGACCACGGTCGGCCTGCCGGAGTCGGCCTGCTCGCGAATGCGGATGTCGAGCGGCAGCGAGCCCAGCAGTTCTATCTTGTAGTCCTTGCCCATGCGCTCCCCACCCCCCTCGCCGAAAATACGCTCCTCGTGGCCGCACTGGGAACAGGTGTGAATGCTCATGTTTTCGACGATGCCCAGGATCGGGATACCGACCTTCTCGAACATCTTGAGCCCCTTGCGGGCGTCGATGAGCGCGATGTCCTGGGGCGTGGTGACGATTACCGCACCGGTCACCGGCACGCGCTGGGCCAGCGTCAGCTGGATGTCGCCGGTTCCGGGCGGCAGATCCACCACCAGGTAGTCCACGTCCCGCCACTTGGTTTCGTTGATCAGCTGCTCCAGGGCCTGCGTCACCATCGGCCCGCGCCAGACCATCGGGGTCTCGGAGTCGACGAGGAAGCCGATGGACATGGCCTGCAGGCCATGGCCCTCCATCGGCTCCAGGTGCTTGCCGTCGCGCGACTCCGGCCGGCCGCGGATGCCCAGCATGATCGGCTGCGACGGACCATAGATATCGGCGTCGAGCACGCCGACGCTGGCGCCTTCGGCCGCCAGCGCGAGCGCGAGGTTGACCGCCGTGGTGCTCTTGCCCACCCCGCCCTTGCCGGAGGCAACGGCGATGATGTTCTTGATGCCCGGCACCAGCTTCACCCCGCGTTGCACGGCGTGCGAGATGATCTTCATCGTCACGTTGACGTTGACGCCGCCGACGCCCGGCAGCGCCTTGAGGGCCTTCGTCACTTCCTGCCGGATCGGCTCCAACTGGCTCTTCGCCGGATAGCCGAGCAGGATGTCCACCGACACCTTGTCGCCGTCCACCTTGATGCCGCGCACGGACTTGGTGGAAACGTAGTCCTTGCGGGTATTGGGATCGACCAGGTTCTTCAGCGCGTCCTGGATTTGCTGCTCGGTGACCGCCATGAATTGCCTCGATCCTGTTAATTGCGGAAATGACCGATGATCATTTCCGCACTGTCCTTTTCCCCTCGCCTTCCGGGAGAGGGGGAAGGGGTGAGGGCTGAGTTGCGCCAGCACAATCTGGCGCAACTCGCGTGTACGGCGCGATTCTAGACGATTCGGCCCGCCGCGCCTATCAAGAACGCGCTAAACCCTTCTGGCGGCAAGGATTTATCGGTTACAATCCACCGCTTATGAAACGCAGGATTTTCGTCACGACAGCCCTTCCTTACGCGAATGGGCCGTTCCACATCGGCCATATCATGGAGTACATCCAGGCCGACATCTGGGTGCGGTTCCAGCGCATGCAGGGGCAAGAAGTGCATTTCATCGGCGCCGACGACGCGCACGGTGCGCCCATCATGCTCGCCGCCGAGAAGGCGGGGAAATCGCCGGAGGCATTCATCGCCGAGGTCGCAAAGGGACGCAAGCAGTATCTCGACGGCTTCCACATCGAGCACGACAACTGGCACTCGACCCACTCGCAGGAGAACACCGAACTCTCCCAGGACCTCTATCGACAGCTGAAGGCGAAAGGGCTCGTCTACCCGAAGACGATCGAGCAGTTCTACGACCCGGTCAAGGGGATGTTTCTCGCCGACCGTTACATCAAGGGCGAGTGCCCGAACTGCGGGGCGAAAGACCAGTACGGGGACGCCTGCGAGAACTGCAGCTCGGTCTATTCGCCGACGCAGCTGAAGAATCCCTACTCGACACTGTCGGGCGCCACGCCGGAGATGAAATCATCGGAGCACTACTTTTTCAAGCTCTCCGATCCGAAGTGCAAGGAGTTCCTGCGCGAGTGGGTCCACAAGCCGGGCCGGCTGCAGCCGCAAGTCGCCAACAAGGCCAAGGAATGGCTGGAAGGCAAGGACGAGAAGACGCTCGCCGACTGGGACATCTCGCGCGACCCGCCGTATTTCGGTATCCGGATCCCGGATATCAAGGAGGAGAAGTACTTATATGTCTGGCTGGACGCCCCGGTCGGCTATTTCGCGAGCCTGAAGAACTATTGCGACCGCAAAGGCATCAACTTCGGCGCGATCGTGAAGCCCGGCAGCGGCACCGACATGATCCACTTCATCGGCAAGGACATCATTTATTTCCATACCCTGTTCTGGCCGGCCATGCTCCATTTCTCCGGTCTCTACAAGACGCCGGACCAGGTCAACGTGCACGGCTTCATCGGCGTGTCCGGCGAGAAAATGTCCAAGTCGCGCGGCACGGGTATCGACCCGCTACGCTACCTCAAGCTCGGTATGAACCCCGAATGGCTGCGTTATTACATCGCCGCCAAACTCAACGCAAACGTCGAGGACCTGGATTTCAATCCCGAGGATTTCATGGCTCGGGTGAATAGCGATCTGATCGGGAAATACGTCAATATTGCAAGCCGGTGTGCAGGATTTATCAACCAGCGTTTTGGTGGAAAGCTCGCGTCACGGGTGCCGAAGATCGACCCTACGCACTATGTGAATCAAATTGCGCAAGAGGAAGCTAATCGAGAAATTGCTGCTCGCCGCTCACATGGTGGAGCAGGGGATTTGGCATTCGGAAAAGGATATGTGCATGCGGCCGGTTATGACACGAAAGATATTTTCGGTTGGTTCCGTGGTCTCGGATTCTCAGTTGCGGAGGCATATTTGGGACGCGAGTTCGGACGCGCGTTGCGGTTAACTATGGAGCTTGCCGATATCGCCAATCGGTACGTGGACGACAAGAAACCCTGGGTATTGGCGAAAGATCCTTCCAAGGAGGAGGAACTCCACGT
>Ga0184627_10000148_pt1 | contig 33265 bp, 28 predicted proteins | sample PLM3_127_b1_FD_133150 | JGI IMG/M metagenome (GOLD analysis project Ga0184627, IMG submission 133150) | Groundwater sediment microbial communities from an aquifer in East River, Colorado, USA - PLM3_127_b1 | ecosystem: Environmental > Terrestrial > Soil > Riparian zone | place: USA: East River... | reverse complement strand
GGGGTGCGCGCCCGGCGCCCGGGCCCGGCCAGGCGCCGGCGGGGTGGGGTGCGCGCCCGGCGCCCGGGCCCGGCCAGGCGCCGGCGGGGTGGGGTGCGCGCCCGGCGCCCGGGCCCGGCCAGGTACCGGCGGGGTGGGGTGCGCGGCCGGTGCCCGGGTGGGGGCCGCCGCCGACCCCGTCCCGGCCACGCCGGGCCGGGCGGGTGCTCGCAGCCCTTGCGGGCATGGTCGTCCTGGTGCTGGTCGCGATCTCCCTGGTGGCCCGGCCGGCGCGGGAGCCGGTGGCCGAGCCGCGGCCGGTCACCGGCCGGGCCAACGCCCCCGCCCGCTCCGACCCCAGCGTGGAGGTCTCCAGACTGCTCCAAACCCGGGCCCGGGCCATCCTCGCCCGCGACAAGGCCGCGTTCCTCGGCGTGGTCGACCGGCGCCGGGCCAGCTACTTCGCGGCCCAGAGCCGCCTGTTCGACCGCATGGCCACCGCGCCGTTCGCGGCCTTCACCTTCCGGATCGTCAACCCGTCCGACGACCTGGCCACCGCGTCGGCCCGGCGCCGCTACGCCCCGGCTCGCATCTACATCCCCGAGGTCCAGGCCCGCTACAAGTTCGTCGGGCAGGACGACAGCCCGGTGCTCTCGCACGTCTACTACACCTTCGTCCAGACTGCCGACGGCTGGCGGATCGGGGGGCAGGGCGAGGCCAAACCGTACGGCACCGACGACGTCGAGATCTGGGACGGCGGGCCCCTGCGCACGGTCAGGAGCGCGCGCACCCTGGTCGTGTACCACCCCGGGGAGCACACGCTGGCCAGGCGGCTGCTGGCCGCCGCCGACAACGCCTACGCCCAGATCGCCCGGAGCTGGTCGCAGCCGTGGGAGCGCAAGGTGGTGATCCTGGTCCCCAGCCACCAGGACGAGGCCGAGCGGCTGGTGGGCGCGGACGACCTGACCCGGGTCGCGGCGGTGTCGTCCTCCTCGATCGAGTCGGTCCGCACCGGCGCCGCCGAGCGCGTCCAGGGCAACCGGATCATCGTCAACACCAGCAACATCAAGTTCTACGACAGGCTGAACCTGCAGGTGGTCGCCACCCACGAGATGACCCACGTGGCCACCCGCAAGCTCGGCGCCGGGGTGCCGATGTACCTGGTGGAGGGCTTCGCCGACTACGTCGCGCTGCGCGGGGTCGGCGAGGCCTTCTCGGTCACCCGCCCGGCGCTCACCAAGCAGGTCCGGGCCGACAGCTTCAACGGCATCCTCCCCGCCAACGACCTGTTCCGCGGCAGCAACAACCTGGCCGTCGCCTACGACCAGGGCTCGTCGTTCTGCCTCTGGGTGGCCACGACCCACGGCAACGCCAAGCTGCGGGCCCTCTACCGCGCGTTCGCCGGCGAGGACAAGCCCACCCCGTTCGAGCAGGACGCCCGCTTCCGCCGGGTTCTCGGGATCGGCTTCGAGACGGCCGAGGCGCGTTGGGCAGCCTGGGTCCGGCGCCAGCTGTGACCCGCGTGCCCCGCCCTCCGGCGGGCGACCCGCTCGAGGCGTTCACCGAGGACGAGATCCGGACCTGCGTCGGCTACGCCAAGCCGCGGCAGCTGTGGGCCCTGGTCGCCCTGGCCGTCCAGCTCCTGGTACTGGCCGCCCTCGCCCTGACCGGCACCGGGCGCTCGGCGGTGGGCCGGTTCGCCGGCCTCGCGGGCGGCTGGGTGCCCGGGCGGGCCGCCCTGGCCGCCGCCGCGGTGGTCGTCGTCCAGGCGCTCGCCACGCTGCCGTTCTCGGTCCGGGCGTGGCGCCAGGACGTGCACGCCGGGCTGTCGACCCAGCGCCTTCCCGGCTGGGCGGCCGACTGGGCGAAGGCCAGGGCGGTTGGTCTGGTGCTCACCGCGCTGCCGGTGGCCGCGCTGGTCCTGGCCGCCCGCGGGCGGCCACCCGGGTACCCGTGGACGGCTGCGCTGGCCGCCGTCGCGCTGGTCCTGACCCTCAGCCTGCTCGGCCCGGTCGTGCTCGAGCCGCTGTTCAACCGCTTCTCGCCGCTGCCCCCGGGCCCGCTCCGGGACCGCGTGCTGGCGATGGCGGCGGGCATGGGGGTGCCGGTCTCCGACGTGCTGGTGGCCGACGCGAGCCGGCGAACCACCAAGGTGAACGCGTACGTGTCCGGGCTCGGCCGTACCCGGCGGGTGGTGCTCTACGACACCCTGGCCGAACGGGCCGGCGAGGACGAGGTCGCCCTGGTGCTCGCCCACGAGCTGGCCCACGTGCGCCACCGCGACGTGCTCTGGGGCACGCTGGGCGGCGCCGGCGCCGTCGCGGTCGGGGTGGTCGGCGCCGGCCTGCTCCTCGGCCTGCCGGCCGTGCGGGACGCCTTCGGCGTCTCCGGCCTGGGCGACCCCTTGGCCGCCCCCGCCGTGGTGCTGCTGGCGACGATCGCCGGCCTCGCCGCCGCGCCGGTGGCGAGCCTGGTGAGCCGGTGGTCCGAGGCGAGGGCCGACTGGACCGCGCTGGAGGTGTCGGGCGACGCGGCCACCGCGGTCGCCGTGGAGCGCCGGCTCGCGCTCGAGAACCGGGCCGACCTCCACCCCAATCGCCTGCTCGTGGCGTGGTTCTCGAGCCACCCGCCGACCATGGCGCGGATCGCCCAGGCCAGGCTCTGGGCGGCCCGCTACGGGGCGCCGCCCGCCGCCGGCGGCTCGGGCTCGGGATCCTTCTCCTAGCTACTTCCCCCTGAAGAAGTCGACGGGCAGATAGCTGCTGAGCTGGGGGGATGCTGACAGGAGCGGCGTGGTTGTGACCGAATGACACCGTTGTCGTTTGCTGTTGGAGGCCTTGTTGCTCCGCGTCACCACCCCGCCGCTGACCACCTGGGATGACTTGCTGCCCGACCAGGCCAAGCGCCTGCCCACAGAGCTCGCCCGGATCGACGCCTACCTGGACGACGAGCGCTTCACCACCCCCTGGCGCGCGGTGTTCGCCGCCCGGCTGGGCCGCCCGTCGGTCCCGGTGCCGACCATGCTGCGCCTGCTGTACCGCAAGCACCGCTACCAGCTCGGCTACGAGAGCCTCTGCCGCGAGGTCGGCGACTCGATCGCCTGGCGGCGGTTTTGCCGCATCCCCTGGATCAGCCCGTGCCGCACCCGACCACCCTGGTCAAGCTGGTCGGCCGCGCCGGCCCCGACACCATCACCCAGCTCAACGCCGCGCTGCTCGGCAAGCTGGCCGCCGACAAGCTGCTGCGTGGCCGCAAGCTCAGGGTCGACACCACCGTCGTGGAGGCCGACATCGACCACCCCACCGACGCCGACCTGCCCGAGCGCGCCGTGCGCACGCTCGGCGGGCTGGTCCGCCGTGTGCGAGGGCGCGGCGCCGCCACCCGCACCCGGTTCCGTGACCGTTCCCGCGCAGCCGGGCGCCGGCTTCGTCAGATCTCCCAGACGCTGCGGCGGCGCACCGGGCAGGCCCCCGCCGAGGTCGACCGGCTCACCGCCCAGGTCGCCCTGCTCGCCCGGCAGGCCCTGGCCCAGGCCGAGCAGGTCACCCGCAACGCCCGCCGCGCGCTTGCCCAGCGCGGCGGTGACGGGCGGCTGCGCCGCTTGGCCGCCCGGCTGGACGAGACCACCACGCTCACCCACCGGCTGCTGGCCCAGACCCTGAAGGGTGCGTAAACGCGTTCATGCAGCCAGCGGGCGCGAGGCAGGACGCGGCTGACCGCGGCGGGCAAGGCCCGGTCGGCGGGCGCCAGCCTGGGACGCGGGTCTGCCGGCGCAGGACGGTGAGCTGATGACGTAGCACGAGGATCCCCAACTCCCTTGGCGGCGTCACCGCGAGCGAGCAGCGCGAGCAGCTGGATGGAGCGACACAGCGTTAGGTAGGCGAGTTTCGACAGCACCCAGGATGGCCTCCGCGGTCGATTCAGCGTGGCTGACACGTGCTGTGCACGTCAGCCCGCCGGCCGGCCACGCTCGCGGTCCCGCCAGCTCCTTGGACCATGCGGACAGGGCACGGATCGCGGCGGCGACCTCGACGGGGACCGGCAGGCCGTGGGCGGTCGCTTCCACCCATAACGCTGATAGCAGTTGGGCCGCACCCTGGGCGCCCACGGCGGTGTGTACGACTGGCCAGGCTCGGCAACCCTGCCGTCTCAAGCCGGGCCCACACGTCCCTGATCGCCGCTTCGGTAGTGGGGTCGAAGAACAACTCAAGCGCGTGCCCCATGGCTCCCCGTCTGCGCTCTGCCGCGATCACGACTGTCCCAACCTTACTCGACAGAGGCTGTACGGCCCGCCGCCACCACCCGCCTCCATTACGTTCCGAGGATGCAGGCTGGACACACAGCGTCAGGATCATCCTCACCGGGCACGCCTTCATCATCCACGCGCTGGTCGAGGAGATCCGGGTCGAGGCCCGCGAGCGCATCACCCCGGTGTTCCGGGTGCCAGGCACCCTCCGTGCATCCTCGGACGCCGACGCAGGTGTTCGACCACTGTACAGATCGGTGCGCCCGGAGGGATTCGAACCCCCCAACCTGCGCCGCACTGGGCATCCATGCAAGGGGCGCTGAGCCACCGGCGGCGACGTGGACCACGAAGCCATTCTCGAGCTTGATCTCACCGACCAATCTCGACCTGGAACCGCAGGATCTTGTTACGGACTGCAGAATTGCGCCTCGAACGCATGTTCCGGAGTGTGGCATCCGCGGGGTAGGCTGCCGGGTGTTATGCGGCACACTACGTTCCGGTTCGCGCTGGACCCCACCCCCGCGCAGGCGGCGATGCTCGCCCGGCATGCCGGGGCGTCGAGGTTCGCCTACAACCAGTGCCTGCGGCTGGTCACCGACGCCTTGGCAGCCAGGCGAGTCGACCCGCCGGTCACGGTGCCGTGGTCAGGGTTTGACCTGATCAACGCCTTCAACGCCTGGAAGCGCAGCGAGGCTGCCGGCCGCGTGTTCGTCGTCGCCCCAGACGGCACCGTCACCTTGCAGGTGAACGGGCTTTCGTGGCGGCACGAGGTGTCCGCGCAGGTGTTCGAGGAGGCCGCGGTCGACTGCGGCCGTGCCCTTGCAGCCTGGCGGGACGCCAGGACCGGCGTGCGCAAGGGCCAGCGGATCGGCTTCCCAAAGTGGAAGCGCAAGGGCCGCCACCGCGACAGCTTCCGGCTGCGCAACAAGACCAGTCGGGATGGCCGCTGCCTGATCCGCGTCGGTGAGAACCATCCCCGGTCGGTAACCCTGCCGACCATCGGGACCATCCGCGTCCACGACGACACCCGCCGGCTGCGCCGGCTGCTCCGCCCCGTCGAGCAGGTGGTCCTCCCGGCTGGCGAGCGCGTCATCGCGCCACGCGCCAAGGTGCTGTTCGCCACCGTCAGCCGCCACGGTGACCGCTGGTACGTCAGCCTCAACGTCCAGGCCCCCGACTTCCACGCCGAGCGCCGCCACCCGCCGCGCCCCGCCAACAACGCTGGCGGGTTCGTCGGGGTGGACCGTGGCCTTGCCGCGTTCGCCGTGGCCGCCACCGCGGATGGGACCGAGGTTGGCCGCTTCGCTCCTTCCAGGCCGCTGGCCCGGCGGCTTGGCCGGCTGCGGCGTTGCTCCCGGGTCCTGTCGCGCGCCAAGCCGGGCTCCCGCAAGCGCGTCAAGGCAGCCCGCCGGCTGGCCCGCGAGCACGCCCGCATCGCCAACCTCCGAAGAAACTTCCTGCACGAGGTCTCAAGCCAGCTTGCCAAGACCCACAGCCGGCTGGCCATCGAGGACCTCGCCGTCGCCAACCTTGCCCGCAACCCTCATCTTGCCCGCGCCATCGGGGATGCCGCCTGGGCGGAACTGGCCCGCCAGTTCCGCTACAAAGCCCAATGGCTCGGCGGGGAAGTGGTGATCTGTAGCCGCTGGCTTGCCTCGACCAGGAGGTGCTCGACGTGTGGGCGGGTGAAGGAGCGGATGGGGTTGGCTGAGCGCGTCTTCCGCTGCGACGGCTGCGGCCTGGTGATCGACCGGGATACCAACGCCGCCGCGAATCTCGCCGCCTGGGCTGAGCGCGCCCGGGCCCCGGACCGCCAAGCGGGCGGCCGGGTCACCAACGCCCCTGGAGGGGAAGGCACTGGCCGTCACTCCGGTGACGGTGAAACCGGCCTCAGTGAAGGGGGAACCAACGCCCAGGCGAGCACCTGGGCCGAGGACACCCGAGAAGGGTGGCGTCCGAGCATCTCATCAGGGTTGCTCGACGCGCTTTAGAATGCGGCGCCGATGAGCATGCTGTTGATCACCAACGACTTCCCGCCCCGGGCCGGCGGCATCCAGCAGTACTGCTACAACCTGGTCGCCGGGCTCCCGCCCGGCGAGGTGGCCGTCTACGCCCCGGCCTGGCCGGGCGCTGCCGAGTTCGACGCGGCCCAGGCCTTCCGGGTGGTGCGCCACCCGACCCGCCGGATGCTCCCCGGCCGCGCCGTCGGCGACCGCGCCGTCCGCCTGGTCCAGGAGCTGCGGCCCGACGTCGTGGTGTTCGGGGCGGCGTTCCCGCTCGGCCTGCTCGCCAGGCGCATCACCAGGGAGACCGGCGTGCCCTGCATGGGGTTCACCCACGGCGTGGAGGTGGCGGTCGGCCGGGTGCCGCTGGTGCGCCGCCTGATGACCCGGGTCGCCGGGGACCTGCGGCTGGCCACCGCGGTGAGCCGGTGGTCGGCCCGCCGGGTCGAGCGGGTGGTGCGCGGCCGCTGCCCGGTCGAGCTGCTGGTCTCCGGGGTGGCGGTCGACGAGTACCACCCGGGCGTCGACGGCCGCGCCGTGCGCGCCCGCCACGGTCTTGGGGACGCACCGGTGTGCGTCTGCGTCTCCCGGCTCGTGCCCCGCAAGGGCCAGGACCGTCTCATCCGGGCCTGGGCCTCGGTGGCGGCCAGGGTGCCCGACGCCCGCCTGCTCGTGGTCGGCGGCGGCCCCTACGCGGGCCGGCTCCGCAAGCTGGCCGCGGCCAGCCCGGTGGCCGACCAGATCGTGTTCACCGGCGAGGTGCCCTGGGCCGAGCTGCCCGCCCACTACGCCGCGGGTGACGTCTACGCGATGCCGTGCCGCACCCGCTGGCTGGGCCTGGACCTCGAGGCCCTCGGCGTCGTCTTCCTCGAGGCGGCCGCGACCGGCCTGCCGGTCGTGGCCGGCCGGTCCGGCGGGGCCCCGGAGACGGTTGAGCACGGGGTGACCGGCCTGGTGGTGGACGGCCGACGGCCCGAGCCGGTCGGCCGCGCCGTGGCCGAGCTGCTCGCGGACCCCGGACGGGCGCGCGCGATGGGGGAGGCCGGGCGCCGCCGGGCCGAGGCCGAGTTCTCCTGGGAGGCGGTCGTGGCCCAGCTCGAGAAGCTGCTCGGCCGGGCCGCGAGGGCATGACCAGGATCCGGGCCAGCGCGCCGCTGCGCCTCAGCTTCGCCGGGGGCGGGACCGACGTCCCCCCCTACCCCTCCACCCACGGCGGGGCGGTGCTGTCGGCCACCATCACGCGCAGCGCAACCGCGCAGGTGCGGGCCCGCTCGGACGGCGAGTACCACGTCGAGTCGCTCGACCTGATGGCCAGGGCCGCCTTCGCCGGGCGCGAGGACCTCGCCTTCAACGGCCACCTCGACCTGGTCAAGGCGGTCCTGCGCGGCCTCGCCCCGGGTGGCGGGCTGGACCTGGTGCTGGCCACCGACGCCCCGCCGGGATCGGGCCTCGGCTCGTCCTCGGCGCTGGTGGTGGCGATGCTCGCCGCGGTGGGTGCGGCCGCCGGGACGTCGTGGTCGCCGGCCGAGCTGGCCTGGCGTGCCTACGAGGTCGAGCGCATCGACCTCAAGATCGAAGGTGGCATGCAGGACCAGTACGCGGCCGCCTTCGGCGGGCTGAACTTCATCGAGTTCCACGGCGACGACCAGGTCGACGTGCGCCCGCTGGTGGTCCGGTCCTGGACGGCGGAGGAGCTGGAGCGGTCCCTGCTGCTGGCCTGGTCCGGGCAGGGCCGGACCGACGCGGGCATCCTGCGCCGCCAGGTCGACGGCGTGCTCGGCGGCTCGGCCCGTAGCCTCGCCAGCCTGGGCGCGATGAAGGCGCTGGCCGAGGCCATGCGGGACGCGCTCCTGGCGGGAGACCTGGCCACCTTCGCCGAGGGGCTGCACGAGGGATGGGAGCAGAAGCGCCGCCTGGCCACGGGCATCGCGACCCCGCGCCTGGACGAGCTGTACGAGGTCGGCCGGTCCGCCGGCGCGGCCGGCGGCAAGGTGGTGGGCGCCGGGGGCGGCGGGTTCCTGGCATTCTGCTGCCAGCCCGACCGGAGGGACCGGGTGGCGGCGGCGCTCGAGGCGGTCGGGGCGCCCTGCTCGCCGGTTGCCTTCGACCCGAGAGGAGTGCGCTGGTGACCGACATCGCAGGCTACCTGTCGGCCTCGGCTGCCGCCGCGGCCGCCCTGGTGGTGCGGCCGGGTGCCGGCGCCATCGAACGCGCCGCCCGCATGGTCGCCGACGCCCTGACCGACGGCGGGCAGGTGCTGTTCTGCGGCAACGGTGGCAGCGCGGCCGACGCCCAGCATCTCGCCGCTGAGCTGGTGGGCCGCCTGGCCCGGGAGCGGCCCGCATACCGGGCACTGGCGCTGACCACCGACGCCTCGGTGCTCACCGCGGTCGGCAACGACTACGGCTACGCCGAGGTGTTCGCCCGCCAGGTCCAGGGCCTGGGCCGGCGTGGTGACGTGCTGGTCGTGATCACCACCAGCGGCCGCTCCGAGAACGTGCTCCGGGCGGCGGCGGCGGCCAAGGAGGCGGGGCTCGTCGTGGTCGCCCTCCTGGGCCCGGCCCGCTCACCCCTCGACGACCTGGCCGACGTCGCCCTCCACGTCGACGGCGACCGACCGAGCCTCGTCCAGCAGGGGCACATCACCATCGGGCACGCCCTCTGCGCCTGGGTGGAGTCCCGCCTGGCCGGCCCGCCGTGACCAGCGCGGGCGCCCGAGCGGCCGGTGGCGGGCCGAATGGGGCGCCGATCCCACGGGCGGGCGCCCCAGCAGCCGGTGGCGGGCCGAATGGGGCGCCGGTCCCACGGCGGGCGTCCCAGCGGCCGGTGGCGGGCCGGTTCGGGCGCCGGTCCCACGGGCGGGCGTCCCAGCGGCCGGTGGCGGGCGACCGGGCGGGGTCGGCCCGAGAGGTCGGGCGGCCGTGTTCCTCGATCGTGACGGGACCTTGGTGGAGGAGGTGCCCTACCTGCACGACCCCGGCCAGGTGCTGCTGCCGGGCGTGGCCACCGCCCTCGGGGCGCTCGCCGCGGCCGGGTCCGTCCCCGGTGGCGACGAACAGCGGGGCCACCGGGGACGGCGCCAGCCGGGCCCTGCCGAACGGCCACGCCCGTCCTGCCGAGCATGGCCGCCGCGGCGCGTGCGCTGCTCAACCTGCGGTCAGATGAGGATGAACCAGGCCCGCCTCGGCCGTGACGAGGCGGGCCTGGTGGGATGCCGGCTGGACGCGGCGGATCGAAGCCCGCGAGGGCCAACACCACCAGCGGTCGTCCGAGCGGCCCCCCCGTTCGCCGACCGTGCCGCTTCAACCTCTCCTTGGGCCCGGCGCATCCGGTCGTCCGGACCCGGGGGAAGGCGCCCGCAACGTAGTTCGCCGTGGCCGACAGGGTCAGTGATGCGCGTCACAGCTTTGATGTGATCTACGTCACAGCATCGGTGTGACCGGCGTCCTTGCGGGATGGCGGCAGGTCAGAAAAGCCGCCGCAGCGCCTCCGGGTCGAGGAGCCGGATCGCCTCGGCGTCGTAGTCGACGAACCCGCGCCGCCGGAAGGCGGCCAGGGCGCGGCTGACGTTCTCCCGGCTGGCGCCGACCATCCCTGCCAGGTCGCGGTGGGTCAGGTGCACCGGGATGGTGACCTGGCCCTGACCCTCGCGCCGGCCGTGCCGGTCGGCCAGGGTGAGCAGCGCCTTGGCCAGGCGGCCTCGGACGTCCAGCGAGAGCAGGTCGTCGATCATCGCCTCGCGGTCGGCGAGCAGGGAGACGACCAGGCGGAGCAGGGCAGCCTGGGCGGGCGGGGTGGCGTCGAGGAAGGCCCAGAACGCGTCCCGCTCGATCGCCCACACCGTCGAGGCCGAGGTCGCCCGCGCACCCGCGGTCCGCCTGCCCCCGCTGAGCAGCGCCAGCTCGCCGAAGAGCTGGCCCGGCCCGATGATCCGGTGCACCTGCTCGCTGCCGCCCCGGGCCGGCGACACGATCGCGACCTCGCCGGCGGTCACGATGTAGACGTGGGCGGCCGGCTCGCCCTGGTGGAACAAGAAGCTGCTCTGCGGGTAGACGATCGGCGCTGCCCGCTTCGCCAGCTCGACCAGGGCCTGCTCGCTGCCGTGCTCGAACACCTCCATGCGGCTGAGCGTGTCCAACAGGAACCGCTGGTCGTTCGGCCCCGTGGTCACTGGCGCTCCCTCCCCTGGCGAGGCAGTCAGGTGGCGCCCGCCGTGGTCATTGACACCTCCTGTCGTGCGTGCCGCGCGGTCCGACAGGCCTCTGTCGCGGGTGAGTCTACTGGGGCGGCAAGTCGCCTTGAACACCTTTGGCCGGAATGACACCAAGGAGACGAAGTTACGGCGACCTGTGTAGTTCCGCCGCCGACCGGGAATTCCGCGCCGGAAAGAAGCGTAGGTGGTGCTGCAATAGGAACCCGGCCCTGCGGTACGACGACGTTCGCGGTATTTCCGCGGATAATCACCGAACGCCGGCTCGCCGGGCCCGGAAGCTCCATCTCCCCGACGGCGGTGCCGATGGTGTCAGGTAGTCCCGGCCGCCGGTCGGCCGGGACTGCGTGGCGAGCGTGGGGGCGTGGAGTGGGTGATGGTGCGCGCCGGCCCGGCCGGCGGACCAGAGGTGGACGGTGAAGTGCCCGCGCTGCGGTGCCACCAACCCGGCCTCGGCGGACTGGTGCGGCCAGTGCCTCATGCGCTTCGGCGCCCCCATTCCGGTCCCGCCGCCACCGGTTGGTGTCGCGCCGCAAGCCGCAGGCCAGGGACCCGGCCGTGGCCGCCTGGCTCTCGGCCGTCCCCGGCCTCGGCATCTGGTACGCCGGCCAGCCGGCCCAGGGGGTGGCCCGCTTCCTCCTCTGGCTGTGGTGGCTGTCGACAACGCTGGCCTTGTGGTCCCGGCCCGAATTCCTCTTCGTGCTGGTCAAGGTCGCGTTCCTGCTCCCCACGGGCGCCCTCTGGGTGCTGTCGGCGGTCGACGCCCACCGCCTGGCCGCCCGTCGCCGCCCATACCTCGGCGCCCGGAGCCTGGCGCTGGCCGCGGCCGGGCTCTGCCTCGTGCTGATGGTCGGGCTGGTGGCCACGCTGGGGGCGGCCCGAAGCTCCACCGGCACGGCCCCGGGTGGGCCGGCACCCCGCAGCCTGCCCGGCCCACCGGGCTGACCACCAGGCGAACGCCCCGCGAAAGGGCGGTGCACAGTGCGTGGATGCGGGTGGGGCGTCGTGGGGCGGGTGGTCGGGGGGCGAAGTGGGCGCCGAGGCGGGTGATGTTCAGGGCCATGCCGGTCAGAACGTTCAGTAGCATGGGTGGGCACGCCGTGCGTGCAGCAGCGAAGAGCCGGCTCTGGGCGGGGAGGACCCGGCCCACGCGCCCGCGCCGCCAGGAGCGAGCCATCCGCATCAAGGTCGTGTCCGACATCCACGGCGCCGCCGACGACCTCCGCAGGGAGGCGGCCGACGCCGACGCCCTGCTCGTCTGCGGTGACCTGGTCAACCTGCTCGACTACCGGACCATGGAGGGCGCTGTGGTCGACGCCTACGGCCTCGAGGCCACCCGGCGCTTCGTCGCGCTGCGCACGGCCAGCCGCTTCGAGGAGGCGGGCCGGGTGCTCCGCCGGGCCGCTGCCGGGCGCGAGGACGAGGTCCGCGGCAGCATCCGCGCCGCCTGCCGGGCCCAGCTCGAGGCGGTGTTCGGCGCGTTCCCGGACGGCACCTACCTGACCCACGGCAACGTCGACAGCCCCGAGCAGTTCGCCGACCTCCTGCGGCCGGGCGTCAGGCACCTGGACGGCGAGGCGGTCGAGCTGGACGGGCTCCGCGTCGGCTTCGTGGGCGGTGGGCTGCCGAGGGGCCTCCGCCCACACCTGTCCGAGGTGACCGAGGCCGAGTTCGCGGCCAAGGTCGCCCGGCTGCCCCCGGTCGACGTGCTCTGCAGCCACATGCCGCCCGCCGTCGACGACCTCCGCTTCGACGTCCTGGCCGGCCGGTTCGAGCCCGGCAGCCAGGCCCTGCTCGACTACGTCGAGGAGCAGCAGCCCGACTACCTGTACTTCGGGCACGTGCACCAGCCGCGGGCGCGCCGCATGCGCATCGGCCGGACTCGCCTCGTCAACGTCGGCCACTTCCGGGCCACCGGCCGCATGCTCCTGCATGGAGCAGATGTCTGCTGATGAACCAGGGGACCGCGGGTCACAAGGAGGAACGGGGCGATGGCCGAGCGCGCTGACGGGACCACCGAGATCTACGGGACCCCCGAGGAGATCATGGGGGTCATCGCCGACTTCGACGCCTACCCGGAGTGGGTGGGGCAGCTCGAGGAGGTCCGGGTGCTCGAACGGGGCCCGGACGGCCGTGGCACGGTGGTGTCGTTCAAGATCGCCACGCCGATGTTCCCGGCCGCGTACACGCTGCGCTACAGCTACGCCCCGGAGGACGGGGGCATGTCGTGGACCTACGTGGAGGGCACGCTCGACGACCTGGCCGGGTCGTACACCCTCGACCCGGTCGACGACCAGCTCACCCGCGTCACCTACCGGCTGGAGGTCGGCCTCACCGCGCCCATCCCTGGCCTGCTCAAGCGCCAGGCGGCCAAGCAGGTCGTCAGGTCGGCCCTGTCCGACCTGAAGCAGCGGGTGGAGTCCGGCTGACCCGGACGCCGCGCCTCGCGGCTGTTGCGGACCGGCGGTAGGCTGCCGGCGCTGGGCACGGCACCAGACCCTGGGAGCGCGCGTGCGGATCCTGTTGTTCACCGGCAAGGGCGGCGTCGGCAAGACGACCGTGGCGGCCGCGACTGCGGCCAGGGCGGCCGAGCGCGGCCACCGGACGCTGGTGATGTCGACCGACCCGGCCCACTCGCTGGCCGACTCCTTCGAGGCCGAGCTCGGCGCCGAGCCGCGTCAGCTCGCGCCCAACCTGTGGGCGGAGCAGATCGACACCCAGGCCCGGCTCGAGGCGAACTGGCGTGAGATCCAGGACTACGTCGTGAACCTGCTCAACTGGGGCGGGGTGGACGCCGTCGAGGCCGAGGAGCTGTCGGTCATCCCCGGTCTGGACGAGCTGTTCAGCCTCATCGACATCAACCGCTACCAGCAGCAGGGCGACTACGACGTGCTGGTGGTGGACTGCGCCCCGACCGCCGAGACGCTCCGTCTGCTCTCGCTCCCGGAGGCCCTCGGCTGGTACATCGACCGGCTGTTCCCCTCGTCCCGGCGGATCGCCACGGTCGCCAGGCCGCTGCTCGGCCGGCTCGGCAACCTGCCCCCGATCGCCTCGGACGCGGTCTTCGGAGCGGTCGAGCGCCTCTACCGCAACCTCGAGCGGGTCCGGGTGCTGCTTGCCGAGCCCGAGTCGTCCACCGTCCGCCTGGTCGTCAACGCCGAGAAGATGGTGGTCGCCGAGGCGCGCCGCACCTACACCTACCTGTCGCTGTTCGGCTACCGGGTGGACGCGGTGGTGGTCAACCGGCTGCTCCCCGACGACGTCACCGACCCGTACTTCGGCAAGTGGAAGGAGATCCAGGCCGACCACTTCCGCACCATCGCCGAGTCGTTCTCGCCGCTGCCCATCCTGACCTGCCGGCTGTTCGACGACGAGATGGTCGGCCTCGAGCGCCTGGCCGAGGTGGCCGGAGCGGTCTACGGCGAGCGTGACCCGGCCGCGGTGCTCGCGGAGTCCCAGCCGTTTCGGGTCACCAAGGAGCGCGGCGGCGGGTACGCGCTGCGGCTCGACCTCCCCTTTGCCGAACGGGGCGACCTCGACGTCCTCCGCAAGGGCGACGAGCTGCTCGTCAAGGTCGGGCAGCACAAGCGCAACGTGCTGCTGCCGCAGGCCCTCCGGTCCCTTGACGTGGTCGCCGCCAACCTGCGCAGCGGCACGCTGGTGGTCCGGTTCGGCGGGCCCGGGCGCAAGCCGGCCGCTGGCGCGCAGGGGGCCTGACCCGGGTGTCCGCCGTGCCAGGGCACCACCACCGTGAGGAGGAGTGGATGACACACGACGAGGCCGCCCACGGCGGTGGCGCGCCCGAGTGCCAGGTCTGCCCGGTCTGCCTGGGGCTGGCAGCGCTGCGCCAGGCCCGCCCGGAGGTGCTGGAGCACCTGGTGAAGGCGGGCGCCGAGCTGCTCCTGGCCGTTCGGGCCCTGCTCGACGCCCAGGAGCCGGCGCCGGCGCGGCCCGCGACCGTGCAGCGCATCAACGTCGGCTAGCGCGGTGGCCGCCTCGTCGTCGGTGGGCCGGCTGGGCATCGGCCTCGACGCTGGCATCGTCGGCGCCGCCACGCTGGCCCTGCGGTGGGGCGGCTGACGTGGCCGCCTGCCGCCTGCCCGCGCTGGCCGTCACCCTGCCGCAGTTCCGCGACAGGCCCGGTCCGGCCCTGGACGCCCTGGCCGAGAGCTGGCGGCTCGGCTTCGCAGGCGGGTTCCTGTTCGACCACCTGTGGCCGCTCGGGGGCCAGCGGCACCGCCCGGCCCTGGAGTGCTGGACCCTGCTCGCCGGCCTGGCCGCCCGCCTCCGCGACCTCACCGAGGGCGCCGCCGGCCCGCGGGAGGCAGGCCCGGACGACCAGCCCGACCGCGGCCCGGCGCTTCCGGGGGGTTCCCGGGCCGGTGCCGGCAACGCCGGGTGGGACGACCGGTTCCGGCTCGGGACGCTCGTCACCCGGGCCGGGCTGCGCCCGCCCGCGCTGCTCGCGCGCATGGCGGCGACCGTCGCCCAGGTGGCCGGCTCACCCCTGGTCGTCGGGGTCGGCGCCGGCGACCACCTCAACCGGGACGAGAACGACGCCTTCGGCCTGCCCTACCGCGACGCCGCGGGCCGGGCGGCCGACCTCGAGCGCGCGGCCTTGGCCCTGCGCGGGCCGCTGGCCGGCCGGGCCCGGCCGCCAGAGGTGTGGATCGGCGGGACCGGGCCACGGGCCCGGGCTGCCGCCGGTAGGTTCGCGGACGCCTGGAACGGCTGGGGCCTGGCCCCAGACGAGCTGGCGGCCGGGCTGGCAGACGTACGCGAGCACGCCGAGCGCGCCGGACGGGACCCCGGGTCGGTGACGGCGACCTGGGGCGGGCAGGTGCTGATCGGCGAGGACGGCGCTGCCGCCCGCGCCATGCTCGCAAGCTGGTCGCCCGGCCGCCCGCCGCCGGAGCTTGCCCGGACCGTGGCCGGGGGCCCGGAGACCGTGGCCGCGCGCCTGGCCGAGCTGGGCGCGGCCGGCGCCGCCTGGTGCGTCGTGTCCCTGGTGGGCGGGCCCGGGCCCGAGCTGCGGCGACGTCTCGCCAGCTGCCTTGGATTCGACACAGAATCGTTATGATTGGCCGGTGCGCACTGCCGCTGGGCTAGTGCGCCGGCCCGGCGGCCCGGTTTGGGCGGGTTACGGCGTCACCGGCCTACCAGACGAGCTGGGCAAACCGGGCAAGCGCGATGCTGCGACCGCTCCCTCCGGTACTTCGCACTAGCGTGCGCGAGCTACGCATAGCCCAAATTGTCTGGGCCATTTTCTAACCGTACTGGATTGCACGAAACGATGACTTGAACGGAAAATCGATAGACGTACTCACCCACCGCCGCTGCACCACTGGCGATGCGCCGGCAGTGCAGGGGGAGGAACAATGAAGACTCACATCACGCAGTGCACAGCGCTCTCCGGCGCCGATATCGGTATTTCGACCCGTATGAGCGGGACCGACGTGAACACGCCCTCCTCGTCGACCACCTGGTCCCGGGCGGTGGCGTCGACCACCTGGTCGCGCCTGACGGGGTCGACCACCTGGTCGAAGCCGGCTGCGTCGACCACCTGGTCCCGGGCGGTGGCGTCGACCACCTGGTCGCGCCTGACGGGGTCGACCACCTGGTCCAGGCCGGCTGCGTCGACCACCTGGTCCCGGGCGGTGGCGTCGACCACCTGGTCGCGCCTGACGGGGTCGACCACCTGGTCGAAGCCGGCTGCGTCGACGACCTGGTCGTGGCAGAATGACCCGACCACCGTCCCCCTACCCCCTGTCCCGGCCACCTGGTCCCACATGCCACGGTCGCCGAGGTGGTCGTGCCCCTGGGCTTGAGCCAGCCGGTCGAGCTGCGGGCGGCACGGCTGGCTCGCCGTGCCGCCCGGAGGGCTCGACGACATGCGTAGGCGCAGCAGCAGGCGATGACCTCGACCACCGAGGGACCGATGCGGCACCGGGTGCGCTACTCCCTGCCGCACGGTGCCTGGCTGTTTGTGATCGCCGTGGCCGCCGCGGCCGCGCTGGCCATCGCGGCCGTCCTGCCCGCGGCCGTCCGCGCGGTGGCGGGCAATCCGGCCGAACTGCTGCGACCCGCGCTGTACGCGGCCGGCCTGGTAATCGCCGAGCGATTCGTCGTCCGGGTGCCGCTGCGAAACCACCGTTTCTCGGTCGGCGTGGCAGAGATGGTCATCGTGCTCGGCGTGGTGTTCATCAAACCGCCCTTGCTTGTACTAGCAACTGGAATCGGAATCGCGGCCAGCCAATGGCTCTTCGAGCCGCAACTGGTCAAGCGCTTGTTCAACGTGCCCCAGTACGTGCTGTCGGTCGGCGCGGCCGCGCTCGTCTCCACCGAGCTGATCCGCCTGCTGCAAGGCTCCACCGTCTTCGGGATCCAGGTCGGCGCGGCCGAGTTCAGCCCCACCCGGACGGTCCTCTGGGTGGTCGGGATGGCCGCGTTCTTCCTGGTCAACCACACCCTGGTGAGCGTGGTCATCAGTCTCTCCGTCGGCCAGGGCTTCGCACATAGCTGGCTGCGGGCCGCACCCGTGGCCGCCGCCGACTGGGCCGCGAGCACCGCCTACGGCCTGGTCATCGCCGCGCTGCTGGTGCACGACCAGGCGCTGCTGCCGCTGCTGGTGGTCCCGATCGGTCTCACCTTCCTCGGCAACCGGGCCTGGGCCCGCAGCCTCGCCCAGGGCCAGCGCATGCACTCGCTGTACTCGGCCGGGCGGGCCCTGTCCAACCGGCTCGGCGACATCGGCGCCTGGCAGACCTTCGTGCGCCAGGTCGCCGAGGTGCTGAACTGCGAGGGAGCCGCGGTCTTCCTGGGCCGGCCAGGTGACGGGGCCCTGGACGTGGTCTCCACCGACAGCGGCTCGGACCGGATCATGGTCACCCCCTCGCCAGTGGCCTGGGAACAGGCGGCCAAGGGCTTCGCGATGCGCTCTGGGTGGTCGCGGATGGACATGGTCCAGATGGAGGCCGAGGGTCGCACGGTCGGGTTCGCGGTCGCCTTCGGGCCCCGGGTCGACGCCGACTTCACTCCCGACGACCGGGAGACCCTGCTCACCCTTGCCAACCAGGGTGCCGCAGCCCTGCTCAACGAGGACCTGTACCGGGAGGCGGAGAGCGAGCGGGCCGCCCTGCGCGACATCGTCGGCCACTCCACCGACGGCATCTACACCGTCGGGCCCGACCGCACGGTGCGCTCCTGGAACCCGGCCATGGCCGCGCTCACCGGCTACGCCGAGGAGGAGGCGATCGGCCAGAAGTGCTTCAACCTGCTGCGCGCCCGCGACGGCAAGGGCGTTGACATGTGCGCCACCGACTGCCCGATCCTGGCCGCAGCCGAGTCCGGGCATGAGGAGGTGCGCGACGCGTCCGTGCTCAACAAGGACGGGCTCGCGCGCTGGATCAACTACGCCCACGCGCCGATCGTCGGCAACGACGGCGACATGGACGCCGACGTGGTCGTGGTCAGGGACGTGACCCGCGAGCGCCAGACCGACGAGCTCAAGAGCGACTTCGTGGCCAGCGTCTCGCACGAGCTGCGCACCCCGCTCACGCCTATCAAGGGCTTCCTGCTCACCCTCATGCGCGAGGACCGGGACTTCGCCCGGGACCGCCGGCGCGAGTACTACAAGCTCATGCTGACCCAGGCCCAGCGGCTCGAGCGCCTGATCGAGGACCTGCTCGAGGTGACTCGCCTCGAGACCGGCGCCGGCCTGGTCGACTCGACCCCGATCGACGCCGTCGACCTGGTCCGTCAGGTGGCCGAGCGCTTCACCGCCGAAGACCCCGAGCGGGCCATCCACATCGTCGCGCCCGACCACGCCGTGTACGCTCGCGGCGACTGGATGCGCGTCGACCAGGTCGTCGGCAACCTGCTGTCGAACGCGCTGCGCTACTCGCCGCCGCACGAGCCGGTGGAGGTCCGCATGGTTCCCCAGGGCCGCGAGGTCGTGTTCGAGGTCCGGGACTGGGGCCCTGGCATCCCGATCGACGAGCAGACGCGCATCTTCGAGCGGTTCCACCGGGTGGGGCACTACATGACCCGCGAGCCGGGCGGCGCCGGCCTCGGCCTGTACCTGGCCAAGCGCCTGGTGGAGGCGATGGGCGGTCGGATCTGGGTGTCCAGCCGGCTCGGCCACGGCTCGGTGTTCTCGTTCGCGCTGCCTTCCGAGCCGAGCCTGGGCGCGGTCGGCGGCCGCGGCCGCGACACCGGCTGACAGGCCCCGCGCCGAGCGGGACCGGCCGATCCCGGCTACAGTCCGATCCGCGATGACGAAGCGGCCTGCCGCGGGCCGGCCCGACCCGGAGGATGCCCGACCATGACCGCCGACCCGCCCACCGACGACTACCGAGCCTTCCTCGAACGCCAGGACGTGGCCACGCTGCGGGACTGGGCGCTCGAGGTGGCCCGCGAGCAGCGCGACATCGGCTTCCTGTGGGACCTGGCCAAGCACCTGCCCTCCACCGAGGACGCCAACCGCGACTGGGCCGCCTACGACCCCTTCGACGCCATGCGGGAGCTGGCCCACCTGGTCACCCACTTCCGCGAGGAGGCGGCCGACCCCGAGGTTGCCGAGCTGCTACGGGTCCGCTACGTCGAATACCTGCTCGAGCGGGCCGAGGACCGCCGCTTCGACGCCCGCCGGGCCTGACCCGGCTCCCGGCAGGGGCTAGCCGGCGAGGTCGCGGAAGGCCATCGATGCCGCGCCGCGCGCCTCGAGCACCTCGGTGATCACCTTGGGGATGACATCGCAGTCGTCGGCGGCGCTGGAGAACGCATGCCGCCGGAGGGAGTGCCGGATGCTCCGTAGGTAGAAGTCGGACCCGATCAGGGCCTCCTCCGCGTAGAGCAGGACGACGCTCAGGTTGAGCAGGTTCAGCAGCATCGAGAGGCCACGCCCGAGCGCCTCGCCGGCCCGGGTGATCACCGCCCGGGCGGTCCGGTCGCCGGACCGGGCCAGCGCGGCCAGTTCGTCGATGTCGGCGACCTCCTGCCCGGCCGCCAGGGCGGCGCGCAGCATCGCGTCACGACTGGCGGTCGTCTCGAGGCATCCCTGGTTGCCGCAGCCGCACTCCGCGCCACCCGGCTCGACGACGAAGTGCCCGAGTTCCCCGGCGAGCCCGGTGGCGCCCGTGTAGAGCTCGTGGTCGAGCACGAGTCCGCAGCCCACACTGTGCCGGACCTTCACCACGGCGAACGAGCCGTGCTCGCTGCCCTGCCCGAAGAGCTGCTCCGCGACGGTGAGGGCATTGACGTCGTTCTCGACGACGGCGTGGAGCCCTGTCGCCTCCATGAGCAGCCGGCCGAGTGGGACGGTGGTCTCCCAGTCGAGGTTCGGCGAGAAATGCACTTCGCCGATGTCGCCGTGGACGTGACCACCGACCGCAGCCCCCAGCCCGATGACGCGCTCGCGGAACTCGGTCCGGACCGACAGCAGCTCCTCGGCCAACGCGGCCACGCCACCCACGACCGTGGCCGGCGCGGTGCCCTCGATGCCCCGGGTCAGCACGCCCGGATCGGCGGCTCCCGAGCGGAAGGGGACGATCGCGCCGTCGAGGTTGACGACCACGCCGGTCAGCTTGTCACCAAGGATCCTGACCCCGATCGCGTAGGGCCAGGCCTCGCCGTCGAAGGCGGTCGTCGGACCCTCCATGCCATGTGGGCGAACCATGCTGCACTACTCCTCGTCGGCGGTGCGCTGCCACCGACTCGTATGTTCCCCACCGGGCCCGAGGGAAGCCCCGTGGGCCGCTGTGCCATGTGCCGAGGCTGCCGCCGTGGCGTGGCTCGGCTAGGGTCCTGCACAGTGCCGCTGGGTCCGGTTCGGCGCAGTCACCCAGAGAAATCTACGGAACTTTCGGCAGGGGCCGGTTGCCGGGCTTCCGTCAGGGATAGGATGCGTGGCGCTCGGCTCCTGCCGGCGCCGTGCCGGGATGCCCGGCTTCTGTGGCATCGGCCAGCTCATCACAGAGGAGCTTTCTTGCGCCAGAGCGAGTCCGGCACGTTCAGCGTTGCGTTGACCGATTTCGACAACACGCTCACCAGGCTCTTCGATCCGCCATCGCTGGAGCAGGCGGCCTACGCCGACCTGCTCGACCTCTACGAGCGCGAGGGTCTTCCCCGTGCGCTGTCGCCGAATGGCGGAGCCGACCCGTACGCGCTCCTCACCACGGCATACGGCTGGACGCGGGAGTACCTCCCTCCCGATCGCGCCGAGGACCTGAACCGACAAGCTACTTCCCGCCTCACCGCGCACGAGCTGGCGGCGGCGGCGTCGGTGAAGCTGTTCCCCGGTGTCGATCCCACCCTGCGCTGGCTACGGGCTGAGGGCCTTCGCATCATAATTGTCATAAGCAATTCCACTGCGGCCGTGTGGCGCGCGCTCGAGGCCAATGGAGCCGCGCATCTGGTCAAGGAGGTTTTCGGACGTGGAGACGCAGCCGAGACCGCTGACCTGCGGCCGAGCGCCGCGCTGATCGATGCCGCACTCGCCCACGCCGACAGCATCGCCCAGCAAGCGTTCCTCGTCGGGGACAGCCCCGCCGACATGATGGCCGGCCGCAAGGCGGGCGTCTTCACGATCGGCATCTGCACGGGCAGGTTCCCGGAGGCGGAGCTGATGGGAGCGGGCGCGGACCACTGCATCAGCTCATTCGCGGGCCTGCAGGACCCCCGGTACGCGTGGCGCCCCGCTCCGGTGGGTCCGAACCTCACCGTGGACGACCTCGGGCGTTGGCGGGAGCTCGGCCGGCAACTGCGCGTCGACGTCGTCCGGGCGACCGCTGCGGCCGGATCCGGCCATCCGACGTCGTCGATGTCGGCCGCCGACCTCATGGCGGTGCTGCTGGCCAAGTACCTCCGCTACGACTTCGATGCGCCGAGGGACCCAGGCAATGACCATCTCGTCTTCTCGAAAGGGCATGCCGCACCCCTGCTGTACGCGATGTTCAAGGCGTCGGGGGCCCTTTCCGACGCGGAGCTGCTGACGCTGCGGCGGCTCGACAGCCGCTTGGAGGGCCATCCCACCCGAGCGCTCCCGTGGGTCGACGTCGCCACCGGCTCGCTCGGGCAGGGGCTGCCGATCGGCGTCGGCATGGCGTTGGCGGCCAAGCGGCTCGACCAGCTCCCCTCCCGGGTCTGGGTGCTGTGCGGCGACGGCGAGATGGCCGAGGGCTCGATGTGGGAGGCGGCCCAGTACGCCGCCTTCATGGGGCTCGACAACCTCGTTGCGATCATCGACGTGAACCGGCTCGGGCAGCACGGGGAGACGATGCTCGGGTCCGACCTGGGAGCCTACGCCCGCCGCATGGAGGCGTTCGGCTGGCGCACGATCGAGGTGGAAGACGGCCACGACGTCGGCGCGATCGACCACGCCTACGCCCGCGCGACCGAGCCGGACACGCGGCCGACGGCGGTCATCGCCCGCACGGTGAAAGGGAGTGGCGTCGCCGTGATCGCGGACCGCCCGGGGTTCCACAGCAAGCCGCTGCCTGATGTCGCGCAGGCGATCCGAGAGCTGGGCGGCTCGCGGCCCCAGCCCGTCCGGGTGGCCAAGCCCGCGCCCGGCAGACCGCGTCGGTTCGAGACCCGCCAGATGGAGCTACCACGGTATGAGCTTGGCAGCCTGGTGGCCGTCCGGCAGGGGTACGGGGAGGCGCTCGTCGCCGTGGGTGGAAGCCGCGGCGACCTGGTCGCGCTCGATGCGGACGTCGGCAGCTCGACGCATACCAGGTTGTTCGCCGAGGCCTTCCCGGAACGGTACTTCGAGATGTACATCGCCGAGCAGCAGATGATCGCCACCGCCGTGGGCCTGCAGGTCCGCGGATGGACGGTGTTCGCCTCGACCTTTGCGGCGTTCCTGTGCCGCGCCCACGACTTCCTTCGCATGGCCGCGGTGAGCGAGGCGGACCTGAAGCTCGTCGGGTCCCACGCCGGCGTCTGCATCGGCCAGGACGGCTCGTCCCAGATGGCGCTGGAGGACCTCGCCATGCTCAGGGCCGTCCACGGCAGCGTCGTCCTCTACCCGAGCGACGCGAACCAGGCCAGCAAGCTCGTGGCGGTCATGGCCGGCCACAAGGGAATCTCGTACCTGCGGACGACCCGGACGGCGACGCCCGTCATCTACGCTCCTGACGAGGAGTTCGAGGTCGGCGGGAGCCGGGTGGTGCGCGGCTCGGACCGCGACGACGTCGCGGTCGTCGGCGCGGGCATCACCGTCCACGAGGCGTTGCGGGCAGCGGTCCTGCTCGAACACGAAGGCATCCGGGCGCGGGTGATCGACTGCTACTCGGTGAAGCCGATCGACAGGACGACCCTGTATGCGGCGGCGCGAGCGGCCGGCGGTCGGCTCGTCACCGTCGAGGACCACCGGCCGGAAGGCGGCTTGGGGGATGCCGTGCTCGAAGCGTTCGCCGACGTGCGGGAGCATCCTCGCATCATCAAGCTCGCAGTGGCGTCCATGCCCCGGTCGGGCACGCCGGAGCAGCTCAGGAGCCGTGCAGGCATCGATGCCGAGCACATCGTGGCCGCCGCACGACGCCTCGTCCACGACTGCTGACCGCGCCGGCGACATCCTCGGCCGAGCCTCAATGCCAGGGACCTACGACGGCCATGCGGAGCGTTTTCCCTGGTCAGGGCCACTGTGAACAGCTCTAAGCCCCTGGCATTGGGCCTAGCCCCGCGCACCGTCGGCCCGGGCTGACTGTTGACAGCGCCGCGCGCGCACCCTACGGTGCCGAAACCGCAACTTGGTACGATCTGGGCAGGTCGCTTGGTCCATCCGGAAGTAGCTGCAGGCTCGATACGGTCAGCGTTGAGCGGGCCCGATCCGCAGTACGCCATCGGGGTCAGGGTCACCGCCGACCATCTCATCGGCCTGCTCCTCGATCTCAACGGCACCGTCGTCGACCTGGGCCCGGCCTCGGACCGGCCGGAAGGTCCCGGTCGCGGATACCTCCGCGCGGCCCTCAGCAGTGCCGAGGTGGCGGCTGTCGTCGCCGACATCGCAGCCTTGGCGCACGACCTTCTCGGCGCCCGGCCGGATCTCGGGGAGGGCGTGCTCGGGCTCGGCGTCTCGATCGGCGGGCACGTCGACGGCGAGACCGGGGTGGTCCGCTTCTCGCCAACCCTGGGCTGGAACGGCGACGTCCGGCTGGCCGAGCTGCTCGAGCGGGCAACCGGCTTCGACGTCGTCGTGGTGGAGAACGACGTGAACGTCCTCGTCGACGCCGAGCAGTGGTCCGGGACGGCAGAGCGCTACCAGCGGTTCGCCGTGGTCAAGGTCGGGACCGGGATCGGCTGTGGGCTGTCGCTGCACCGGGAGCTGGAGCGGGGGGCGACCGGGGCGGCGGGCGAGCTCGGGCACATCCCCTTCGAGCGGGACGGCTGGGAGTGCGTCTGCGGCAACCGGGGATGCCTGCAGACCGTCGCCAGCGGCGACGCGATCCTGCGGGCGATCCGGCAGTGGGGACGCCGGGACGTTGACGCGATCGACAAGGCCGCCGACCTCGCCAGGAGCGGGGATGAGACCGCCAGGATGGCGTTCACGCGGGCTGGCGAGGCGCTCGGGGTCGGCCTGGCCGTCCTCCTCAACGTGATCAACCTGGAAGCCGTGATCCTGTGCGGGGACGCCGCGCTCCTCAAGTACGAGCCGTATGTCGACGCCGCCCGCCGGTCGCTCGCCGAGCATGCGTTCTCGACCACGGCCGAGGACTGCGCCTTCCTCATCGAGGCCAGGACCGATGAGCTCGAGGCGCGAGGTGCGGCGTCGATGGTGCTCGGCCACCTCGTCGACGTCCGGGACCGCCGTTCGCGCGCGTGACCGCCGGCGTCATTGTTTCGTGGCCGACCGCCTGGCGCGACCGGCGCTGCGCCACAGCTCCCCGAGGATCCCCGGCGCCTCGTCAAGGGCCGGGCCGTCGTGGAACTTGTGCAGCCACTGGACGGCGTCGAAGGCGAGCTTGGCGCGGGCGTCGAAGAACAGGTCGACGTCGTGCAGGGCGCCCGGCTCGATCGGCAGGTCGGGGACGTCGAGGATGAGTGACCGGTCGTCTCCCCGCTTGTCGAGGAGGCGCCGGACCCGATTCTGCGCCGCCTCGATCGTCGCCGGGTCGGGGCCGTCCGGAAGCTGCTCGGCCGCGTACTCGATCACGCTCTCGGGGATCCGGAGGAAGACCACCAGCGGCAGCTCCGGCCCGACGAGGCCCTGCCGGAACGTCTCCGTCAGCGGCTCGAGGTCGTCGCAGCACCACACCAGGCGCCGCCCCGTGCCGGCCGGGTCCTCGAGCAGGCCACGGGCGATCTCGGCCTGGGCGGCAAGCTCATCGGGCGAGCCCGGGGCCACACCGAATCGCTGCCGCGCGTTGACTGGGAGGTTCATGTACGCCCAGTCCAGACTGGTGGCGAGGAGCGCGCCCACGTCCGGGGCGCCGGAGAACGGAATGCCGGCGACCACGATGCTCGGCGGGACCACAAGGTTCGGGCGGAGCCCTCTCGGCTTGCTGGCCAGCAGCACGGGAGCCGACAGGACGAGGTCCTGCCGCTTCACCCACGTCCACGTTGCCGTCCGCTCGGGCCGGCGCCAGGAGGCACCCGTCCGGCGGAGGGCGTCCGGGATCAGGCCCTCGATCTCCGCCCGGTCGCGGTCGGTGTCAGGCGGCCTGGTCGGCGGGTCGTGCCGGTTGGGATGGCCGACGCGGGAGAACGCGACGTCGGTGACGTAGCGGACCTGGAGGGTGTTCCCCCGGATGCTGTGCCTGAGGATGACCTCCCAGTCGCTGCTCCTGTCCAGCATGGCGTTCGCGATGAGGCTGCCGCCGCCGAAGCTGACGCTCGCGCTTGCCGCCTCCACCCAGCGCTCGGCCTCGGCGAGCGCCTCGCGCAGCTTGAACGACGCCTCGAGCTGCATGGGGATGTCGCCGAGCTCCTCGGGCAGCCAGCCGAGGAGCGAGATCAGATGCAGATGGCGTCGGCCGATGACCCAGGCCAGCGCCTCCATCGCCCGCGGCGACGGCTCCACGTCCTGGTGGAGCCAGGCCTGCAGCGCCCCTGGGGAGATCCCTGCCTGGCGTGCGGCCGCGTGCACGGACAGTCCCCGCTCGGCGAGGGCCTGGCTGACCGCCTTGGCCCAGCGAGCGCGGGACTCGCGGGCGGCGGCCCGGCGGTCCTCGCTGGTCTGGCGCTCCGGAACCTGCTTGCTGGGCATGGGCCTCATCTTGCGCTGGATCAGTCGCGTCGGTGACAGCAGATGCTACTGCTGCCGAGCAAGATCACTCCAGTCCTCAGCCATGTCTGGCCGCTTCCAGGAGCCGCTTCACCCTATCAGCAGGAAATCCTGAAAACGAGCAGAGACACTTGATTTCAGTAAATACTACTGACAACTATCGACTCTCTGTAATCCTCAGCGTAAGCTACTGAGGTGCGAAGGGACCGGAGGTCCAGGCGCACGTAGCAGGAGGGGGCCAGAGGCCATGGCGACCGCGAAGTTCCGACCCCCAGCATCGCGAGGCTCGAGCAAGCTCCGACCCCCGCGCCGCGGGCTCGTCACCTTCCTGGCCGTCGGCCTTCTGGTGACCACCCTCCTCGCCACCCGCCTCGGCGCCTACCACGACCGCGGCCCTCGCCGCTTGCTCGCCGTCCCGCTGAACCACCTCATCGCCTGGGCCGACCTCAACCTCCAGCTCGCACCCCGGCAGGGCGCCGAGCGCGCGCTCCACCTGGATCCCGCGCTCCGGACACGGCTCGGGCGGCAAGGCGCGCGGTGGTTCGCGACCGAGGGATCGCCAGACGAGCGCCTGCGGTACGCCCTCGAGCTGGCCAGGCGCGACCCACGAGAGCTGCCGCTGCTGCGATCCGCCGTCCATGCTGCGCTCTGCTCGGCCGGCCCCCGGCTCCGGAAGGCGGCGGTCGCGACCGCCGCCAGAGCAAGCCTCCCGCTCGAAAAGACCTCGAAGGGGGGGTGGCGCTGTTGAGCGACGACGGCCCGGCCCATCGGTTCCTCAGCGCGGTCGGCTTCGGCTGCTCGGTTGCATCGGCGGCGTCGTTGCTGCCCACCGACCACCCGCTCCAGCGCGATCCCCTGATGCTCGTGCTCGTCGGGATCGCGGGCATGGTCGCCGGCGGGATGCTCCTCTACGCGCTGCCCTGGCGCGCGGTCGCCACGGCGACGTCGGTCCTGCTCGCCGCCTGCTTCGCGGCGGTCCGCGTGCGCGTCGGCCTGGGGACCTGGTCGGGTCTGCCGCTGTGGCTGCTCCCGGTCACCGCCCTCGCCGTGCTGAGCTGGATCCCGCGGCCGCGCCGCCGTGCAACAGGCCAGCCTCCCGCCTGGGACGACCGGGCCTTCGTCCGGCGTCCACCCGAGGACGGCCGGGGGCGAGTCGGCGGCCCGCCGGGCTGGTACCGGGTGCCGGGCGGCTCGCCCATGCGGGTCACCGAAATGCTCGGCGACCGTTGGGCGCTGATCGGCGGGCAGCGCCTCCCCGATGCCGATCCCGGCGGGCACAGCCGCGTCCACCTTGTCCGGGACACCAGGCACGCCGGGCGGCTGGCCGTTGCCAAGCTGCCCAACCGCGAGCGCGTCAGGCAGAGCGCCGCGCGGCTGGTGAGAGAGGCCGAGCTGCTGCGCGCCTGCGGCTCCAGCCGGCATGTCGTCACGCTGCTCGACAGCGGGGTCGACGTGCACAGTGGCCGCCCCTTCGTGATCGTCGCCCTGTACCGTCACGGCTCGCTTGCCCGCCTGCTGCGTGCTGTCTCCGGGTTCCCGCTCGGCTGGGCGGTCGCGGTCACCGAAGGGATCCTGCAGGGGCTCGTCGACCTGCAGGAGCACGCCGGTCCACCGATCGCGCACCGCGACCTCAACCCCAGGAACGTGCTGCTCGCGAGCGACCCCGCAACCGAGCTCCACCCAGCGGTGGTGCTCTGCGACCTGGGCATGGCCCGCCGCGTCCAGGGGGGTGCCGTCCAGCACGACGACGTGACCGTCGGGCCGGTCTACTCGCCCTGGTATGGCGCGCCCGAGCTGGTCCGGGACTGGCCGGAATGGGGTCTGGAGGTCGACACGTACGGCGTCGGCTCGATCCTCTACGAGCTCGTCACCGGCCAGCCGCCCCTTCGGCGCGAGAGCGTGCGGTTGGGCTGGTCCTTCACCGCGCTGGTGCACGGCGGCGTGCGGCCTGCGTCCGCCGGTGCGGTCAACCGCGGCCTGCCTGGCGGCATCGTCGACCTGCTCGACCGGTGCCTTGCCATGCGACCTGGCGACCGCCCGTCCACCGCCCGCGAGGTCCTCGCCCTCCTTCAGTGGGCGAGCCGAGGCGTCGAGGACCTTCCGATCCCGTTCGCCGACCTGCGGCGGCGTGGCGGCCCAACCGGGCTGCGGTCGGCCTGACGAGCAGCCGCGCGAGGAGAGGAGCGGCCATGGCGACGACTCATCTCCGTCTGCGTCCACGCGGGGCCGCTTCACACCGCCCGGGTAGGGAGCCCTACGTCAGCTCGTCGGTGAGGGCGCCCAGGAACAGGCCCACGTCGGTGACCACGCCGGTCGCCTGGGTGGAGCCCCGGTCGGCGAGCTTGGTGACCGTGGCCGGGTTGATGTCGACGCAGACCAGCGGGACCGAGGCGGGCAGCATGTTGCCGGTGGCGATCGAGTGGAGCATGGTCGCCACCATCAGCGCGTAGCCGACCCCGGGCAGCAGCGAGCGCATCTGGCGCTGGGCGTCGATCACGTCGGTCACCGTGTCCGGCAGCGGCCCGTCGTCGCGCACCGACCCGCCGAGCACGAAGTCCACGCCGTGCAGCACGCAGGCGTGCATGATCCCGGAGGTGAGCACGCCCTGCTCGACCGCCTTGGCGACCGAGCCGCAGCGCCGGATGGTGTTCAACGCCCGGATGTGGTGCTCGTGACCGTGCTCGACCCCGATCCCCTCGGAGAGGTTGACCCCCAGCGAGGTGCCGTAGAGCGCCCCTTCGATGTCGTGGGTGGCGAGCGCGTTGCCGGCGAACAGCACGTCCAGGTAGCCGGCCTCGATCAGCCGCACCACCGACGGGCCGGCCCCGGTGTGGACCACGGCCGGCCCTGCGACCCAGAGGATCTTCTCGCCCCGGGACTTGGTCGCGCGCATGGCCGCGGCCACCCGGCGGACGATCAGCGCCTGTGGCTTCTCGCTCGACACCTGGGAGGACATGAACTCGAACACCTCGCCGGCCCGGCCCCGGTCGCGAGGCTGGACCCGGAGCCCGCGGCTGCCGACCACCACCGGGTCGCCGAGCAGGACGTCGGCCATGGGCACCGTGCGGGCGCGGCCGGCGGCGACCACGATCGCGCAGTCCATCTCCGGGTTCTCGACCCGGTGCCAGGTGCCGTCCACCCACACCTCGGTCTCCAGGTTGGTCGACGAGTAGAAGCCGTCCGGGAGCACGCCGTCCATCTCGGCCGGGACCAGCGTCGCCTCGCCCGTCTCGAGCCGGGTCATGCCGAGGCCCATCAGGGACTGGACGAGCGCCTCCAGGCTGTCGGCGTCGTCGGTCCTGATCAGGAGCCGCGCGTACGACGTGTCGACCGGGGTGCGGCCGACGTCGAACTGCTGGATCTCGTAGTCGGCCATCGCCTCCCGGACCTGGTCCAGGATGCGGGTGAACAGCATCGAGTCGATGACATGGCCGGTGATCTCCAAGGTCTCGGTGTGCGCGGGCATGGCTCCTCGGTCCAGGGTCGGGGTGGGACAGCCGATTGTCACACGGCGGCCGGGGCAACCGCTCAGCCCGAGCCGGTCACCCGGCGGAAGAACGCCAGGCTGCCGTCGAAGATCGCCTGGCGGTCGAGGTCCAGCGTGGCCACATGGTAGGACCGTTCGAGCCAGACCACCTCCACCTCGGCCGAGCCGACCTTCCCGGCGACCAGCTCGGTGTTGCCGGGGTCGACGACGTGGTCCTGGCGGGACACGTAGCAGAGCAGCGGCTGGGTCACCCGGGGCAGCTCGTCGCGGACGTCGGCGACGAACCGCCGCATCGACGCGACCGTCCGCAGCGGGACCCGGTCGTAGGAGAGCTCCTTGGCCTCGGAGTCGGCCAGGTCGCCTGCGATCCCGGGGAAGCTCGGCACCACCCACTTCAGCACGGGCAGCAGCACCAGCCGGCGGTCGGTGAAGTACAGGAGCGGGTTCACCGTGACCACCGCCCTGACCTGCTCGGGCCGGGTCGCGGCCAGGTGCAGGGCGAGCGCGCCACCCATCGACAGCGCCCCAACCACCACCGTCGAGCAGCGCTCCGAGAGGGCGTCGAGCGCCTCGGCAGCCGTGTGCGCCCACTGCTCGGCGCGGACGGTCGACAGGTCCTGCCAGTGGGTGCCGTGCCCGGGCAGCAGCGGGCAGAGCACGCTGAAGCCGCCGTCCCGCAGCGCCTCGCCCCAGGGCCGCAGCCCCTGCGGGGAGCCGGTGAAGCCGTGCAGGAGCAGCACGCCGACATCGCCACCGTCGAGGGTGAACGGCTCGGCGCCGGACAGCACGGGGTAGGCCATGGCGGGAGTCTGCCGCACTCCGGCCGCCGCCGGCCAGCCGCCCGTCTCCAAGGCGGCTGGCCCCGGGCCGTCGACGGCCAGCCACCCCGGTCCGGGGGGTGGGCCGGGGTGGGTGGCCGGCCCCCGGTCCCCGGGGGTGGGCCGGGGTGGCCAGCCCCCGGTCCTCCGGGGTGGGCCGGCGTGGCTGGCCGGCCCCCGGTCCCGGGGGTGGGCCGGGCCGCCCGGCGCGCGTACGCTCGTCGGGCACGCCGAGGCCGCAGGAAGGGAGCACAGCATGTCGGAGACCCTCGAGGACCAGGAGATGGAGTCGCTCCAGCGACCGTCCCGCTCCGGACCGCCGGTCAGGGTGGAGCCGAGCCCACGCCGGGTCCGCGTCGTCTTCAACCAGGCCACCGTCGCCGATTCCACCCGCGTCCAGCTGCTGCTGGAGGCACGGCACCTGCCGGTCTACTACTTCCCGGCCGAGGACGTCCGCTTCGACCTGCTGGAGCCGACCGCCAAGTCGACCCACTGCCCCCACAAGGGGGACGCGTCCTACTGGACGATCAGGGTCGGCGACCTGGTGAGCGAGAACGCGGTCTGGGGCTACCAGGACCCCCTTCCCGAGGGGGCCGACGTCAAGGGGCACGTCGCCTTCTACTGGAACCGGGTCGACGCCTGGTACGAGGAGGACGACGAGGTGTTCGTCCACCCCCGCGACCCCTACCACCGCGTCGACGTGCTGCACAGCTCCCGCCACGTGCGGGTCGAGGTCGGCGGCCAGACCGTGGCCGAGACCAGGCGCCCGCGCCTGCTGTTCGAGACCAACCTGCCCACCCGCTACTACATCCCGCGGGCGGACGTGCGCATGGACCTGCTCGAGCCGAGCGACACCGTCAGCCGCTGCCCCTACAAGGGGGTGGCGTCCTACTGGACCGGCCGGGTCGGGGACCTGGTGGCCAAGGACGTCGCCTGGAGCTACCCGTCCCCGATCCCCGAGTGCCCCAAGATCGAGCAGCTCGTCTGCTTCTTCAACGAGCGGGTGGACGCCGTCTACGTCGACGGCGAGCTCCTGCCCGTGCCCAGGACGCCCTGGTCGCGGCCGGGCGCCTAGCCGGCCCGGCTACAATCGTGGCGCGATGACGGTCGACCTGCGCTCGGACACCATGACCCGGCCCACGTCGGCGATGCTGGCTGCCATGGCCGGCGCGGAGGTGGGCGACGACGTCTGGCGCGAGGACCCCACCGTCAAGCGGCTCGAGGCGGCCGTGGCCGAGCGCTTCGGCCGCGAGGCGGCCCTGTTCGTCCCCTCGGGCACCATGGGCAACCAGATCTGCCTGCGCCTGGCCGCCCGGCCGGGGACCGAGTGCCTGGCCAACGAGGACAACCACATCCTCTGGTACGAGTCGGGGGCGGCGCCCCTGCTCAGCGGGATCCAGCTCCACGCGGTGGCCGGCCTCCGGGGCCGGCTCGACCCGGCCGCGGCCCGCGCCCGGGTCCGCACGGCGGAGTACGGCGTGCCGACCACGGCGATCGCGGTCGAGCAGACCCACAACCGGGGTGGCGGCGCCGTCCAGCCCCTCGCCGAGCTCGCCGAGCTGCGCGCCGTCGCCGACGGGGCGGGCCTGCACCTCCACTGCGACGGCGCCCGCATCTGGAACGCCTCGGTCGCATCGGGCACCCCGCTCGAGCGGTACGGCGGGCTGTTCGACTCGCTGTCGGTCTGCTTCTCCAAGGGGCTGGCCGCGCCGGTCGGCTCGGCCGTGGTCGGCGACCGCGACTTCGTGGAGCAGGCCCGCGAGGCCCGCCAGCTCCTCGGTGGGGGGATGCGCCAGGCCGGTGTGCTGGCCGCGGCCGCGCTCGTCGCCCTCGACCAGATGGTGGACCGCCTGGCCGACGACCACGCCAACGCGCGCCGCACCGCGGAGACGGTCGCCGCCGCCGTGCCAGGCAGCACCGACCCGGCCCTGGTCGAGACCAACATGGTGCTGCTCGACGCCCGGGCGTTCGGCACCGACGGCCCCGACCTGGTGAAGCGCCTGGCCGCTGCGGGCGTGCTGGCCGCGGACACCGGCCCCGACCAGGTCCGGCTCGTCTTCTACTACGAGGTCACCGGCGAGGACGCCGACCGGGCTGCCCGGGCGATCGCCGCCGCATGACCCCTGGCGACGCGCCGAGGCCGGACGCGCGCACGGCGGACCTGGCGGTCGGGCTTGCCGACGTGGAGGCGGCGGCCGCCCGGATCGCCGGCCGGGTCCACCGCACCCCGGTGCTGACCTCCCGGCTCCTGGACCTGGCCCTGGACTGCCGCGTGTTCCTCAAGGCCGAGCACCTGCAGCGCGTGGGCGCGTTCAAGGCCAGGGGGGCGACCAACGCCGTCTGGGCGCTCGACCCCGGCACCCGGGCCAGGGGGGTGATCGCGGTCAGCTCCGGCAACCACGCCCAAGCGGTCGCGCTCGCCGCCACCGAGGCCGGGATCCCGGCCGTGGTCGTCATGCCCGAGGACTCCAACCCGGCCAAGCTCGCCGCCGCCCGCGCCTACGGGGCCGAGGTGGTCAGCCAGGGCGTGACCCACGAGCGCCGCGACCAGGTCGTGCGCGAGCTGGCCGCCGAGCGCTCGCTCCACCTGATCCACCCCTTCGACGACCCGGCCGTGATGGCCGGGCAGGGCACCGCCGCCCTCGAGCTGGTCGACGAGGTCGACGACCTCGACCTGGTCTGCGTCCCGGTCGGCGGCGGCGGGCTCATCGCGGGCACCGCCACCGCGGTCAAGGGCCGCTCACCGGCCACCCGGGTCGTCGGGGTCGAGCCGGCCGCCGCGGCCGACACGTGCGCCTCCCTGGCTGCCGGACGCCGGGTCGCGCTGCCGGCCGCGCCGCTGACGATCGCCGACGGCGCTCGCGCGCTCATCCCTGGCGAGCACACCTTTCCGGTCGTCCAGCGGCTGGTCGACGAGGTCGTCACCGTCACCGACGCCGAGCTGCTCGACGCGCTCGCCCTGGTCTGGTCGCGCACCAAGCAGCTCGTCGAGCCGACCGCGGCCCTGCCGGTCGCGGCGCTCCAGACCGGGGCGGTCAGCGGCCGCCGGGTCGGCGTGATCCTCTCCGGCGGCAACCTCGACACGACCGCCCTGGCCGCAGCCCTGGCCCATCGCGCCCAACCCTGACCATTCCTGCCCTGTGGACAGCGGCGGACGGAGCCGTCAGGCGCCGCAGCATCCGGTTCCCTGTCAGCATCCGGTTCCCTGTCAGCATCCGGTTCCCTGTCAGCATCCGGTTCCCTGTCAGCATCCGGTTCCCTGTCAGCATCCGGTTCCCTGTCAGCATCCGGTTCCC
>Ga0184627_10000147_pt1 | contig 33456 bp, 55 predicted proteins | sample PLM3_127_b1_FD_133150 | JGI IMG/M metagenome (GOLD analysis project Ga0184627, IMG submission 133150) | Groundwater sediment microbial communities from an aquifer in East River, Colorado, USA - PLM3_127_b1 | ecosystem: Environmental > Terrestrial > Soil > Riparian zone | place: USA: East River... | reverse complement strand
GGCTCGGCCACAGTCGCGGCCCAGGTCGCACCCCGGTTGATGGATACGATCACGTCCGAATTCTTTCCCACCGCCACGATGGTCTCTCCGCCGTCGCCGTGAATGCGGAGCAGATCGTTGGTCGTGGCGTCGGCTGCGCTAATCACCGTCACGCCCGAGGCTACATTGTCGCAACGATAGATGTACCCCCCGGCCCCGCAGAAGAAAATCTTTGAGCCCAGGACGTACATATCGAGGGGCGTATTGACGGCGATAAATCCCGCCGTCACTTTGGTGAACGTGCCCGGAACGCCGGTCTTGCTGTTGATGGTCGCCCAATAGTAGGCATCGTCGCCCAAAACTACGAGTTTGTCGCCCACGATGTCAATGGCAAGCGGAATTTCCGACGCGCCGAAGCCGGCAATGTTGCCCTGCGCCCATACCCCGCCGCCGTCCACTGAATAGATGACTTCGGCGGGAAGTCCAGGCGAGCCCGCGCCGCTGGTCGTGGCGACAGCATAGATGCGTTTCGTGCCGTCATCCGCTGGGCCACAGTCGCCGCATTGCAGGCCTCCGCCGTACACTACGTCAATCACTTCACGGCTAATCTCTGAGCTGGCTTCTGCTCCAAACCCCAATTTTCCAATGGCGTACTTGTGTTCCAGGGTAAGTGATAGTGCATCCTCGCCCTGGTTGTCGTCCTCCCAGGCCATGCGGTCTCCTTCATCTACCTCGGTCGCCTCGGCCCATGACACGATCTCCACAAAATCAGACCACCCGTTTAGGAAATCTGACGGATCAACACATAGCCCGTTGTTGAGGTAGAGATTGAACGCGCAGAACAGGTCTCCGAGTTGGAAGGGAAGCGTTCCGCGTTTCTCCAGGATTTGCAGGGTCGCGGTCGGGAAGTCCGGCGCGGTGACTTTGCGCCCGACCGTCTTGAATGACTTGGTGCGGTTGGGGTCGTAGACCCGGATCGGCTCAATGCCGCCCCGGATCGGGCGCGAGACTCCCTGGAGCACCATGTACTGAGTCTCAACCCCGGAGAATTTGGTCTGGTTTCCGGGGAGCGGCCCGCCATCCTGCAGAAAGAGGCGGCGCATCTGTTGGGTGATGACTTCATCTGACGTTGGCTTGGGCATTAGATACTCCTTCTCAAATCAAAAGGGCCGCGCTACGGCTTGTGTTCGCCGGGCGCGGCCCATAGGTCGGGAAATATAGTTTAGGATGTTGCGGATATTATACTTGATTAGTGGTCAACGAGTCCGGGTGTGAGTCTTAGGTTCCTAACTTCGCGCCAGGCATAGACCTGCCCGCGTCGTGTTCCAAACGGAGAATCTAAATCCGCCAAAGAAATAGCGAATCTCTCATCATTGTTTCCGGCGCTGCGCGCCAGATCGAAGCTCCAGTGATGCACCTGCTTATTGGCAATCACGCAGGCGCAAATGTCCTTGACCATCTCCGCCGCTGCCAGCCGCGCTACGATGGTTTGATATTTCTGCGCCACGTTCCCCGACTCCAGCGGGTAGCCGGCCAGGTAGCGCACTTGCACACGGTCGGGTTCACGTCCAGCGGCCCAGGAAGTCGCGGCCCAAATCCCGGTTGTCGCATCCAAGACCGCTTCCCCGACATTGAGTTCCCCATAGCGCGCCTCGCGTATGCCTGCGCGCGCGATAGCCAGGCCCTGCGCGGCAGGGTCAAAGGATGAGTCAACCGGAACGTAGTCCAGGCTTCCGCAACAGGACGAGCAGCAACACCAAGGGCCGTGACACGGCTCGGTCTCCCAAATAAGAGTCGCCTGCGAATCGTCTACCGTCACGCCGTCCGGGTCAGTCGTGCGAACGTACACATCAAGCGTGTTGGCGAAATTGGCCGCCGTCGCAGGGTCGAGCGGCTGGGGATTGACACCCTCATACTTGATGGGCTTTACTATAAGCCAATAGCGGCCAATGATGATTGCATTCCCGCCAGAGAGCGTGACCTTCACCGGCTTGATACGCCAACGTTCCCCAACGGCCTCGCTGTCGAGTCGGTCAGTGCTTCCGAAGTAGACGGCTATCTTATCCGGGTCTGTGGCGGTCGTGGCGATGGTGATGGTAAACGTATCCGAGAGTCCATCAGCATCGGCGTCCGTAATGACGAGCTTCCCGTTAGCGAGCGAGGCCGCGCCGACGAGGGTCAGACTCTCCACGCCCACCGCTTGTACATAGCCTGACCCGAACGGCAGTCGCGTGCCGATGAATTCTCCGTGCGCGTCCCAATTCGCCCAGCGCGTTCGGCTGTGATCGTAGAAGCGCGGCCAGCGCACCGTCTCTTCGCGGTACTCCGGCGCGATAGCGTATCCGAGATAATCTCTAAGTTTGCGTTCCGCTGTTTCAATGGCCTCCAAGATTTCAGAACGTCCCAGCGCGTCCGTTCCCTGCCAGGCGTAGGATTTTACGATGTCGTTGCAGGCCGACGTGACGGGATTGAGAATCGTGGATAGCAGACCATGAAAATGAAACGGGGCCAGGCCCATGATCCGCCGCCAATCATCAAGCGCGAGTAGAGCTGTCATGCGATTACCTTATGAACCACGACGACTCCACCGGCCAGAGCGAGCGAGATCAAAATATATTCCTTCCATGAGGTGAATGGTAACAAGAGCGCCGACAAAAACGCCAGCCACACCGAAAGGCATAGCACGCAATGTAAGCCACGCCCTATCCACGTCTTTTGACCTGCCTTTTCCCTGAGGGTTGAGAATACATCGAAAGGCCCATCTTCTACCGCAATCATCCGCGATACACGATAGGTCGCCAGGACGGCTACGAAAAACCAAAACGGAGTCATTTTCCCCGGCGAGTCGGCGCGGGCTCATCCAACGGCGGCAACTCTTTGAGAGGGGTATCCTTGACCTTCTCTTTTACCCTCTTGCGCTTGACAACGCCGCCTGCCGTCTCGATGGGCTTGAGTTCTTCGATCTCTGCGTCCGTATCTTCAACTTCTACCGCCGCTGCCCTAGAGTCTACCGACTCGGAAATCGTCGGAGTCCAATTCTCCTGAGTAATAGTCCTCTGCATTGGCACGGCTACAGCTAGAACTCGCCAATCTCCGAGGCTTGTTAGAGTTGCCACGTCATCAGGATGAACATTTGCGTAACGCTCCAAAGCGTTATTCCCGCCGACGTATTGCCGCCCCTGCTTTCCAGTATAGGTCACGCCACCGGCTCGTTCGCCGATGAATTCCATCCGCACAGGCGTGACGCCTGAATGGGGTGCGCCTTGAATAACCATGTGATCGAGTTCCTTTCCGTTCCGAGTGGTAATGTGTAGAGAGAGTCCGCCCGTATCGGGGGCCATTCCCTCGTAGGCCAGACGCGCCGCGAGCAGGGACTCCCCATTTCCACCACAACAAGGGGCCATTACTTTTATTCCTTTCACGTAAGGCGCATATCGCGCCGCGAGTTTTTCAATAAGCTCGGCGCGCTGGCCGTTGTTGGCGAATAATCTCGCCGTGCGGGAGTCCGCTTGACGCCTGACGATGAGCGTTGGCTCCGGGATGCGCCGCCCGTGAATTCCTAGAGTAGCACACTTGATAAAGAAATCCCAATCTTCCCAGGCCAGGAGAGACTCGTCAAAACCGCCCACGCGCCGCGCGTCCTCGGTCGCCATCAGGACGCTAACGATGTGCTTACCGCCCATCTCGGATAAGTCTACCCAGGCGCTCGGATCATATTCTGGCGAGGGGTATTCTTTTAGATCGTCTCCGGCTCTCTCCAGCCAGTCTCCATAGATATAGCGTCCGCCGCTTTCGGAGTAGGCTTTGCACAATTTGGCGAGCGCCTGAGGATGGAGTTGATCGTCGGCGTCAAGGCATAAGACGAGCGGGGCACGGCAATTATTTAGTCCCACATTTCTTGACACTCCGGCCCCCATTATTTTTCCGACGTTCTGTGTTTCTATATCCGCATAGTACCAACGGACAAAAGGATAGGGCCTTTCTGTTTCGGAACGCGGCCCAAAATCTCTTACGGGTTCATCCCAAACCACGATCACTTCCCAGTCGCGCATCGTTTGCCCCAACAGACTCTCTATAGCCTGCGGGAGGTATTGTGCATGCCCCGGCCCGACCGGGATCACCACGCTTACCTTTGGCGCAGAATAGGAGCGCACGGGCGGGGCAAACTTGGAGGGCGCGGCTAGGGGATAGTTCCGGTCGCGCATCCAGGGTAGCCAGTCGTCTATCGGGCGATATTTATTATTTCGGCTGGCGCTCCCCGGATGACTGCGATACCAAATCCAGGGCGAGTCGGTCACGCGCTTGGCTGAGAAGCCCACCGATAGGCCGCGCGTCCAAAACTCCGTATCCTCGGCGGGCTTGTACTCCTGCTTATAGCCGCCTGCGCGTTCCCACATCGCGCGGCGAAACATCGAGGCCGAGGGGAAACAGTTAGACGGCGGGGTGCTAACAGTCGTTTGCCGTTCCCAGGCATCGGTTTCAATCTCGAAGTCCGGCGGCCAGCCGGTGCGCTGCCGGATTCCCTCGTCGTTGAATACCTCCAGACCGGTGTAGGCAATGCCCAAGCCCCTATCCTTTATAAGTTCCTGCCGACAAACTTCTACATAGCGCGGGGCGAGTTGATCGTCGGCGTCCAGGCAAATCACAAACGGATGTCGTGCCAGGGATAATCCACGATTGCGAGCCGAAGCGACTCCGGAATTCTCTTGATAAATATACTCTACGCCTTGAGTATTGTAACGGTTGGAAACCAGCCCGGAATCGTCGGTCGAGCCATCGTCAATCACGATGATTTGATCGGGCCGATAGGACTGCGCCAGGAGAGAATCCAGGCACCCGGTTAGATAGCGCCCGTAGTTGTAGCATGTCACCACAACGGTTACTCCGGCAGGCTCCGGAGTGTGCGCCAATTCGTGATAGAGTTCTGCATACTGTTTCATCACGCGTGCCCAGGTGAACTCGCGCGCCCGGATTTTGGCATTCATCGAGAGCGCGGCGCGGTGCTTATGGACCCACTCTACCCCGGCGCGCAGGCCATCCAGGTCGCCGGGCGCGACCAGGTAGCCGTCCAATTCGTGCCGCACAAGTTCCGCCGTGCCGCCGTGCTGATAGCCCACCACCGGAACGCCGCAGGCCATCGCTTCAAGCGTGCCGATGCCAAACGTTTCTTTCACCGTCGCTAGATAAATGTCTGTATTGCGGATGATTTCGCGCATCTGGTCAGCCGGAATTTGTCCGGTAAGAGTCATGCTGCCGGGGATAGCTCGCCCCCCCGGCGCAAAGGTTGAAATGACTTTGACTCCGTGATCAGCCAGGAAGTAGGCGGGCAGGGGATCACAGACATCTCCATCCCGGTTCTTGTTCCATAGGACGTATCCGCCATTCGCGCCTGCCGTCCACTCCTCCGGCTCGATGCCGTGCCCGATAAGACGCGGGACGAGTCGCATATCGCGCTTGATACATTCGCCTACCCATCCGCTCGGAACGGTCAAGGCGCGCGCTCGGCGGGCTGCAGCCGCGATTTGCGTATTAGCGTCTTGATGCCACTTGGTATAAACTCCGCTCCCCTTATCACCCGTCCAATACAGGCCATGCAGATGCAGAGCATCCACGCGCGGGAAGTTCCATTGCTGAGTATGGCAGGCGATAACCTCGGCTTCGTTCGGATTGCGCGTGAGCTTGATCCCCAATGCCGGAAGGTATTTATTCTGCGCGTGGACGACGCGGCCTATGCCGTGATTAGCGGGTTGCTCAGTCGGGAAGGGCCAGATCAAAACTTTGGTCATGGGTGCGATAATCTAAAGACTAATTCAGAATAACCCTCAGCGAGCTTGAGGCCCGCATAGAAGTAAAGTCTACCGAATGAAAATCCAATCCCTTTCTCGGTATACTTATCCCGAGCATGAGGAAGATGGTTCCACTTCTTCCAAAAATAGAATGGCCCAATATGATTACGCGCATCCACACCAGCAGTATTCATTATTTTATCCTAACAAATAATAGTTCCCTCTAAGATGCGGGATGATCTGTCGCTTGACGCCGGGGCGCGACTCTATCTCTCTTAGATAGCGTGCATTGTCCTCGCCCTCCCAGGGCGCATCTAGGGCTGCAATCATATAATGGCGCGGTAGGAGGCCGGACAGATATTCGGCCTGCATCGCCTCATTCATCTCCGAAAGAGACCATAGCGCAATCAACAAATCACAGCGGAAGTGTCCTGGGGCAATGGGCCCCCATTCGGCCTTTATCCCCAGGCTGCCCAGGTACCACTGTTGTAAATACTCAAACTCCGGCAAATCAAAGATGACGTAACGGCCCTCAAACCCCAGGCGGCGGATGATCTTCGCCAGCGCCCCATAACCGGCCCCGATCTCAACGATGGTCTCCAGGTCATTGACTTTCAACTTGGTTGCCCGCTCCCATTGAAGTAGGTGATAAGCCTGGTGGATCAAATTCCCGGAGGAGTATTCTTGGAACGCCTCCGGGTATCCCAAACTATCCTCCTGAATGGCCTTAAGCCAGCGCCCCCAATCGCTTGCCCCTCGCAAGACATCCAACTCCTGGACGGTGTAGGGCGCATTTCCAACAAACATCGTGGCGATGATGGTAGACCACGACAAAAAGGAGTCGAGCGGGTCTATGGCGATATGCCGCCTGAGCGCCATCCGGTTTCTCGTCCAGGTTCCATTAGGCTGAAACAGCGGCGGGAGCGCGGCTATTTTCTCTTTGAGTTCGTTCGCGGTCAGTATCAAAGTAGTCTTTCAAAGATTGGACGATGGCATCCATATCGGCCAGGGTCAGGCCCGCGTGACAACCACAGTAGAAGCCGCTTTCAATCAGCCACTGGCTCACCGGGTAGTCCTCAGAGAACAGCCCGCGCGCATAGGCCGGCTGATTGATGAGCGGCAGAAGGTCGCGCGTTTCGATGCCGCGCTGATTGAGCCAAGCCATGAGCGGTTCTTTATCCAGGCCGCGCCGTAGGACGATGGGGTACATCATCCAGGCGTTCGGCCTTGCAAAGTGTTCAAATGGAATTTGTATCGGGTCTAGGCCAGCGTATCTGTCCACTAGTCTACCAATTCCCTCCGTGAGTTGTAAGGCATTCCGCCACCGCGTTTCAATCGACTCCCGTATCGTGTCTAACTGCGCCAGGCCCAACGCCGCTTCGAGTTCGGTGATGCGGTAGCTATGACCCACGCTGGAAAAGAAGAAGCGCCGATTGGGGTTGGGGCGCGGGGCGAAGTTCTCTCCGGGGTTGAGCTGTGCCATGTCCATCCCGTGATTGACGAGTGACCGGATGCGCGCGGCGTAGAACGGATTGTTCGTCGTACACATTCCGCCCACGCCTGTTATCAGCAAGTGAGCAACGTAGAACGAGAAGCAACCGATGTCACCCCAACTGCCTACGGGTTTCTCGCGGTGATTGACAAACATACATTCGCAGGAGTCTTCGATAACCTTGAGATTGTATCTGTGAGCAATATCCACAATGGCGCTCATATCGGCGGGCTGGCCGAGCAAGTGTACCGGGATAATCGCGCGCGTCTTTGGAGTAATAGCCCGCTCTATCAAGGCCGGGCCAATGTTGTAGGTGAGCGAGTCCACATCCACGAATATCGGCGTCATTCGGTTATGGAGTACGATATTGGCCGTCGCTACAAAAGTCGTGGCCGGGATAATCACCTCGTCGCCGTCACGCCAATGATGGATTTCCTTCATGGCCTGGAGCGCGACTTGCAAGGCCGAGGTGCCGGAGTTGGAAAGGATGCCATACTCGCAACCGTGCGCCTCCGAAAAACGCCGCTCAAATTCCTGCGAGAGCGGGCCGTAGGAAATGCGGCCGGAGTCGAGCACCTGATTGATTAGCTCACGCATTCGCGGGGTGGTTTGGAAAGTTCCGACGCCGATGTTACGCATAGGCTAACTTCTCTTTTGTATACCATTTCACTGTACGCCGCAGGCCCTCACGCAGGGTAGTCAAGTGCTTCCATCCGGTCTCGCGTTCGATGCGCTCTGAGTCTGACCAGCGCCGCAAGTCGCCCGCTTCCCCGCCTGTGAACACAACGGGCTTGTGCTCGGTTCCGGTTGCCTCCTGGATCAAGCTCACCAAATCCCGGATGCTTACTGCGTTCTTTCCGTTCGTGCCCAGGTTGTAAGCCCTTCCTGATTTGCCATTCTCCAGCGCGGCTATCATGCCTTGCGCCGCGTCATCAGCGTACAGAAACTCGCGCGTTTCGTTTCCCGTGCCGTGAACTTCTATCACTTTCGACTCAAGGCATTTCTTTACGAGCGCCGGGATGACGTGCGCGCGGTCATCGAAGTAATCGTGCGGGCCATACATATTCGAGGGTCTGACGATCACGACGTGCGGAAGGTTAGCCCACAGCGCCGCGCGCTCGCCCAGGCGCTTGGCCCAGGAGTAGCCCGCGTTAGCCTTGACCGGATCACCGAGTTCACCTGTGTCCTCTTGACACGGATTTTGATATTCCTCGGCATAGACGCAGACGCTGGAAACCTGAAGGAAATGCGGGACTTTGGCGATTTCTGCCGCAACGAGTGGAGACGTTTGTAGGGCTATGTTCCGCGTGAACATTTCCAAATGATGCGTTCGATTGTACAGCACGCCCGCCACAGTCGCCGCCAGATTGAATACGGCGAAGGTGTCCAGAACGTAGGGCAGAACGGCATAGGCGCGCGACACGTCGCACTTGATATACTCCGCGCCTTCTTCCCTGTTTTGTCCACGTGAGAAGTCATCGAACACCGTCACGTCCGCGCCCGCTCCCAGGAGTCGGCGCACAAGATGGACGCCCACGAAGCCCGCGCCGCCGGTTACGATTACATGCTTGCCAGTCCAGAAGGTCATGGTAAGTACCCCAATTCTCGAATAGTCTGCAAATCTTCCTGGCGCACGGGCGGGGGCGGGATTTGATAGCCACCGTCCAGGGTGAGCTTGCCTTTTTGGATAGCGATGAGCACTCGCACGGGGGCCTGGCGTGTCCCCAGGACAACGGCGGGATGCTCGCCGTTCATTTGCATTCGGCTTGTGCCGTTTATCTCAGTCTCCCAGCCGGTTTCCCCCGGAATGAGATACCGCAGGAGAGCCTCGCGCCGCCATAGGCCGGGCTGCAGGCTCAGGAGATAGGGAACGGGAAGGTCATTGGTAATCAAGTCGAGATACGCCACGCTCCCGGCCTCGCGCAGACCCGCCGCGTAGAGTCTATCGGTGGTCAAATCAATGCGGGCAATCTCCGGGTGCTGGGCCATGAACTGACTGAGCATGTTGATTGCCTCGGTGTTTACTTTTCGATAGGGCCAGAAGTCACCCATCATGTAGATGAATAATTCATCGGTTACAGACTGGAGCGCCTTGATAACGCCATCGCTCCAGCGGTTCACAGGATAGTCGGCAAAGTCTCCTACAGAGACGAAGGAAAAGTTGGGCGGGAGGACAAACTCCGGTGGGGTATAGCCGAAGCACATAACCGGCCAAACACTTGACCAGTAGCGATTGAAGAACCACGCGAATGCCTGGAGTGTCCACAAGTCTTTGTCGCTGACGAAACAGTAAACGGGGAGCATTGTGAATGTGGTGCGGGCCGCCAGACAAGCACGACCCACACCACGCTAGAGATAACCGATAACCGTTTAGTTGGGCGCGAAGTAGCTCGGCCCGAAGCGAGAGGTACCGCCGCCGTCCACATAGTACGAGGTATCGGCGGGGTTGAACTCCCGTTCCTTGAGAACCGGCGTGTACTGTACAGCCGTGAGCCGCGCGGCAATCTGCGGCGTCTCTAGGATCACGCGCCATTCTGTTTTGGCGAGCATCTGGACGCAGTAGTTCGTCGGCGGTTTCTTGTGCCACAGATAGCGCCCGTTGTTGGTCGTGAAGTACGTTCCCTGCGGGGCCATTGCGTTCGCCATCTCCATCGCGCCCATCGGCCCGTCATAGTTTACGTATTCGATGAACGTCGCCGGGCGATTTCCCAAAACGCGCAGCGGAACGAAATAGATGGTCGAGCGGAAGGATGCGCCCGCTACAATCGTTTCCGCAATGCCATCGTCCAGAAGTACCGGGACACGCTGCCCATCGATCAGCAGGTACTGCCCGGTCTGGCTGAAGATGTCGCCGCGCATATCGTCGCGCATTCGCACTTGCTCAGTCGAGTCGATGAAGTTGGTTGTGCCCGCTGGCTGGTTCTGGCAGAGATAGGACAGGTAGCTGCACGGCCAGACTTTAGTCACCTCGTAGAAAAGTGACCAGGGCATGACCAAAGCCCACGAGGCCGGGTCCAGGCCCATCCGCGAGGCGTTGTACTTCAGGTTGCGATAGATGTTCGTGATGCGGTTGACCAGGGTAGTGCCATTGGTGCTCACGTCCAGGTTTCCGAACGAGTTGATGATACTGTCGGCTGCCGGGCAGGCGACTCCGGTTTCGGCATCCTTGTAGCCGGTGTTGATCAGGATGTCCAGGCCGTAGGGCTCCTTATAGCCGCCTCCGCCGGTGTTGTTGGCCGGGCTGCCGGTGTAGAGCTGGGCCGCGAAGTCACGGCCCCAGGAGACGGCCAACTCAAACAGCGCCTTTGCGAGTTCCGAGCGCACGGCCAGAGCGCCTGTCGCAGCGCCTGGCATTTGCGGCGTGAAGAAGTTTTGGCCGCCATTGGTCAGGGGATTTCCGATGAGAGTCAGATCATTGAAGTCCGAGCGGTTGATGTACTTCCCGGCGCGATCAATGTCAAAGACGCGCGTCATGCGCGAGAATCGGCCCCACACGAACTTGTGCACGCAGAGCTTCATCAGGCCAGCAGTGGGCGGGTCATCGCAGACTCCGGTCGGATTGTTGCCGGTGGAGGCCGTGACTCCGGTCATCAGCCCGTACAGAGTCTCGTCCCAAATGCTTGTTCGGCTGGGCAGCGCATCGAGAAGTCCCAGGCGCGGCATAATCATGGCGTTCATCAACTCCGGCTCAATGCCGGGGAAGCTAAAGATGCCAGCCGCGCCACCGGGTATTCCCGATGATAGGCCGTGTCCGTAAACCGTTGTCGGGGTCGAGCTGACGGCCTTCCGCGCTACGCCTCCATTGGCGGCCAGCAAGGCCATCGCGAGTTTCTCATAGTCAACGTTAGGAATTGCATCATTGGGTGGCATGTCGTGATTCTCCTTTCTATGATTGGCCTTGCGGCTGGTTGAGGAGTGCGTTCATAAACGGCGCCAGAGGGTCGGCCTGCGGGCCGAGGCTCTTGAACTTCTCCCCCGGCGTCGGCCCGTCTTCGCTGGCCCGGAAGTATCCCTGCGTCTGATTGCGCGGGCGCTCGCCCTTGAGTTCGGCCACGCCTTCGAGGGCCAGCTTGAGCGCATCACCCTGCGTGGTGAGCGAGTCTTGGAATCCCTTGAGTGCCGTTGCGAGTTCGGTGGCGGCCTTCTCGGAGGCCGCGCGGCCCTCGTCCTCGGCCTTTTGCTTCGCGCCGATAGCCGCTTTTATTTCGGCCAGTTCCTTGACGTAGGGCTCCATGCACTTTGCCATGTAGTCCTTGAGTCCGTCTTCGGTCAGGTAGGCGGGTTTCTTGTCGCCTTCGGCGGGCGCGGTCTCGGTGGGCTTGTCACCTTCGGCCTTCGACTCATCCTTGAACTTGAGTCCGGCCTCGTCCGCATCTTTCTCAGCGGCCTTCGCCTGGCCCAGAACTTTATCGGCCAGCGGCCCCAAGAACTGCCTGAGCTTGGTTTCCTTGTCTTTGTCCATAATGTCTAACTCCTTCACGACGAAACGGGTGAGCAAATTCGACGCCTTGCCCTTAGGTAGGAGCGAGCGCTCAAAGCGCCGGATGTGGTGATACGTCCCGTCCGAGTCCGGCTCGTTCGGCGGGTGATGGTATCCAATGCTCACTTCAGATTCGTCGGCATAGGCTTTCAACCTTTCTCCATATTCTTCGTCATCGAAGGTTCCGCTTTCGATCAATACGCGGCCTTCCATTGCATTGAAATCGCACGTGCCCAACTGCGCGCCTTTGACGTGCCACCACAGGAGCGGGCCATACTCGCCATCGGAGTCGGCACGGGCCACGTCATCGGCCAGGGCTTTCGTGCTGATGATCTCGCGGTCTTTGTCCTGAAAGGCCGAACTGGAGAACGTCACCCAGCGGTAGCGCCCGGATGAGTCTTTGAAAATGGATAGGCCAGAGTCGGGGAAGATAAACCCGCCCTTGCCGTCGGGCGGCGCTTTGCAAGCTGCGCCGAGTTCACACAGGAGGTCGTGGGCTTTCTGAATGGCGTCATTGTCCGTGTGCGAATGACGCGCTCCGGCCTTCTCTTTCGAGTACAGTGCGGCGACCTGCGCTTGCGCCTCCCCGCGCGACGGGTGACAACCCAGCGCCTCGCCGGTCTTGTTTCCGTCGGCGTCCACTTTGTGAACACAGAAACCTTTATCGCCTGATTCGAATGTGGCCCAGGGCACTGAAAATTCTCCAAATAAAAAGGGCCGGGGGCAGACTTATGCACGTCTGGCCCCGGCCCGTAGGTCGAGTTATGAGATTGCCCGCTAGTATACTACGTTTTCCCTAACGCAATAGCACCTTCCCGGCTGGCAGGCCATCAAACAGCAGCACGCAGCCGTCCACCATCACCGCCGTTAGCGAGGCCACGCCTGAGCGCGCCTTCTGCCGAGCCGAGCGCCAGGCCAGGATGATGCGGCGCTCATCGTCTGGGAAACCGGCCAACGGGTCGGGGGCGACCAGAGTCGGGGTGACGGTGTAGGCGGCGCGGTCTTGGCTCAAGCTAGCCCGTGAACACTTCCCCGCGCTCGTTGATGCGCGCGATTAGGGACGGGATAAGCACGACGAGTCTTGGTTCTCTTCCGTCCATCTTTTCTGTCCAAATGATAGGCTTCTTTTCTACCGTTTCAATCTCTTTACCCGACTCGTCTATTTGAATACGGCGCTCATTGATGCTTCTCAGAAACACGATGATTTGCCCCGAGTCTTTTACGCTAATAATTTCGGCGGGATCAAATCTAAGACCCCTTGTCAGCGCTCGTCGGCGTATTTCTCTCTTGAGCATCCAAACTACATCTCTGTTTCTCATCATCCTACAACCCCGGCGCTTCTCCCGACTCGTATTCCTTGAGCACTTCCTTGAATCGCGCCACGAATTTCTTTTGGATGCGCTCCTGGATGATGACGCTAAACTCACGCGCCTCTATGCCGGGCTTAGGCTTGTTTTTGTTTACAAATATCATACCACCCCGCCCCCTAGATGAAGACAAAACCCCGACTCTTGTCTTAGGAGAAAAGTCAGGCGACATCGTGGCGTAACGCACACTCGTGCCTATATCCACAAATCCGAATATCTTATCAGTGGTCGTAATGGACACGTTCTCCCCGGCCAGGTTTACACGAATTACGAATATTACCTTACGCTCCCAGGGATTAGTTATCTTTTCAAATAATTCTAATCCATCCTGTGCCAAATCTTCTAGCGCCTTTTCGCGCGCGGCCTGGCCCGCCGAAACATTGAAAATCTTCTTGGGGCCGATTGCCTTGATGCGGAATTTGACGGCCATTATTTGTTCCTAATGACCCGATAGGTTTCTGATTGAATTTCGTGAACTAAGCTATAGAAGTCCCGGAGTTCCGACTCTGTCAATTGGGACACTATCAATAATCCGGTAATCTCATTTCGGATCAAGAGCTGAAGGCCGCGTTCATTGTTCTCCAGGGTGATTGTAAATCTCCCCAATGATCCACTTACCCTTGGGATTGTATTCTCTGAGAATAATGTAGACATTAGCGGGTGTACTCCTCTCCCTCATCGTCGTAGAGATTGTGCTGGCAATCAGGCCATCGGCCACAGGGGTAATTCTCGTTTCCGTTGCGCCGTATCAGGTCGCGCGCGCGCCACCACTTCGCGCTATGGCGCTGGCCATTGTATTTTTTGCACCCCGTTCCGGGCGGGCAAGCATTCTTAGACTCTCCATCCTGACCTTCCATCGTCAGCATAACGTTATCATTTCCGCGTAGTTTGCCCTCGCTGTAAACCGAATCGAGCGTGACCGCGTAACCCTCGGCCCGCGCATCGGCTTCTTCGTCGGGGTCTACCGTGCCACGCAATCTCTTGAGCGCCACGAACATATCATCCACGTTTGAGAGTTCGTCATTGATAGCGCCCGTCAGCCATGACTCGTCCTCGTCTTCTGTCTCCTCCCCGCCCGCCTCAGCATACCCAGAATAGAAGGCGTTGGGGAATTCTTCGACAATGGCCTTTCGCGCCTGGTTGCGCCATGCTGTCGTTGACCCGCTCGACTCCAGATACCCGTTCACCGCCGCCCCGATGCGTGAGACGTATTCGCGGCGGGTTGCGGGATAGCCCGGAACGTCGGGCACGGCAGCCTTGAGACTTATGGACCCACTATCCGCACCGGCCAAATAGGCGGCAGAGAGAAATATACGGAGGCCGTCCGCCGTAAGCGGTTGATTGACCGAAATCCTATTCACGAGATATTCAACCGGATCAATAACGCTCACGTTCTCCGCCTAACGGTCGCTACGACTGTCACTGTCCCACTGACAAACCCACCCACGCGAGTGCGGAAGTTAGTCGCGCCCGACGGGATGCGATACCTGTGGCGCGCAGTGGTTGGATTAACAACGGTATTAATAAGAGTCGCTATTCCAGTTGCGGCCAATAAATCCTCCGAGAAAGCATTGACGTAGTTCGATCCATCGAATGAAACCTCGTGAATGATATTTAGAATTGCGCTGACACCGGTAGCCAATATCAAAATTTCTTGATCGTAGGGCGAAAGAACGAGTATCGTTCCGTTCCCATTCGTTCCAGAAGCGTTATGAAGCGTGGTCGCGGTATCCGTAACAAGCGATACTCCTGGCTGTGTGGTTCGCATTAGATCAATTCCGTAGCCACAAAACGCGGAGACGTGCCCGCCACAGATACAATGCCTATCCAGGCCTCATCTTCGATAATGCCGCCCGTCCCATCGTCTGCGATTGAATTACCCTTAAGGATTCGGTGAAATACCGTGCTGCTCGCTCCTGTTCCAAGACGGACAAACAGCGGGTTAGTTCCCAGGTTCTGTATCGCCCATCCCCTGCGTGAAGCGTTGGCGGCAATAGCATCCCCCGCGCTTGAAATAATAGACGGAGTATTCGATACGCTTGATTTTCTATCCATCACTGTCAGAATAGCGTTAAGAATAACGACCCCCTGAGCTGGCCCGCCTTCGATTGGACGGTCATCCATAAGAGTCGGGCTAGGCACGGGAGTCGAGTTCCTTCCTCATCTCCGCGTATAGACGCAGAGCCGGAGTGAGATAATCTTTTTGAGTTACGGGCGGCAAAGAGTCGGGCGACACCGCGGGCGTGGGCACGGGATTGGCGGGCGCAACCTCTGGCGGCATGGGCGAGCCTAGCTCGGCTTCTGCCTCCGGCTTCTCGTCATCGCTCAGGATTCCCCCCGCCGTCGCGTCTACGGGGATAAACTCCTTCGGGAGTTGGTCACGGTCTACGCCGATCTGAAGCGCCTGCCCTGAATTGATCGCGCCCATGTCCACCCACGTCTTGATGCCCGAGGCCTCGTCAATGCGAACTTTGGCTTCGCGTTCCTTGTCGCGCATGTCCTTTGTCCCCCAAGTCCAGGTCGTGCGCTCATCCAGGGTACGCTCGTTAACGTTGTGATTCCACGACTTCTTCCACGCCGCGAATCCCATCCCTTTGGCCGCTTCATCGAGCACAACGGATTGAGTTCCCGTACCCAGGCCCTGGCCGGAGAGCGGCTGCAAATCTTGCACCGGGATACCGATGGAGCGAGCATAGGTCAGGATGCCGATGTCAAACTCCTCCTTGCGGTTGAAACCATCAGGGAGTTCGGCCAGATTGACGCGCACATGAACGGGCGCAACGTCCCCGGCCAATGCGATGATCGTGCTGCCCATATAACTGACTACGCCCCTAGCGATAGACTCGGCCCGCGCGGTTGTGGTCGCGCCTTCGATCTGAGCAGGCAGGACGCCGGAAATGAAGTCCAACGCCAGCGCGCGTTTTCCGCTCACCTTCTCGTACAAGTAGCGTTCAATAGACTCTAGCTTGATGATTGCGTTGTAAGCGCGCTCGGCGGCGCAGTGGCCCACGCCGAACCACGTATTTGCCTGGTCGGGCGTATCGGAAATCATAAATACCTGGTGATCGCGCATTTCGTGTTCACGCCCGGCTCGGTCGCGATAGATGATCGGGATGTCGGGGTCTCCGGTACGAATGGCGCGAAAGGTATCGAGCGGAACCAGGCCCAGGATTTTGCTTCCGTTGGCAGGCGTGGCGCGCACGATCTCAATCGCGCCTCCGTTGCCGGTCAGGAAATACGCGAGCAGGTGCTTGGTGATGCCGCCCACCCAACCTTGATTTGAGTCGAATGACAGGAACAGTCTTTGAGCGCGTTCTCTACGCAAGGGAGTATCTGACTCGATGTCCCAATCCGATGCGGCCAGTTTGGTAATCGCCAGCCCTATCGCGCTGGCCCACATCGATTCGCGCAGGAGAGTGTTGTAGAGAACGAAATCGCGCGATGGGCTCCAGAACGGCGGCAGGTCGGGCGCGGAGCCGCCGCCCAGGAGAGTAAAATGGAAAATCCCGCTGCGAGGCGAGTCGGGATAATCTCCTGCCGTGACTGACTTTACGAGGATATCGGAACCATTAGCGCCTGCCATGAATTACTCCGGTATTGTCCAGCCCATTGAAACTTTATGATCAAACATTTTCGCGCGCTCTGAACCTGATTGATAATATCCTCCCTTATAGATAAACTGACACCATAGATCATATAGACAGCGCGCTTCATCGGTAGTGCTTTCATACCAAAGTTGAAAGCGATAATGTCTCCAGCATAACCCACGCCGTGCCGAATATTTACCACACCAACATTTTCCATTATCCATGCCGCTTCTCCTGCGCCAATAACTTAAATCATCCAAGACAAAATAATGCCTACTAAAACAGTAAATATTATTAGTAGGATACACACAAATATGAATATCCTGTAAAACTTTTCTAGCTTAGTTTCGTTGGGTGATAGTGGTTCTAGGAATAGATACTTTATAAATTCAATCATTTTTTATCCATGCCTTTTTTCTTGTGCCAGATACCGGATCAAGTCCGGCCCGTGATCGTTCTGCTTAACGACCTTCTCCGTCGTCGGGTCACGCCGGTAGCTCACCATCTCCGCCCTCACATGCCGGCAGCGCGGGTGTACGCGGATGCGCCGCCAGCCGTTGGAGTCAGGAGCAATCATCCGCCGCGCTTCCTTGATGGTCTCCTCCACGTCCGCCTGTATCTTCCTGGAGTATACACTAGCCGCGAAGAGTCGGCCCGACAGCTCAGCCGCGCCAGGGCCGATGATGGCATATTCCGGTGCGGGATAGGGCAGGGCTTGAATTTCTCGGATGTGATCATCGGATAGCTTGTGAACGGCGTAGTGCTCGAAGAAAATATCTAAGTGGCCGTCGCCCTTCTCTTGCACAAGCAGGAACACGCGCGGGTGAGAGTCGGCGGTGTACTGCCCGGTATTCGGGTCGAGCTTACCGCTGTAGCCGTCATCCACCAGCCACAGGACAGGCCCAGACCCCGCCACGTACTCGGCGGCCTCGGTGACGTTGCCGGTCTGCGAGCCATCTGACCACACGTCAAACACCAGGCCAGACGCATTCGTAAACGCTTCGATGTCATTCTCCGGGTACTCGCGTTTGATCTGCGCGATGTCGAAGGCCTCCAGCGTTTTCTGTTCTCGGAAATCGGCCGGGCGGTCGGGGCGCGCTGTCCAGGGCAGGAATAGAGTCTTGAATTTGTTTGTGCCTGACTTGGCCGCTTGCCAGAAGCGATGGAACGGAGTGCCCAGCCCGTCGGCGGTCGAGATTACGAACATCTTGCCGCCGTCGTCAATCGTCGGCTTGGCCGCCGTGAAGAGTTCGCCGCCAAAGAGCATATACGCGAATTCGTCTAGCACGATGAGCGAGGCTGAGAACGTGCGCCCGGCTCGTTTCGTGGCGGGCATAGACATGATGCGCGAACCGTTGTCCCAGGCCAGGCCTTCGGTGTTGTCCTTGACGAGCTTCGGGAATGAATCGCGGTCTTGGTGATTGTCGTGCATAAAACCGACGCGGCGAATGAGTTCATTGGATTCGGTCTGCCCCTGCGAGAACATGAAGACCGGCGTATTGGCGCGGCTCAGACACAGCCACAAAGCGTAAGCGCAGGCCAGCCAGGAGACGCCGAGTTGCCGAGCCTTGAGAATGGCGAGCAAAGAGTCAGAGTGCATCTGCGCGAGCACGTCCACCTGGGCGGGCCATAGCGCGAAGGGCGCGGTCGTCATTTCCTGCCCACTCGGAATCTCGATCTTCGTCCGGGCGGCGAAGTCGGCAGGCGTATGGGCGTGGGCGAGCCAGGGGGCATCAAAAGTCTGCCGTGTGCTGACTCGTCGCCTACGCTCACGCTCGGCGCGTAAGAGAGTCAATGAGTCGGTTGAGGTCAGCATCGCTCAGTCTTTCCAAATCGTCGGCGTTCAGATGAAGCGTATCCCCTTCCGTCGCCTGCCTGATTTCGCGCGCCGCGCCGGTGTTGCCGCCCACCGCTGAGACGCCCTGGCCGCGCGCTACAAGCTCGGCATTGGTGGAGAGTTCACCGGAATCGAGTCTGATTTCCTTTTCAAGCCAGGCGCGATAAGCGTCTGAAAGTAGCTTGGGACGCCCGCCAGGATTACGCACCTCGCCCGGTTTGATTTGATGCTCAACCGGTGGCGGGTGCGGGTGCGGATTGCCGGCCCCCTTCCGACTCCCTGGGGCATAGCGCCGCTTTTTGAATAGCCCTTTCTGTGGCGATTCAGGCGCGGCCTTTGCGCTTCGCTTTGCCATTCTCAACTCGCTCTATCTCGATGCCCGGAAAGGCGTCCGCCATGCGCTGCAACGTCACGGCGCAATAGGTCGGAGAAATCTCAATAGCCCGCCCCCGGCGCTTGAGATTTTCGCAGGCGACGAGCACCGGCCCGGAACCACAAAAGGGATCGTAAATAACTTTGGCTATGTCTGTCACATCAAGTATTTTTTGTAAAAGGTCAATGGGTTTTTCGGTTGGGTGGAGAATGTTTCCGGTTCTATCACTTTGGATAACGTTACCTTGCGCCTTGTGTGGATCAAATGGCTGAGTGACTCGCATTGCAGCCATAATCAATTCGTGCTGTGAGCGCCAGCCCCTTCCCATGCCTGGATTTTGTTTATCCCATACAACCATATTTCTGACTCCATAACCAGAAGACTCGCAAACGTCAAACAGGTTTACCCACATTCTCCAATCCGTGAAAATGTAGGCTATGCCACATTCTCCAATTGATAAAACGGATTTCATAAGCGCAACATATCCGCGCGTTGATAGAGTATCATTTGCGATCATCTCTTCGCCCCTTGTTCCAATACTCCCCGATTTCTTTCCCGCCTCTTGAAAACCACCGGAGCAATACGGAGGATCCGTCAGAATACAATCCGCCTTCTCCCCGCCCATCACCCGCTCCACGTCCTCACGCACAGTCGAGTCGCCACACAAGAGTCGGTGTTCTCCGATGCGCCACAGGTCGCCGCGCTTGACCTTCCACACCTTGAGCAGTTCGGCGGCGCGGTCTATCTGCGGCTCGGCGTCGGCCATGTCGCCGTTCGCGCCGATCATCGCCTTGAGACTCGCCTGTTCGTACTTCACCAAATCGGATATAACTTGATCATCCTTTTCCAGTGCCGCCAGGAGTTCACCGTCCGGATTCCAGTTCATCGCCGCGACAGCGTTAGCTGCGAATCCCAAGCGTTCCGCGCGCGGGTCGTCGGCGGTGGGAATGTCCATCCGGCGATTGACGATCAACGTTTTGCCGCGCGTTTTGACTTCGATAATCTCAACGTCCGACATGACCTCGGCCAGCGTTTCGAGTCGGTCTGAGCCATCGAACGACTCACCATCAGCGGCTACAGTAATGCCGCCTATAATCCCGTCACGTTGGATAGAGTTACGAAGCTCACGCGATCCCAAAGGGGTATGCTTGTTGACGTTGCGGCGCTGAGGCTTCAAATCGCGCAGGTGCGTGATGAGCTTCGCGGGCGCGTGGCCGTTCGATTTAGCTTTCGTCATAGCCAATGGCTCGCGACCATTTGATTGATCAGCACTTGCTTCTCAGCCCCCGTCAACCCCATCGGCGGCGGGCCGGGCGTGTAGTCGGGGATGGCCTCGACCGTCGGCGGGCCGTGATAGCCTACGTGAATTTTGAGCGGGTCTTCCATGTTGAGCAGAGTCGAAGTCGCGTCAACTCGCACGCGCGCGATCACGTCCTTATAAAACGGGAGGCCGAAGGCGTCTTTATAGAGATTGATGACCCAATAATTCTCTCGGCCCCCAAAGTAGTGCTCAACGGTAGACGGGGGCGGCTCGATGGGCGGCGGTTCCGGTTCCGGCTCAGGTTCGGGCGGCGGAGGCAGAGGGGCCGTGCCCGCATTCGACTTGATGTAGGCAATCAGGTGATCCACCAACCCGCTGCCCTGAATGTCGTGCCTATCCCAACGCGAGTCTCCGCCATTGCCAAACGCGAAAATACAAGCGGCCACGATCTGCGGATATTGCTGCAGTCGTAAGTCGTAGCCGATCAGATAATCCCGGTAGGCAGCAATGCCCAACGCGTCCGTTCCGAACTGGTCGCGCCAGGGGCGGCCGGCGGGGTGAACAGCGGGGAATGTGCCGTCTTCGGGGACTGGCGGAACCGAGTCTGTCCCGCATTCGGTGATGATGGTTTTGATAAATGGGGCTCTGGTAAATCTGCCGAGATACCATTGATCCCAGGCGGCCAAACGTGACGGCTCGCCGTACTCATGCAGGCCGAGAAACGACATATAGATTTGAGCGATGTTGAGCGCGGCGGTAAACTCCGGCCAAAGTTCCGGCTCCGGCTGCCCGACAGAAAAATTCCCGATGACGGCGGCCTTGCCCAGGGCCGAGAGCATTCGTATCATCTCGGCCTCGTAGACGGCATACCAACGCATTGACTCTATGCTCTTGCAGACCGGCTCGTTGGCTCCGGCCTCCCAGGCGGCAACGGCAGGGTTGAGGATGACGGCCCGACTCATCTGTGTATCGAACACGTCCTGCGCGAAAATCTTGGGGTCTATTCCCAGCACTGCGCCGGGGTCTACGTTGGCCCCGCTCACCCGGCCAATGACGAGCGGCTTGGGGAACTTATGCGAGAGTTCATCGGCCAGGCCGAAATCGTCCACGAGCTTGACGGCCAACACGGGCGCTTCGCGGGCCAGGCGCGCGCCGTCTGAGGACGTGCCGAGAATGTGAGGGGCGAGTTTGGATGTCACATTCGCTCCAGCAGCCGCCGCACCTCGGCCAACCGCACGACGAGGGCTTTGAGTTCGGCAATGATGTGGCTAACCTCATCAAAGGGGTAGCGGGAGGTGGGGGTGGGAGTCATTTCTTTTCAATTCGTTCAGTGAGTTCATGCGTGGTCGCACGGCGTTCGCCGAGCAGGCCGCGCATTTGCAGGATGTCGATAGACTGGCGGCCCATCTCCTGCCGTAAGGCCGTGATTTGCTCAACCTCCCGAATACTCACCTCCTGGATCGCGCCGAGCTGGGCGGCGACTTGGCCGAGCTGCATAGCGAATTGAGCCATGAGTTTGCTTTGCTCGGAAAGCAGGAGAGCGAATTGAGTCTCTCGTTCGTAAGAGCGTGTTTGCCTTTCGCGTGATTCTTTCCGAGTATCGAAAAGCAACCACACGAACAGCCCCGCGAAGCCGGTCTGAATGACCAGCGCAATCAGGCCGGTATCGGGAGCCACGTTACACGATGATTACTTACCAAATTTCGGCAAGGCGCGATGCAGACCCTGGTTCACGCCCAGCGCCGAGAGATAGGCAAATAGGATCGTCTGCCAATTCGCGGTATAGCAGGCGAGTTCGACGGCACAGGATTGATAAACGACGATGGCTGTACCGACGGCGACGAGGATCAACATCCAACCGCGTTGTTTGTCATTGTCGAGGGCGTTGTAGGCCGTGTTGAGTTTCGGGAAATATTCAAACAGGAGGGCGAGGCCGGCACCGACGAGGGCGCTAATGACAGCCGGATCGAGATTGAGTTCTGAAGTGACTTGAAACATGACAGACTCCTATTCTAAAACACTCCGCCAGGCAGAAGACTCACATGCAGGGAGCGGGGCCGGAAGAACCTGGCGGAGTGCGGCGGCAATTCGTGCCCCGGCCCACAAGTAGTTTACACCGTTTTTGATTTGGCGCAAGCAAAGAGAAAGGCCCCGGTTAGTCCGGAGCCTTTATGACCTTTATTTGCTTTACCTTTCCCCCGTGAAAGCCCCCTCCCTGCTATCCGAGAATTAGGGGCAGGGGGGTTACTCGCGGCGGCGCGGCCTCGGGCGTCTCGAACTTCCCCGCCGAGAGCGCCAGGACAGCGCGCGCGGGGCTCCAACCAGGATGCCATGATGTAGGCACGCCGTTGGTTTTGTAAACCCACCCCTCGGCCAGCAGGGGGTTGGTCAACGCCTCCCAATCGTCGGGTCCGCTCACCGATTTCCCGACGTGGGCGGTAGACGTGAGCGAGCCGAGCGACTCGCTCCACAAGACGAACTCAATCAGCGCCGGTTGCCAGGCTAGGGTGTGGACATCGGGCGTGATGATCGGCTGGGGGCTAGGGGCAGGCCGATTCCCATAAATCCTGGCCTTGCGTTCGGCCACGTCGAGTCGATTGTGGGCTTGCCAATTGAGCATGACCGAAAACCCCACCCAGAATGGAATGAGACCAAAAGCCGTCATGAATGAAAACCAAATTGTCCAGCCTGACAAATAGATTCCCTGCCATTCGGCCAACAATCCCAGGCCGCCGGTGATGACCAGCCCGAACGCAAACGAAATCGTCCAGGCGCTGAAACGCGTGTTCCCGACCTCAAGATATAGCATCTTTACCGTCTTGGGGGTATCCACCGAATGCGAATAAAACTCAGAATAAATAAAACGATGCCCAGCACAATCATGCCGATGAAAAGCTCAGGCGGCGCGTTGGTCATTGAGTTCCTCGTTTCATTTGCAACAATGGCAATTTCCGCAATGCCGCCCGACGCGGCAGCGCCAGCACGGTTTGCGGCTTCGCCAAATCACGAATAGGAGGTTTAGCATAATGTTGTTTCCTTTCAGTGGCGACTGAGAGAGTCAAACTCCCTTGCGATCTTGTTAGACTGGCTCGGCCTGGCCTGTCGGCCTGCGAGTCGCCGTTTGATCATCCCGACTCTCCGTTGCGGATTTCCGCCATGCGATGCGCCTGGATCAAGACGCGCAACCCGTCCGAAAGGCTCCCGTTTCCGACCTTGAGAATATAGGCCGAGTCGGATGGCGTGGCCCGCGTAGTCAGGGGCAGCATAGGAGCACCGTGCTTGTACTTCCTACCCCCCTTGTTTTTCAACTTGACTTTTCGTGTTTTAGTAGGCATAACGGGATTGTATAACAGACGTATAACAAAGTCAATAGTCAGCCGGGCCGGATTTTGCCTATTGACATCCCATGAGTTTTGTTATACAATATGCTCAAGTTTAGAGATTAGGAGACGAAATGACAACCTTCACCGCAAAAAACTTCAGCATCGAGAACGGAACTCTAAGCGGCCCCGCCGACTACATGACTGAGCGCGGCAATGCCAAGATTGACGAAATCCTGGCCGGGAAAATCCCCTCCTTCAGCATCTTCCTTGAGAATACCCCCACCGTTGAGCAAGCCCTGGTCGTCTGGTTGCAGACCGACTATGCGGCCTATTTAGGCGATAAGCAATTAGCCGGGTGGTTATCAAAATGACCACTACCCACATTGACACTGCCGAAGTTGCCAAGATCATCCGCAAGGAACTGAAGGCCTTCCCCGCCACAAAGTTCTCTGTTCGCTCCTCCCGCTATGCGGGCGGCTCCAGCATTGACGTGAACTGGACAGACGGCCCCACCGAAGAGTCGGTCAAGGCCAAGATCGGGAAATTCCAGGGCGCAACCTTTGACGGCATGATTGACCTCAAGAGCTACCATGACAGCATCCATGAAGGCCAGACGGTCAGCTTTGGAAATGATTTCCTTTTCACCCGCCGCGAGTATTCGGTGGCCTTCCTGAGCGCAGTGGCCGCCGATTGCTCAGCCAAGTACGGAACGTCGGCCCCACACATCATGGACGGTGGAAATCACGGCTACATAGTCGAAGACGGCGAATGTGTAGGCGGTGGAACTCAATTTGATTACTACTGGATGATGCGCCAGGTTGTCTTACGCGAAGCTGGCGCACGGAAAGCCTAGCCCCTCCCGCCCTGCCCCTGATCCTCAGCTCGCGGGCTGAGGAGCGGGATCGGGAACGTGAGATTAGATATAGGAGACGCAGATGACAACCAGAATCGTCCACGAAGTTAGGTTTTACAATGGCATTCTTCCTGGATTTGATACGCAAGTGATCTACCAATGCAATTTTGTAACCGAGAATGGAATCGCCCACGCAGAAATCACGGGCGGTCAACAGGCCAACGGAACGATGAATGTTTGGGGCGAAAGAAACCCCGATTGGTTTATTAAGTGGTTCCCTCAGATAGTAGCCGATGTCAAACACGACCCAATCAACGGATGGACCCTCTAATGCCCCCATTCGCGCATCAACTCACGCCCTCGCGCGACTCCGACTCTGCCCCCGACTGGCGACCCGCCGCGCTCCGAGTCGCCATGCAGAATGCCGACGATGCGATAGCCATCTCCGAGACGGCGCACGCGCTCGGGTGCTCGATCGAGCAAGCGGCGGTGTTGGTGATGGCCGCGCGCATTTACCTGCGGCGAGATTATCTCGTAGGAAAGGACAATCCTAAATGAACATTTGCCAATGCGGCGCTCAAGCCGGTTATCCCCACGCCGAAGATTGCCCCTGGCCTTTCTATGGTCGCTCAACCGAGCAGGTCAATCAATGGCTCAAGGCGCGCGATTTGTGGCGCGCGGGCAAGCAGGCGCTGTTCGCCATAGCCGAAGATCAGAATGGCCTGGATGTTTTGATGACCCCCGCTGAAGTTTGCGCCGTCCAACTGTTGCGCGGCGCACTCCGAAAGGAATTCTAATCATGTCTAAGCCCACCCCTGCCCAACGTGAGGCCTGGCGCATCGAAGACACACCCGACTCCCCCTCCGCCCAACTCTCCCGAGCGCGCGAGGCCGGGGCCGCTGTCCTTACGGATTTGGAAGTAGCTCAGGAGCGCATCGAGAGTCTAAGCCGTCAGTTGACAACCGCTCACGATGATAACCGCTCTCTGGCGATTGAACTGCGGCTAACGCTCATTGAGAATGGAAAGCTCCTGGCTGAAGTCAATCGGCTGGATCATCTCCTGTCCGATTTTGCACGCGATCAGATGCAGGACAAAGCCCGCGCGCGAAAGCAGGCCGGAGCCGTGCGTCAGATGTTCGCGTCGGCGCGGCTCAGGGCCGAACCAACCGGGGGATGGGTGAACACGGCCCGAGGGCGAGTGTTCATCGAAGTGCGAAAGATTTGAAAATCTGACCTGGACAATTCTGCCATGCGTCCAATAGCCATACTCTGCGGTAACGCCAAAAGCGTGATAGGAACCATGAGCGGACGAACGCTTAGGGGCCGACCAGGACGGGGCGCTGTGAGCAGGAATTTAGTAAAGGAGTCGCCTGACCCCATACCCTAGCCGTCGCTCAAGTCGTCAACCACAACTCACTCTCAGACAAAGGATAAATGCAATGACCACCTACGCAGAAGAACTCAAGGCCGCGACTCCGGTCGTGACCATCACCCCGGCCCCGCTCGTTTTTGAAAAAGTGGGCGAAGCCTTTCGGGGACTCTATCTCGGCCAGCGTGAATTCAGCCGCGTCATTCCCGCGACAGGCGAGATCAAGACAAATCGCGTGGCGCATTTCTACGACGGCGCGAAAGTCCTGTTCAACATGGGGGCGCAACTCACGCGCGCTTTGGAAGTCCTCAATCCCGGCGTGAGTGTTGAGATCATCCTGACTGAACTCAAGGCCAATCAGCACAGCGGCAAGACCAAGATTTACTCCATCTCACCGCTCAACATCCCGACTCAGAACATGGCCGAGTTGTTCGGCGGCCTGCTCAATATCGGCGCGCCCGCGCCCCAAGATTTGCTCCCGCCCCCCGAGGAGTCGGGGAACGGAAACGGGCCGCGTTCAATGCGCGAGCGGATGGTTGAGCGCTACAACGCCCTCCGCGAAGCTGCCGTTCCGCTGGGGATCGAGGCCGAGCCGGTGGAGAGTTTCACCACTGACGCCGAACTCAGATCGGCAGGCGTGGCCCTGAGCGAAGCGATCCAGGCCAGAGTCAAGGCGCAGACCGAAGCCGCCTAATCCAATCACCTATTCCCCGCCCGCGCGCCGCGCTACTGTTGCCTGCGCCTGACCTGAGAGATCAGGGCGTGCGGGCGGGGAGAAAGGGAGTCGAGATGTCCGTAGAAACGATTGAACGACCGGCCTTTGTCTTAGATGAGCACTTAGAATACCTGGACGAGCTGCGCGAGTCGGGTGAGACTAATATGTTCGGTGCTGTGCCGTACATCTTGCGCGAGTACCCCGATCTGACCCGAACGCAGGGGAGTCAACTGTTGACCTATTGGATGCGTACATTTTCAGAGCGTCACCCAAAGCCCGCCCAATGAACCCTTATCTTGTGTCCGCCGCCCTCTTCGGCCTCTGCTCCTGCGTCTTCGCCGCGTTGTGGCTGATGGAGAGGGGTGTGTGACGACCGAGGTTAGCGTGGTACGGCGTTGGTCGTGTTGTCCGCCGAGCCACGATCACCGCACGGACAGAGACGCGGCCCACTGCACGGCACTGGATATGCTATTCGGCCCGATCCATGCCCCGAAGCGCAAGGCAGCGCCGCTGTGCGTGTGGCCGGGATGTGACCAGAAACGTGAAACGGCCCGCCGTGACCGCAAGTCTGAGCCGTACTGTAGAGCGCATCGCTTGCAATACGGACGAGAGTATCAACAACGAAAGGGAGTGTAACGTGGATCAAGCAAGTCGCGCACTACTGGTCATCATAATTCAGTTGTGTTTTGCGCTTGATGACGCTATGCAGCACGGGCGTATCGAGTGGATGATTGGGTACTTTGTGTTACTAATGGTATGTCAAATAGTGTTCGTGCTTCGAGGTAAGAATGAAGCGGCCTGATGAGCAACCTGTACACATGGTCGAACAGCGCTTGCGTGATGTGAGGAAGTACGAATGGGATCACGCTAATGCGCTGGACAAGTACCGCCGCTGGCAGTGGCGGCGTTTCTGGCGCGTGGGCGTGCCGCTGTTGGCAATGCTGTGCGCCTGCCTGACCGCGTGGTTTGTGTTGCTGTGGATATGGGGAGGCTAGGCCATGCCTGATTGGCTCCTCCTCCTGGGCCTCGCGGCCTGCCTATTCGCGGCCCTGGCGCTGGCGCTGTCGGCGGCGTGGCTGGCGGGCGCGCCCTGGGCGGAAGAGTCGGACGAAGAGGGATTTGTGGAAGAGAGCAAAACGAAATGAAACACAAGACGATGGTTCAAACTACCTGCCGCCACTGTAGCCGGACCCTGAAGGCGCTCAACCCGCGCCGCCAGCCGGAGGCGAAGATTATCCGCGAGGCGCGGAGAGTCTGCGAACATTGCGATGCGGAGGGCAAGTAATGCTCTGGCCCGCCCTCCTGGACTTCGCCCTGCTCCTCGTCGTGGTGTTGGCCTGGGCGGCGAGGGCGCGGCCCCGGCGGGAATTGTGACTCTTGACCTTGAGTCCGAGAAAGGATTATAATGTCAATGCCTGTCGAGCATGGCAACTCGACAACAGAAGGGCACCGGAAATGGTCAGACAGACTCCCTTTTGAGGGTGTCGGTTTGGACAAGCGCCCGCCAGCGCAAAGACCATTCCGGCCAAGCCGCCACCCTCAAGCGGGAGTTTTGTATGTTAAACCATCAACAGAAAATGGGGATCGTCGCGGAACTCGAACGGGCAGGCGTGCTTGAGAATGTAGCGATAAGCTCATTCAAGGCAACCTGCCCGTTTTGCTTTACTCACGGCGCTTTTTCAATTAGCCTTCATAGCCGGAATTATGGCGCGGCTTACTCCTGCATGATTTGTGGAGAACTAGGGCCGCTCGGCCAGTTGGAGATGAACATCAAGGACGCCAGTAGGCCGAAGGACTTGAAAATCAGGACTAACCGCCAACTCAAAGTTAAGGCGGTGACGAAATGAGCAAAACAGTTTTGGCCGAGGTTGGCGGCTTTACTCCCGTCATTGACGAAATCGCAAAAGAATATGGCCTGGTGAGATCGGCTGTATTCGGAACGGTATGGCGTTATTGCCAAATGAAAGACGGAGTCTGCAAAGCCTCGATGAGCACTATCGCCGAACATTTGGGAATTGATCGAGCGACTGTCCTGCGTCATGCACAAGCCCTTTGCGACTCTGGATATTTGAAAGACCTCAGCCCAGACCTCAAAAATAAACCTCACATTTACAAGGATACCGGAAAAGCCGGATTGAATATCTCTATTTTGGGTGTTGCACACGACAACAAAACTGTTGCACAGAACAACAGTCAGGGCGAAACTGTTGCACAGAACAACAAAACTGTTGCAGAGAGTCGCATGAGGAAAGGTATTAAGAAAGAAAAGATTATGAAAGAGGAGAAAAGTCCACGCGCAACCCCGGCGCGTGCCCCCGATCCCCTCTTCGATGCGATTGTAAAAGTTTGCGCTTGTGACCCGACCATTAAAGAAAACGGTTCTTCGATAGGAAAGGTAAGGTCCGCACTTCTCAAAGCCCAGCCGCCCTACACGGCTGAAGAGGTCTTGGCCTGGGGGGAGAGTCAGACCTGGCGGCATACCCCGCCCAGCATCTGGCAACTCCGGGCCGAGATTGGGGCGGTGAGAGCGCCCAACGGGAACGGCCATCAAACCGATGCCCTCAACGAATGGGCAGAAAGACACGGAGTCGATGTTACCTTACACTGATTTTTTCCAGGGCATGAAAATCCTTGAGCGGGCCTGCCCGACGTTCAAGCCCGTTGCCAAAAAAGGAAATGAACCAGGGACTTACGATGTCTTTTACGAACTCCTAAAAGACCTTGAGCCAGACGTGTTCCGGGCTTCCATTCTCAAGGTTGCTAGTGACGAAGAGTTTGTGAGCATCCGAGCCATCCGAGAGTCGGCCAATTCCATCACGGCCCCGGCACTCAAGTCCGGAGTCGAGGCCTGGGGCGAAGTTTTAGACGAGGTGAGAGGAATCGGTTCCTATGGCTATCCCCGATTTGATGATCCGGTTACTCAGCGCATCGTGGACGGCATCGGCTGGCGCAACATCTGCTTGAGCGAAGAGCCGATGGTTGAACGGGCGCACTTCATCAAGGCCTACGAGCAGGCCGCCCGCCGCGAACACGACGAGGCCCGGCAGACTCCCTACGTCAAAGAGATACAGGCCGCGCGCCGCCCGCAGTTGGGGGAGAGGATCGGGAACGTGGTCAAGCGGTTGATGAGGGCGAGGCCATGACTTCGCAGATTAGGCCGCGCCGCACCGGGACCCGCTGGCCGCTCATCGTCCCGACCGCCGTCGCTGCTCGCAAAGAGTCGGGGGCCGAAGCGCCGGTGATCCTGGTGGACCTACGCGATTGGGGCGAGTTTCGCCGGGGAAGGCGGTTGGAGCGGCAGGCAGGGCCAGATGCGGAGGGGAGAGTGTGTTGGATTGAGAGGATAACGCAATGAAACAAACCGAAGCCAAGAAACTCGCGAAGGAAATCGCGGGAAAGTTATTCCAAAACGGTGCCGGTCAACAAGCCCGCCGCCTGATTTTGGAACTTAGGGATGGGAAGGACGGCGGCGGGTGGTCAGAGAAGGCTGTTTCTGATCTGATAGAGCGTCATTTGCTCAAGCCCGTGAAAGGATAAAACCCGAATGACATTCGACGAGGCTCTCTCCGTAGGATTTCCGATTGAATGGCTGCCGACTGATTTGAGCGCAGAGGAGTCCAAAATCAGTCGGTGTGACTGCGGGCAGATCATCAAGATTTATCCCGATGCAATCTGGCGTTTGGGGGTGCATCCCATCCGCTGCCGACTCTGCGTTGAGGGTCTCCAGTCGCGCGGCCACAACTATTTCGATGCCGTCTACGTACAATGAACTGGCCTACTGACCCTGCCTACCAACGCGCCTCCCGCGCTTGCATCGCCGCCGGGCGCAAGTCCGACTCGGCTAAGTGGGTAGGATGCTTCTGGGCCGCGCGAGTCGTCGGGCGCTATGAGCGCGGGGCAACGCAGGCGCTGGCGCGCAAGATGAACTATTCGGTGGACACCCTCCAGAACATGGCCCGCGCCTATCGGATGTATTCGGAATGCCGGGTCGCCTTCAAGGGCCGACGGAAACTCATTTCAAACTTACGAAAAATTCGGCAGAGTCTGCCTTACGGCGTGTTCGCGGCTACTGATAAGCGCATGGCCGACTCGCCTGCCCTTGAAATCCTGGCCGAGTTGATGACGGCCAAGAGCGAAGGCGCATCGGCCCGCGACATTCCGGGCCCCGACCGGGATTACATCGGCGGCGAATGGAACGGCGAGCTAGATCAACTCCGGCTAAGACTCATTTCCATGATCGACCGCGTGCCTCCAGCCGTGAGGCCCTTTATTCGCGCGGCGGCGGATGCGCTCGTGGATGCGCTGGAGAAGGCGAAGGTGACGGCGCGAGCAAGTACGGCGCAGTTCGCACACAGGCCGACGGCTACACATTCGACAGCAAGCGCGAGGCCGAACGCTATGCGGAACTCAAGCTGCTACAGGCGGCGGGAGCTATTGGATTACTCATGGTTCATCCGCGCTTCCGCCTGGAAGTCAACGGGCATCACATCGGGGATTATGTGGCCGACTTCCAATATAGCGAAGGCGGCGCGAACATCGTCGAGGACGTGAAGGGCTACAAGACGCCGATTTATCAACTCAAGCGAAAACTCATGTGGGCCATTCACAAGATTGCGATACGGGAGGCGAAATGATTAGCGAAGCCGAACAAGCCATTCAAGAGATACGCGCCGGGCTAGACCGCCTGCGCGCGGAGGAGCGGGATGCGCTCGCCGCACAGTGGGCGGCGCTGGCCGAGGCGGGGCAGGCGCTCATGGGGTTGTTGACACAGAGGAGCCTGAATAGCGATGACGCGCAAGACGAGTACAAAAGTCTTCAGGCCGCCCTCGCCAACCCGCCCGAGGCCGCACGACAGATCATGGCACGCGAAGCAGCTATAGCCGAAAGGCTAGAAGCATTCCGTAAAGAGTATTGGCCCTATTTGGATGAAGACCGTGTGGCGGACGATGAAGAAGCATTGACCGATCTACTAGAAGGAATCTTGCCCCGCTTATCTGACTTCACAAACGAAGTATTGGCGGGAACGTCTGGTTCTGGCCGGGTGATGCTGGAGCGGCTGGAGAAGGCGGAGCAAGACGACCGCCTAAAGACGCATGAGATCAACATTCTCGTTATGGAGAACCGTGTGCAAGCCGGAAAACTCGCCGCGCGTGACGCCGCGCTTCCCGAAGGGGCCGCACAAGCGGCGCTGGAGCGGGCGCGGCATGTGATTGACAGGTACGCCATCCATTTTTTCAGTTGTACGAGTCGAGCTTTCATATCGGATCAGGACAGGGTATGCAATTGTGGTTTGGATGCCGCGCTCAATGCGCTCCCCGCCCGCGCGAGTGCTACGCCTGCGCCCGCCCAATTCAAATTCTCGTTCACGATTGAATGTCCGAACTGTGAAGCCTTGTTTGAAGTATCACATCTGGCGCATGAGGTGATATTCAATCGGGTTGTGTTGGGAATTTGCCCGCATTGCACAGCAACGATCACGGCAGACTTGAGAAGCGATTCCGTCCATCCCGAAGCGCCTGCGCCCGACCCGCTCATGCACCTTCGTGCATCAACGGAGGCGGCCCTGGAGCGGCGAATCAGAAACCGGGCGCGGGAAATCTGCAACTTCGCGCCCGGTTATACGATCCTGGACGATCTACGTGAACTGTTCATAGAGTTGGACGCGCTCCTGGCCGAGCGCGGAAAGGAGGGTGGGCCATGAGCAAAGCTTCTCAACACGAAGCTAAATCGGGAACTATCCCCTGGACGGTTGATTTCCCGAGCCTGTACCGCCAGCTCATAGAGGACCCTACAGCACTGGAGCGCATTGGCGCGGGTTTCGCCTATGGATTGGCCCTGACGCTCATGCAGTTAGAAAATATCCGAGTCATTGCGTCGAAGAAAGGCGACCAGGATATTCTGGAGTGTCTAACACTTCTGGGGATTACGCCCGGAGCCATGTCTAAACAAAACAAGCTTGCATCGGCCTATGTGAAATCTCGCAAGCGAAAGGGGAGCGCGACATGACTGCGAAAACACAATATCAGTTCATCCACTTCGAGAAAATTGAAGACGGTGGCCAAAAGTCGTCCTATAGTTGCCACTCTAACAAGACGAATGACGAATTGGGGAGAGTGAGCTGGTATCCGCGCTGGCGGCAGTATGTTTTTTGGTCGGGGGATGACACTCTCTTCAGCGTGGGGTGTCTATCTGATATTGCCGAGTTTATCAAGCAAGTGACGCCATGAGCATGCCGAGCGCGGAAGCGAGAGCACGTGAACTTGATGAGTTGTATTCTATTTCAACCCCCTGCCGACTCGCTATTGTTGTTCAACTTCGAGCCGCCGAGTCCGCCGCGCGGGCCGAGCAGCTGGAGGCCGATTGTCGGGCGGTGTGTAGAGAGTGCAACGCAGGAACCAAACTCATCCGTGTCGGGGAGGCATGGTTTCACGATACGGAAGCTGTGCGCGGGGAGTGGTGCAAAGCTGCGCCCATCCGCGCTGGGGGAGAAACGGAGTCGACGTGAACATCCTTTACCAGCTAGAGAAAATGGAAGAAGTCCTACGGCAAGCGCCGCTCCACAACACACCGAACGGTTTACACATCCAGATACCGAGCGACACGGCAGACCTGTGGCGAACGGTCATCAACGAGATACTGGCCGTGTTGCGTGATCCGAGCGCCGAGCGCCGGGGGCGGGAAGGAGTCGATGTGATAGCAGCTTGTCAGGATTGCGGATTACCCTATTCGGAGTTTGGTCTAGATACGACTCTCCCAAACCTTCAATGGTCTCTCGTTCAGAAAGAGGGCGACGAGGGTCTTCTTTGCGCCAATTGCATCGTCAAGCGCGCAAGTCATTTGCCGGGTATCATCGCGGCTCGGATGGTCTTGGAAATCGTTCCAGGCGAGAAGCCCACATGAACGAGAGATGGAACTGCGGCATATCACTCGAAGCGGGCTACTGGAGCATCGTGGCGCAATCAGGGGAGATCATCGTCTTGCGTGTTGCGCGTCGGAAATATGCTGAACAAATCCGTGACGAGCATAACCGCTCT
>Ga0184627_10000146_pt1 | contig 33503 bp, 27 predicted proteins | sample PLM3_127_b1_FD_133150 | JGI IMG/M metagenome (GOLD analysis project Ga0184627, IMG submission 133150) | Groundwater sediment microbial communities from an aquifer in East River, Colorado, USA - PLM3_127_b1 | ecosystem: Environmental > Terrestrial > Soil > Riparian zone | place: USA: East River... | reverse complement strand
CGGCGGTTATACCTTCATACTGGATGGGCATAATAAATCCCGCAAACGGGACCATCTTCGCCCCGGCCGCTACATGAAAGTCGTAGTAGGGGGTTTTAATTAGTTCTTTGGTGTCGGTGGCAGGACTCATATTTGTTCGATAATGGGTTAATTATCAATAAGTTAAGAAAAATAATCGAGGCATGCTTAGAAGTCAAGGATGAATAGTTTTTCTCTTTCCAGTCAGGCACTAATTGAAGTTAATTATGTGTTGGAGTATTTCCAACGAACGAGTTGAAATTAGTAACTCGTGTCAATGGAATTGAAGGAAGAATATGAAATGGTATGATTTAGTGTCTGCAATAATCGCAGGATTAATAGCTGTCGGACTAACTCATTTCATTCTTAAAAATCGACCCTATAAACGCTCGTCACAAAGATGGGTTTCGATAATCATTTGGGTTGTTGTGTTTGCGTTGTTAAGACAACTCTTAGTCCCTTTTTTGATAATGTACGAAAACAAAAGAACGGCAGATGGTGCTCTCCAAAAAACGTCTGCATTTCGAGCATTGAAGCAATATGCCCCTCAAAGATATGAAGGATTCCTGGTTGAAATAACTGATGGTTTCACTGCAAATAGAACAGAGTCTTGGTATGTTAATAAAATAGCAAATTATGCTTTGAAAATATCTGAAGAATTTTTGCCAAGAGCCTCTGATGAATCAGTAATTCGTTTTTTGAGAGCTTCTTACAACACGATTGTTGAGATGGAGAAATTGAACCCGGAGTTGGGTTATTATTGCTTATTTGTGCCAGAGAGTTTGAGCACGGTTATCTCAAGCCCTTTGCCACAACAAACTCTTGACTCTGGAATGTACGCACTGGCAGACATTGTGAAATCGGCTTCTGAAAATCCTAAAGAGATTCCAATTAAACCCGGAGCACTGGACGATCTTGAAGTGATCCGTCATAAAATTTTTAAATTGTATGGTGATGATATCAGTCTGCTCAACAGTGGGCTAATTGAGAATACTGAAGACCGTCTAAAGGTCTGCCTTATAACAAAACACCTATTTAATCTTATACTTGAATTACCTCAAGAGAATGCCGCTTCAGTAGCGCGGCATATTTATGGTATGCCATGACTTGCTAATAGAATTCATGTTCATAATGGCTCAAACGACTCAAGGTTAATCCTATTGCAACCTACTTCTTCACCATCTCCCGCAACACCGTCTGCAATATCCCGCCGTTGAGGTAGTATTCCACTTCGATGGGGGTGTCGATGCGGGCGATGACCTTGAAGCTTTTGTTTTTCTTAGCCACACTGCCGCCTTCGTTTTCCCAGGTGATTTCTTCTATAGCTTTTGGAGAGGAGCGGCTTTTTTGTCCTTCGACTCCGCTCAGGATGACGCCGCTCGCATTTTCTGTTTTAGGAGTTACGGCTCGCACGGTAAGTTTTTGTTTCGGTTTGATTTTGGCGGTCAGGCCTTCGAGGGTGTAATGCTCGTGGCCAGTCAGGCCGAGTGATTCACGATTTTGGCCGGGAAGGAATTCCAAAGGCAGAACGCCCATAAAAACCAGGTTCGACCTGTGGATGCGTTCGTAACTTTCGGCAAGCACTGCTTTCACGCCCAATAGGAATGTCCCTTTAGCGGCCCAGTCGCGCGATGAACCCATCCCATAATCTTTTCCGGCGATTACTATAAGCGGAGTGCCATCTGATTTGTATTTCATAGCGGCATCATAAATGGTCATTTGTTTTCCGCTGGGGAGATGAGTCGTCACGCCGCCCTCTGTCCCCGGCGCCAGCAGATTACGCAAACGCACATTGGCAAATGTGCCGCGGGTCATAACCCTGTCATTGCCGCGCCGCGAACCATAAGAATTGAAATCTTCGGGCTTGACTCCTTTTTCCATCAGATATTTTCCGGCTGGAGAGTCTTTCTTGATAGCGCCGGCGGGGGAAATGTGGTCAGTGGTTATCGAATCACCGAAAACTCCCAGCACGCGGGCGTTTTTAATCGGCTGGAGACCTGATTTCTTCTTGGACAAGGTTTCGAAATATGGCGGGTTCTGAATGTAAGTGGAGTTTACATCCCAGTCATACAGCGCGCCGCCTTTGGTGGGGATGGCATCCCAGGTCGGATTGCCGCTATACACGGCGCTGTATCTGTTTTGAAACATAGCGGGCGAAACGCACCGGGCAATAACATCCTGAATTTCTTTCTGCGACGGCCAGATATCTTTCAGATAAACCGGCTGGCTATCTTTACCAATGCCGAGCGGCTCTTTCGTCAAATCAATATCGGTTCTACCGGCAATCGCATACGCCACTACCAGCGGAGGTGATGCTAAGTAATTCGCTTTGGTCAATTGATTCACGCGACCTTCGAAATTACGATTCCCCGACAGCACTGCGGCCACCACCAGATTTCCTTCTTCGATTGCTTTGGTAACCGGTTCGGGAAGCGGCCCCGAGTTGCCAATACAAGTGGTGCAGCCGAATCCGACATTGTAGAAACCAAGTTTCTCGAGTTTATCCATCAGTCCGGCTTTCTCGAGATAGTCAATCACAACGCGCGAGCCGGGGGCCATCGATGTTTTAACATAGGGCTGAACTGTCAATCCTTTTTCGACTGCTTTCTTGGCCAAAAGCCCCGAGGCAATCAACACCTGCGGATCGGAAGTGTTGGTGCACGATGTGATAGCTGCTATGACAACTGCGCCGTGCCCAACCTTGGCATTGTAGCCATCTTGAATTTCGACTTGTTTATCAATGTCCTCTTGTTTTAACTCGTAGCCGCGGTCTTTCAGCGGCCGTATCAGCGATGCCAGAAACTCTTGTTTCATTCTTGACAGTGGCACTCTGTCCTGCGGGCGCTTGGGCCCGGCCAGTGACGGTACGACTTTGGAGATGTCCAATTCCAATGTGTCAGTAAATATCGGTTCGGCGGAAGCTGCAGTTCTGAAAAGCATTTGCTCTTTACAATAGTCTTCTACCAATTTGATTTGTTCATCAGAACGTCCGGTGAGTTTCAAATATTCCAAGGTATGCTGGTCGATGGGGAAAAATCCGCAAGTAGCGCCGTATTCGGGGGCCATATTGGCAATCATGGCGCGGGCGGGAACGGGAAGATGGTCCAATGCCGGTCCGAAAAACTCGACAAATTTATTTACCACACCTTTCTGCCGGAGCATCTGTGTAACTGTCAGCACCAAATCGGTGCCGGTAACGCCATCAAGAAGTTTTCCGGTCAATTTGAAACCAATCACCTCCGGTGTGAGCATATAGACCGGCTGTCCCAGCATGGCGGCTTCAGCTTCAATGCCGCCGACTCCCCAGCCCAGCACACCGATGGCGTTTATCATAGTAGTGTGACTGTCAGTGCCGACCAAGGTATCCGGATAGGCAACTCCTTTGTTAGTGAGAACGCATTTCCCCAGATACTCCAGATTTACTTGGTGACAAATTCCAGTTGCCGGTGGCACGACTTTAAAATTGTCGAACGCTTCTTTCCCCCAGTGAAGAAACTCATAGCGCTCGCGGTTACGCTCAAATTCTTTTTCAGCATTTATGTCAAACGCCAGACCTGAATTAAACGCGTCGACTTGCACCGAATGGTCCACCACCAAATCCACCGGCACCACCGGATTAATCTTTTTGGCATTGCCGCCCAATTTTTTCATGGCATCGCGCATAGCGGCCAAATCCACCACCAGCGGCACGCCGGTAAAATCCTGCAAAAGGACGCGCGCCGGTCGATAGGCGATTTCCTGCTCTTTGACTTTTTTAGGATTGTATTTGGCCAGCGCAATAACGTCATTTTCGGTGACAGTTCTCTTGTCGATATTGCGAAGCAGGTTTTCCAAAAGCACTCTGATTGAGTATGGGAGCTTTTCAATTTTGCCGTATTTGGACAGAGAATCGAGTCGATAGATTATATATTTCTTTTTGCCTGATTTAAGAGGCGCTTTAGCTTTTAACCGGGCCATTTATCTTCTCCTGCATCGGACTTGAGTTTTGATGCGTTCATTTGATGCTTATATTAATAATAACAATATTGCGGCGTTAGTTGTGCCGTGCGTGTTAAAATGTAACATTGTTTGCTAATTGAGTACAGAAATAAATATATAACAATCGCATGCTTGTAAAATCCTTTTCCAACGACTCTTGCGAGATTCACGCCCCGGCCAAGATAAATCTGTTCCTGCAGGTGTTAAATAAGCGCCCCGATGGCTATCACAATATTAATTCTCTCTTTCAGGCAGTGACTCTGTTTGATGTTCTTAAGTTCACCAAAATCGACAAACCAATTTGCGAATTGCGTTTAGTTAACTCCGGCGTCAGTGAAATCGCCGACAATCTGATTGTCAAAGCGTTTGACTTGATGAAAATGAATTTCAATTTGAAGAGGGGAGTCGAAGTCGGTCTTGAAAAAAAGATTCCAATTGCTTCAGGATTAGGCGGGGGGTCATCGGACGCAGCTGCCACAATCATTGCTCTCAACCAGATTTTCAATCTTGGCTTGGACAAAAACAAAATGGCCGAAATAGCCCTGCAACTCGGCTCCGACGTTCCATTTTTCTTCAGCAGAGGCCAGGCGTTAATAACTGGACGGGGTGAAAAGGTACAGGAGTCAGCCTCTCCCGGAGAATATCAAATAGTGCTGGTTTCTCCGGCACTTAGTCTATCAACGAAAGAGGGTTATGCTGCTTTGAAAAGGGACTTGACATGCTCTGACACCCCGTATAACTTGAAAAATTACAGGACTTTAGAGGACTTTTTCGAATCGCTTACACAAGCTCGAAATGATTTTGAAAAAGTACAGTTTAAGAAATATCCTAAACTGGGAGAAATTAAAGAAGAACTAGTTAAGTGCGGGGCCGAATTTGCCAGAATGAGCGGTTCGGGTCCGACAATTTTCGGAGTTTTTCAAAACAACACAGATACCGAACGTGCTTGTGCCAACAACTTTGCGGGCTGTCAACTATACACGGTCGAGCCTTTTGTCCTGCCATAGCAGGGATTATCTTTTTGGAGAGGGTGGTGACGTGGAGATCACCGAGATCCGGGTCACGCTTCGTGATGAGGACCGCTTAAAGGGCTTTGCCAACGTAACCTTCGATGGTGCTTTTGTCGTCAGAGGGATGAAGATTATTGAGGGGAATGATGGCCTGTTCGTGTCGATGCCGAGCCGTAAACGTTCCAATGGCACCTATCAGGACATTGCACATCCGATTAATCGGAAGACTCGAGAGCTGATTGAAGAAAGAGTTTTGAAGGCATACGCAGAGGAAGTCAATAGCCAAACCAGCAAAATCTAAGAAAATGGGCTGCCCAAGATTTGGGGCGTCGTCAAGTGGTAAGACAGCAGCCTTTGGAGCTGCGATCCCAGGTTCGAATCCTGGCGCCCCAGCCAATTGAAGCTTATAATTGAAACCTGCTTTGGAAAGATTGACAAGTCACCAAAGCAGGTTTATTCTTATGAACAGGAAAAATTGCTAATGAGTGTGCGCAGCGACCTAAAGTTAGTCACCGGCAACGCCAATATCCCACTGGCTAAAAAAATTGCTAAATCTCTGGGGCGAGAGCTAACCAAATGTACCGTCAGCCGATTCTCCGATGGCGAACTTTTCATTCAAATTGAAGAGAACATCAGAGGTAACGATCTTTTCATAATTCAACCGACTAATCCGCCCTCGGATAACCTGATGGAACTCTTAATCTTAATCGAAGCCGCCAGACGCGCATCGGCTATGAGGATTACTGCCGTAATGCCCTACTATGGCTACGCCCGCCAGGACCGTAAAGACCGACCGCGAGTAGCCATTACCGCAAAATTAATCGCCAATTTAATAACTACCGCCGGGGCTGACAGAATTATTACAATGGATTTGCACGCCGGCCAGATCCAGGGATTTTTTGACCTGCCTCACGACCACTTGTATTCATCTGTGATGTTTAACAACTATTTTCGTTCACTTAAACTGAAAAATCTGACTGTTGTTTCACCCGATGTCGGCTCAATCAAGCTGTGCCGTGCCACATCCAGTGCCTTGGGAGCGGATATCGCCATAGTTGATAAAAGACGCCCCAAACCGAATGTCTCGGAAGTAATGAATCTGATTGGAGATGTTGATGGGAAAAACGTCCTAATCAGAGATGATATGGTCGATACCGGCGGTTCCATAGTCAGCGCTGCCAATTTTGTCAAAGAGAGAGGGGCGTTGGATGTATATGCCGCCTGTACCCACGGAGTGCTTTCAGGGAGCGCTATTGAAAAGATTGAAAAGTCACCGATTAAAAAACTGATTATTTCCGACTCCATCGACCATACCAAGAGCAATTTAAGCAATAAGTTTGAAGTCTTAAGCTGCGCCGAGCTGATTGGAGAGGCTATCCGACGGATTTCCGATGAAGAATCGGTATCCTCTTTATTCGAAGATCAGCCACTTGTAGTTTAGAGGAAAATCATTATATTATCTGGCTATTGGAGGATTAAAATAGAGTTATGAAAGAAGTTGCATTATCAGTCATACCCCGTGAGGGGAGCGGCAAAGGGGCCGCCCGACAGACACGTATGGTCGGTTTTATACCGGGAGTAGTCTATGGTCCCCAGACTAAACCCGAATCAATTAAAATTGACACTCGTACTTTCAATGCTGCCTGGAAAATGGGCGGCGGCAGTGTCATTTTTAATCTCGAAAAGGAAGGCAAGAAGAGAAAAGTATTGATTCGTGAACTTCAGCGCGACCCGATTACCAACGCCGTCATTCACGTTGATTTCCATGCCATTTCCATGACCAAGCCAATTCACCTGTCGATACCGATTCATCTGGTCGGGACTCCGATTGGCGTCAAAACCGAAGGCGGTATAATGCAGATGACTATACGCGAAATCGAGATTTCATGTTTGCCGACCGATATTCCGGAGCATTTGGAAATAAATGTGGAGAATCTGCATATTGGTGATTCCATTCACGTGCGTGACATCTCAATTCCTAAAGCCAAGATTCTGGAAGAGCCCGATACTACTATCGCAGTCGTTTCGGCTCCAACAGTGCTCAAGACTGTTGAGGAAGAAGCTGCCGAAGCGTTGGCTGCGGCTGAAGCTGCCGCTGCTGCCGGAGTTGTAGAAGGTGAAGCTGGTGCGGCTCCTGCCGAAGGGAAAGCCGGGGCTGAAGGCGCTAAGAAAGAAGGCGGCGAGAAGAAAGAAAAGGCCGAGAAACCTGAAAAGGGTGAAAAAGGCAAGAAGGATTAAAACAGATTTTTTTAATGTAAGACCGCCCTACTGGTTGGGGCGGTTTTTTTGTACCCATCGGTCAAGGTTACATCATGTCGAATGGGTCAACATCAATAACAATCTTAACTGTCGACAGAAGTTTGAATCTTGGCTCTTGTGCTTCCCACGCCGATAGCATTTCGACAAACTTCACCACCTGCTTAGTTTTTACCAAAAGATGCCGGCGGAAATTTCTCCGCAGCATGTAGAGCGGACAAGGCGCCGGGCCAAGTAGTTCTACCGCCAGATTCTTTTCTGCCAATTGTTCTCGGAGTCGTTGACGAAATGAAAGCGCAGTTTCTTCCAGCTTTTTTTCATCAAGGCCACTAAACACAAAGTTCACCAGTCGCGTAAACGGGGGGTATTCAAATCCTTTTCGCGATTCTATTTCCTTTTCATAGAAGCCCTTGTAATCCTGCTGGGCGGCGCTGACAATAACATCACGTTCGGGATAATAAGTCTGAATCAGCACCTCGCCTTTTTTGTCGGCTCGTCCTGACCGCCCGGAGACTTGCAAGAGGCGGGAAAAAGCACGTTCACTGGAACGAAAATCGGGCATATCCAGACTTTGGTCGGCTGAAAGAACTCCGACCAGCGACACGCGCGGCAAATCCAGTCCTTTCGTTACCATCTGGGTCCCCAACAAGAGATTACTTTTGCCGGAAGCAAAATCAGACAGGATTCTATAAGCGCCGGTACGTCCGGAGGCGGTGTCCGAATCAAATCGCAGCGCCTTGCCCTGTTCAAAAAGCGTGGCGATATTTTCTTCGACTTTTTGGGTGCCGGTGCCGCAAAAATCAAATTCAGCGCTGCCGCATTTGGGACAGTTGTCATATTGAGTTATTATTCGGCCGCAGTAATGGCACGAGAGTTTTCTGCCTGATTTATGATAGGTGAGGTTAATCTTGCAGTCTGGGCATGAGGGGACAAAGCCGCATGATTTGCATTTTATGTAAGGTGAATAGCCGCGGCGGTTCAAATACAAAATGACTTGTTCATTTCTTTCCAGACAGGACTCGATATTTTTTTTCAAATTAAATGACATCATGTTGTGCTGCCCGCTGATGCGATTGGTTGTCATATCGACGATTTGAACATCGGGCATGGACGACTTCCCCGGCCGCTTGGTCAGTTCCAAAAGTTTGTATCGCCCGCTTTGGGCGTTGTAATAGGATTCAATTGAAGGAGAGGCCGAACCGAGTAGAGTTACAATGCCATTTATTTTGCCGCGCATGATGGCACAATCGCGGGCCTGAAATCGGGGAGAGGGTTCGTCTTGCTTGTAAGTTTCATCGTGCTCTTCATCAACAACTATTAAACCCAAATGCGGAAGAGGTGCGAAAATTGCCGAACGCGGCCCAACCACGATTTTGTAGCGACCATTGCGAATGCCCTGCCAGCTTTCCAGACGCTCCCTGCCGGTCATGGATGAATGTACGACAGTAACATCGTTTCCAAAAAAGCCGCGGAAATAGGCCAGCGTCGCGCCGGCCAGAGCAATCTCCGGGGTCAATACCAACACCGTCTGGTTTTTTTTCAGAACTTCCCCGGCCAGATGGCAGTAAATCAGAGTTTTTCCGGAACCGGTGACTCCGTGCAAAAGATAAACCTGGTGCCCCTTTTCAAGCGCTCCGGAAAGTTCAATAAGAGCATTTTGCTGCTCTTCGTTAAGTTCGATATTCTTGACATCCGGACGAGCTTCGATAAAAGCCAGAGGGATGTCGCCGTTGTCTTCATAGGTTGAAGATTTTCCGGCAGCCCAGACTTCTTCAATAGCACCTTCATTTAAAAGTCTCTTCACCAACTTTATGTCAGATGACATCAAGCTGCGAAGGACGGAGGCACTTATTCGTTTTCCAATTTTTACTTTCTTGCGAATTTCAATCGGAACATGGACGGATTCACTTTTCCAAATTGAAAAAGAAGCGCCCCTCCCTTTCAATGACGGCGGCAAAGCCGACGCAAACACATCAGCAGGGTTAGCAAAATAATAATCTGCCATCCAACTACAGAGCTTAAACAGTTCAGAGGGGAAAAAGGAATGATTTTCAAGAGTTCTTAATACAGGTTTTATAGTTATGCCCGGCGCTGGTTTTGATTCACCCAGATAAAATCCGATTTTCCGTTCTCGTCCAAAAGGAGCCAACACCCTTTGTCCCGATTCAAGAACGCCCAGTGAATCGGGTAGGCTATATCTAAAGGTCTTTCTTAATGGACCCGGTATGGCAATTTTTACGTAACGCATTTTTTATGTAATAATTCTAACGGCAACAAAAAAGCGGCGGGTAATTATCCGGCCGCTTTCAATCTACAGGCGAAGTGTACTATCAGACAATCATATTATTTGTGAATTAATTCTGAAGTCTCTGGATTTCTTTGTCGGCTTTGGCCTTTTTATCCGGTTTACCGGTTTCTAAATAGAGAAAACTCAATCGTTCCCAGAGTATCTTCCGGTCTGGGCTTAGTTCGACCGCCTTTTCATATCCCGTGATGGCGTTATTGAAATCGTTCAGGCTGAAATAAGAATCACCCATCGAAATCCAGTTTTCAACTTTATCGGGCTGGAGTTCGCCAAGTTTCTTAAATGCGTTTGCGGCTTTGTCATACCTGCCAAGAATATAATTTATTAAACCGTACTCATCATACCCTGCCAGCGAATCGGGATAGCTTTTCATATGTCGTTCATAGTATTGCAAGGCGGAATCGAACACTATGTTGGCTCTTTCACGAGTTGCTTTTGATTCCGCTTCTTTTTTTTCATCGCTTAACTGCTTGGCTTTTTTCGTCAGTTCGCCGGCATCTCGCCTATAAAAACTCGCCAATCCCAATAGGGCGCCCGAATGAGTCGAATCCACATCTAGCATCTTCCTGTACGTTTCAATGGCCTGATCATATTTCTCACATTTGATGTAACATATTGTCAGATTGTTGGCGTTGGGGAGGTCGGTCGGATTTAAACGAAAATAGTGCTCAAAGTAAGGAATGGCATCGCAGTATTTGTCGAGATTGACGTAGTCGTAGGCCACCGACAGCAGCATCGATGAACTATCGTCAGTGTGGGCCAGACCCTTTTGAAACCATTGAATGGCCTCTTCATACTTTTTCTGTCCCTCCAAAATTGAGCCGATGGCGATAAATGGTCTATGATCGTTTGAATCTATTTTCAGCGCCAGGCTCATATAGGCCATACACGTATCAGCTTTGGTATCAATGGCCTTTGAATAATATGCAACTGTCTCGGAGTCTTGGGCGTTAGCTAATTCATTAGAAAACTCTTGAAGCGACGTTAACTGCTCCAATCCAGCGTTATAGAATTCCCGCCAGAATCGAACTTCGGTGGAATCTGCATTTTGAACTAAGTTGTCACAGTCCTTGCGGTATTTCTTGTCAATTTTCTCGTTGCTGCAGCATAGGCGGAGGGAATCAAAATAAGCGGCCATCTTCTCGACAAAAGGCACTTTTGCATGGGCCGTGGGAACTGCCATAACGAAATCAACCATTATCTGCCCCATTAAACCCAAACCTTCTGAAACAGGTCCGTAGTTTATAAACAATGAATCCAACAGGACTATCGCTTCTTGCGGACGCCCTTCCATTACGTCAATTTTAGCGCTGGTGATATAGGCTTTGGCCGGAAGCTTACGCTGGCCGAATACCGATGCAGCCATTAAGATCAAAACAAAAAGTGTTGCAAGACAAAAACACCTTTTCAATTTACCCTCCACAGACAATCATTAATTTCACCAATACTATAGTCATGGCCTATCACTGTCAACCCCATAGATTTAACGGTAAGTGTACCGTACTTTATACTTCACAACCACCATTTGGTTTGCATTGACCGGAATCTTAAACTCGATAGTGTTGGCGTCCTTCTTCTTATACTCAAAATTTGACTCCAAAATTTCCCAGAAACCGTACAGCTTTTTGGATACTTCTACAGTCACTGCAGTCTCTTTGCGGTTACGAAGTTCAATTTCCATTTCACGGTCTTCGATGTTTTGAGTGACACGGGTCTGGTTCATGGTGCGCTCTTCGGCGGCAATGTCAAAAGCGTTCCCGACGACAAGAGTCAACTCTTCATCTTTGGGGGTGTGCTTTATCCAATCTTCACCCAAAAGTATTCTCGAGCCGTCGACATCGGCTTTAAAAATTCGAACTCGTCCGGCGGGAAGCGGCATCCCCAATCCGGTGGCTTGAGAATTTGTAAATCGAATGGCAACTTCGACCGCCGTAGGACTGAAGTCAGGCTGATAGCGGAAAATTTTGGAAACTTTAGCAGTGGCCGGCTCAAAAAGTGAAATCTGTTTTATTTCTTTGTCGTCGACGGTGGCTTTACGTGGCAGAGTGTACAAATGATATTCGAAAAATGCTTTTTCCTGAAATCCTGCTTCATCCGATTTCGCCATTGATCTTAGTATGCCGTCGGCCATAGGATAGCTGGGTGCTTGAGCCCGGTGAATGTCCCCTGCCACAAGTTTCAAGGTGGCGTCTGCGTACGTCTTGCCCGATTGATTATCAATAGCGGCCCAGCCCGACAAATCCAACTGTGCCTCTTTCGGATCCAATAGCCCCACATATTCGGCGCTCCAGCCGATTCCCGAAGTCTGATAGCCGACTTCGCAGTTTACATCGCCGGGAAAATCAGAACTGTACTTCCAGAAAAGTGTCGGCCGGGTAATGAGTCCGTCGGGCAGGCTGGGGAAATTGACTTCGCTGACATTGGCAAGGAGAACAATTTTGATCCGACCTGATTTTTCCTTAATAGTAACGGCTCCGCCGGAATAAGCCAGAAGCGTACCGCTGTAGAGTTTTCCTTCTTTGTCTATCAGCTCTATTTCCTTATCGATGTATTTTTGGTACATCTTTTCCGGATTGACTAAATCGTAAGCGTAGTTCTGTTCCAGAATGCTGATATTACGGTTCCCTTCGACAGTGAATCCCACCGAGTTGGCATCGATTAACGTGGGGACATCGCGAAAGGCCAGAATGCCGGTCCCTTTGTCGAACTTGAGAGTCCGCTTTTCGCTGATGACTCCCAGATTACTGTTGTAAACAGTGACGGCAATGTCTTCAGCTATGAGCGTTGCGGGTATGATTAACAAAACTGCCAATAGTGTGATTGTCTTCAATTTAGCCTCCGGTTTTTCAATAATTTTTTGCACGATACAAATATCTGTTTATATCATTCAAAGAGTTACTAATTAGGTTCGAAAATCTTCCCGGGTAAAGTTTTTAATTAAACAGGCTGAAAAGAACTGACAGTCAGGTTTATGCGCTGTTGCACTTCAAAAGGAGAGAGGTTTAGGTCAGTTTCGGAAAAGGACCGGTTATGAGGGTCTATTTTTTCGTAAAGATGCGAATAGAGTGCATAGATGATATGCAAACTTAGCTGATATTTGGGAGTCAACTTCGGGAGAAGATACTTGAAAGTCTTGCCGGAAAGTTTTTGATAATAGCCGGCGATTCTTTTGTATTCAGAAAATAGCGCCCGAATCCTGTCATCAGAGGATTGCTTTCGGACAAGTTCATTCAGTTCATCTTTACTAAGTCCGCATTTTAGTAAAATGTCTTCGGCGAAATAGTTCAGATTACGCCGCTGGTCTTTTTCAAAGTCCCTCATTATATGGACCAGATATGAAAAAAGAGCCAAAGGACGGGCGGCTTTTCTAATGTCGAACGCGGGCGGTTGAAGTTTTCCGTCTACTTCATACACTCCGCAGAGATGCATAAAAATCGAAGCTGGCGCTATTGCGGCGCCTTCGCAGTAGCGCAAAAATGTTCGAAATGATTTAAAACCGTTGTGGTCGAGATCGTATATCATGGCTTTGCCCAATCTCTGCCAGGGCCAGACGGGAATATTGAATTGCTTTAACGTGCGCGTGAGTTCGGTTGGAGGCAAACCCTTAGATATCTCATTCGACCAGTTTTCTATTTTGCGTCTATATTCTTTTTGCTCGTCTAATGTCAATGGCGCGCCGTTCGCCTTGCGATGGTCAACCAGGTCATCAATTTCACGCATGGAGCGATAGCAGACTTTAAAAGCTTCATAGTGCTCTTTGTCCCAAAAGCGTGCGGCGATGTCGAGAATGGGATTGGTTAGAATTTTTTCGAATGCCAGGTCAGAATCATTAATCATTAATGCTGCAGCGTCTTTCATTTCGACAAATATACCAAACAGCCACAAAACAGTCAGCAGTTAAGTTGTTCGAAATAAAATTGCTGGCAGAAACCGGGATTTAACTATTAAATACCATCCACACGGTAGGGATAACTCCCCAAAATCTTGATAAAATGCGTGATTTCACCAAGATGGTCTAAAGCGTGGTTGACCCGCTCTTCTTTTACAGCACCTTCGAAATCGACATAGAAATAATACTGCCAGGCCTTTTGACGTGATGGCCGGGACTCTATTTTTGTTAAATCGATACTACGCAGTGCAAATACAGACAACGCTTTAAACAATGCCCCCGGCTCGCTTTTGAGCGAGAATACAATCGAGGTTTTGGCTTTTCCCTTGAAAGTTACCGGTGTGCGGCCCAACAGAAGGAATCTCGTATAATTATGTTTTTCGTCTTCGATAGCCAGTTTCAAGAGCTTCATTTTGTAAATATGGGCGGCATAAGGTGAAGCAATCGCCGCGGAATTGGATAGTCGGGACTCCGCCAGCATTTTGACTGCGCCGGCGGTATCGTAGTAAGAAATTGGTGCAATCGTTTTGTGCCTTTTGAAGAACTTGCGGCACTGTTCTAACGCCATCGGATGTGAATAGACTTTGCTGATTTTTTTGAATGATACGCCGGGCGGCGCTATCAAGGCATGGGACACCCGCAGCTGCACTTCACCAATAACTTTCAGATTGTGATCCAGAAGCAAATCGTAATTTTTGTGAATCGACCCGACCAGGGAATTCTCAATGGGAATTACACCCAGATCAGCGCGTTTTCTTTCCACTCGTTCAAACAAGGTCTCGAACGAGTCACACGAAACCGGCGTGATGTTTTTCCCCAGGAGTTCTCTGGCGGCGACTTCGGAATAAGCGCCGCGTTCTCCCTGAAAAGCGACTTTTTTTGATGCCATAGATGAATTATCGGAAAGAGAAAGAAGGTAATTAACGGAGCCTTGTCAATTGCTAGTAGAGCCCTTCGTGAAGCATAACTAATGTGCAGTGAAAAACGACTTCAATGCCAGCGTCTTCAAGTATCTTGGCTAGCTCCTCATTTTCCGCGCCGGGATTAAAAATGACCCGGCGGGGGTGAAGTCGCAGGATTTGTTCGGCTTGTTCATTGGAAATCTTGGCGTTGACGTACATAGTCAAGGTATCGACCGGATCGTGAATATCATCCAATGATTTCACTCCGGCTACTCCGTCCACTGTGTGTCCGGCCGGGTGAACGGGAATGGGAATGAAGCCCTGAACCTTTAGCTTATGCACTGCTTTGAATGAAAATCGGTCCGGTTTTGGCGATGCACCCAGCACAGCGACTTTGGAGCCAGCGGGAGCTTTAGTTATCGTTTTGTTTTGTGCCATCAGTTTTCAAAACAATGTTTGAAATAATTTGTTCATAATAAAAAGCCCCAACCTTAAAGTTGAGGCTCGAAAACGGTTTAATAATGTGTTGTCAGGTGTCCTCACCTGACAACTTGTCAGTTACTGGGCTGCTGTCAGGTGGGGACACCTGACAGCACCTTTGGCCTGGCTTTGTTATCCGGGGACGTTGGCCGGATCAAAATCAGCTACATTCTGGGCCAGCATCCATTTGTGTCCTTCGGGGCAGTTAAAAGTGCAGGTGCGGTCGCCCCAGAACTGTGTTGTGGGCGGCTGAACTTCTTGGGCGCCGGCCTTTTTGGCTTGGTCGTACGCCTTTTCCACATCTTCTACATAAAGATAGAACGAGACAGGCGATCCCTTCAACGTATTGGGGGACTTGGTCCCGAATTGTTCGTTTTCCGGACCCATCATGAAAACGTTGTCGCGGTACTGCATTTCAGCGTGCATGATTTTCCCCTCTTTGTCGGGCATGCTCATTTTGGTTTTGAAGCCGAATGCTTTCTCATAAAAGTCGAGCGACTTCTGGACGTCTTTGACGATTATCATGGGGTTTAACCATGACATGCCTTCCGATTTGGGCTCTCTTTGTACCATTTGCAACTCCTTTTGATTAAATTTCAGAGCGAAACTCTCATTTATTTTGAATACGAAAAATAAGCAATAAGGTCTATTTTGCGCAATCATTTTTTGAGATGCTGATAACTTTAAATGCCGCAAAAACGCAAGAATTACACTACGGGAAGTACCCCCGCCGGGTCGAATTTTGACTTAATTTTGCGGCTGTAAAGGGCATCAGTTTCACCCGAGGACTGTTTTAGAGCGTTGAGCAGGCGGTCCCTGTTTATCCCTTTTTGTTTCAACGAAGTATACTCCCCTTCGGCTGACAGGGGGAAGACCCGGAATGCGGCGCTGACAATAAGGCCCAACAGCCCCCACGAGCCGGCGAATAATTTGACAATATCATACCCCGAAACTGACTTAAAACAAACCGAACCGGGTTTGATAATGTCCCCCTCCGGCGTGACTACTTCAGCCCAGATGAAATATCGCCGCAAAGGTAAATCGTGGCCGTGCAATTCGGCGTTTAGATTCACCGCAATGCTCCCTCCAATAGAACCGACATACGGCAATCGTGAATGCGGGAGAAACAGTTGGGCCGCTTTAAGATGTTCATCGAGTTCTCTTAAAGGATACCCCGAGCCGACTTTCACATAAAAGTCCGGCGCATTGAGTTCAATCAGGTCGTTGAGCCGGTCGGTACGTATGGAGAGCATATTCACAAACGGCTCACCAATCGGGTCGATATTGTTGCCAAAGCCGGTTATAAAAATGCGCTGTTTGTGTTTATTAGCCAGCCTGAGAAGTTTCGATGCGTCTTCGGCATTTTCCGGATGAAACGTCGGGACATTTTTCTGCCAGGTTAAACGGTCTTCAGGAAATTCGGATGAGATGATTTTCAGGAATTGGGGCAGGGTAGTCATAATCAAAAGATAACCAATTGAGGAACTGATTCAAGTATGTTAAGAGAGTATTTCCGTTGCAAAAAAACCTTCGCACATTATATTAAGTAATCAGAATCAATTCTTAATAAACTTGGATGACACATATGAGAGTAGTGACGTTGATTTTCGCTTCGGTGGTATTGGGATTGCCGCTGGCAGCTCAATCGATCGACAACGAAAAAAATTCAGATGTTGTTAAGATTCCGCAAACACAATCGACGCTTTCGATAGGAGCTTCCGACCCGGACGACATCTACTGGGACGTTTCATTGTCACTTCCCGCCGAGCCGGGCGCACAGATAAATGCACTGACTGTCTATGACGGCAAATTAATAGCCGGAGGGAATTTTGCCATCAACAGTCCTTTTTTCGGTCAAAATATTGCGGCATGGGATGGTTCGAACTGGTCACAATTAGGGTCCGGATTTGACGGAGCAGTTTATGCTTTAACAGTGTATGACAACAAACTAATAGCTGGTGGGGTGTTTCCTGGGCAAATTGCCTGGTGGAATGGCGCAGACTGGTTGCCTTTGGGATCAAAAGCGAGGGGCGACAATGGTGCCTTGGGTTATGTATCTGACTTCACAATTTTTAACAACAAGTTAGTGGCGGGGGGGCTGTTTTATCCGACAGGGGCCACAGCCTATAAACTTGCTGCCTGGAATGGATCCTCGTGGTATACCGGCTTTCCGTATGTTGTGCTTGAGGACCTTTATGCGCTCACGGCCTGGGACGACGAATTAGTTATATCGTCCTGGGCGTATTCAACACCAGATCAGCTGAATACTCACAGCTACATTTCTTTTTTTAACGAATCACAAAATTTGGGTGGCGTAGCCGGCGAAGTAAATTATGATTATTTTGTCGGTTTAACTGTTTATAAAAACAAGCTAATTGTAGGAGGAAGTTTTAGTGGAATTGGCAATGCCCCAAGTGCTCATGATATAGCTTCCTTTGACGGATTAACTTGGTCTGCTATGGGGTATGCAGGTTATTTCCCCCATGTCTTCACAAACTATGACGGGAAGCTGGTTGCGGGCGTTTCTAGTAATAACAATGACATTAATGGTTTAAGTTACTGGAATGGAACTTCCTGGTTGCCTCTTGGGTCTGGAACTTTTTATGTAAATTCCCCTTTTGGTGGTGGTGGCGTGTTAGCTCTTACCGTGTTTAACACCAAGCTCATTGTCTCGGGTAATTTAATTATTGCCGGCGGTAAAGCAACCACAGCCATTGCCCAATGGACAAAAAGATTGTTTTTGTGTGGCGATCTGAATGATGATGGTGCCGCGTCCACAATACTCGATTTGAATTTTCTCGTAAATGATATTTTTCGGGGCGGACCATCAGCATCAGTGCCAGAAAGCGCAGATTTAAATGGCGACGGCTCTCCAGCAACCATTTTGGATTTGAATTTTATGGTAAATGATATTTTCCGCGGCGGCCCATCTCCCACTTGCGGGTTGTAACATTAGCCATCCAAACAAAAAAACCCCCGATTCGCATCGGGGGTTTTCTTTTAAAACAATATCTCGAATCAGAGAATTAGTACATGTCACCCAAGCCGCCGGGGGGCATATCGGGTATGTTCTTCTTTTCTTCCGGTTTTTCGACAATTACTGCCTCGGTGCGGCCCTGACTAATTATTATGCGGCAGTCATCCTAATCTTGTCGAAGGATGACTGCCGATAACTTGTGATTCCCGAGGATGGCGGGAATTCACCTTGAGTTATAAACACGGTCCCGGAAGCGGGCCGCCGCGGAAGATACGGGCAACCAGAAAATTCAGGTCTATAATGTTCTGGGGAGTCCCGTCGGCATTAACATCTGCTTCCTCCAAACATACTGCCGACGGGCCGCCGCGGAAGATGCGGGCGACTAAATAATTCAAATCTAAAATATTGGGGTTAACGCCACCGTCGTTGTTGACATCGCCGCGGATACCTACACAGCAACTGCCGGTGATGACAAACGCCAAGTCCAGCGACTGGGTGAAAGTCGGAGGTTCAAAGAGGTCTATCCATGAGAACGGCACTGAACCGCCCTGTTGCATCCGGATTGTCGCGGTCGTGCTCCCCGACATGCCGGCCAGCGGCCCTCCTGGCGCTCCAACAAAATCAATTCGGTAGGTGATGTCGAAGAAGCTCTCGACTGCCCAGTTGCCTCCTCCAACACTGGTCAATGTGGTGTGACCGGGGCTGGGCAATCCAAAGCCGGTCCCGGCTGTTATCCGTAGCAAATCGAAATCTGGGTCACCTACTATTTGGCCCTGAAGTGTGAACAATAAAGCATCGAACGACTGTGGAGATGTACCTGGAGTCCTGGGTGCGGTATGTGTCTCGAAGTTCGTCGGCATGTTAATCATCCGGTTGTAGCCAAATAAACTTCCTGTCCCGTTCATGTCGAGCATGAGTATCGCATTACCCTGCTGAATCTCACCGCCCAGCGACCCGCCGGGGGACCTGATTACAAGCGCAAATTGGCTAAGCTCCGGTCTCGACTCAATCGTTGTGCCGGGCGGCAAACCATTAATAATGTCCATTGTCTCATCGGAACCGTAAGGACACTGCGCCGGAAGGTCAACTGTGCCGCCACCATTGTCAGGTACCTGGCAGGGGACGCCCGTCGCGGTCGTCACTGCCCAGACGGCATCATCATTAAAATGCTCCACTGACGATTTCCAACCCCACCGGGTAGTCAGGGTATCTTCAATTTTGGCCTCGATACAGAGCCAATAAATGGTGCCGCGTATTTGTTGGAACCAGTCGACCTGGGCAAGAGTGATGTCATATTGGAAGTACTCGTTGTGATCCGGGTGGACGAAAAATCCCGTGTTGGGCTCGTACCAGCCCTCGGGCGTTAGCGGGCGGAAAACTGCACAATTGAAAGTGCTAATATCCCTCTCCCAAAGCAGGTCGCCCGGATGACTAAACAGCACGGGCCCGGCGGGGACATCGGAAAAAATCTTGATGTTAAAGCCCAGGATTTGTCCCTGAACACCTTGCTGCCAGGAACCCCAAAAATGAATGTCCTTGACCCAGCCGGTCTCGGAACACATCCAGTCATCGCCGAGCACCACCGGTTGCGTGGCTCGGACATCCCATCCGGACACATCCGGGAGCTGCGGGAAGTGCATTTTGTGCCTGTCACCCGGCCGCCACATATTGCCGCCCTGGCTCATGCGAATGGTGCCAGTGGTACTGCCCGACATGCCTGCAAACGGTCCTCCCGGCGCACCAACAAAATCTATTCGGTAGGTGATGTCGAAAAAGCTCTCGACTGCCCAGTTGCCTCCTCCAATGCTGGTCAAAGTGGTGTGACCTGGGCTGGGCATGCCGAAGCCGGTGCCGGCTGTTATTCGAAGCAGATCGAAATCCGGGTCCCCTAGTGGCAGTAGGCCCTGGAGCATGAACAGGTCGGCGTCGAATGACTGTGGCGAGGTGCCTGGAGTCCGCGGGCCAGAATGTGTCTCTGACTGTATCATGAGCGTGACGTTTCGAACATAGCCGGCAAGGCCACCGGTGCCGGTCATCATGAGAGACAACTCCCCGTCGAAAGTTTGTATCTCGCCACCCAAGGTACCGCCAGGAGTTCTAAGCACGTTAAAATAGCAGCATATGCGCGGCTCACATTCTACCTGCGTTCCCGCCGGTAGACCGTCGATGATGTACATGGCATCCCCCGGCGCCAAGTATTCACACGGTGCCGGCAGATCGACCGTGCCGCCGCCGTTATCGGGAGCAGTACAAGCGGAGCCGCACTGGGCCATAAAAGCTGCGTCAACCAGGGCGTCAGCGGAGTTCGACGGGATTTCCGCCAGCGAGCCAAAGTCCGGCTGTTGATCGGCACGGGCCGAGAGAGGCGTCGCAAACAATGCGGCGGCAGCGACTAACAGCCCGCACCCGAGTCCAAGCAAACGGTTGTTCATAAATCCTCCACATATATAAGTTGTTATTCCTGCACGAAAGCTTCGAAGCATATGATTGCAAACACCGATCGGTTGATCGGCTAATCTGACAACAATGACTGTGCTACTCACAATAAAATCTCAATCGAAAGAATTTTTGAAGAGTTGCGGTACTTCAAAAAAACTCACTTTGCTCAATACCCTGCAATAAAGGCCAATTTAGCAGATTACTAATTTAATGCAATGCCTATTTTACGCCGCCGCCAGCACAAAAAAACCCCCGACTTGTGTCGGGGGTTTGTGTTTTCGAATTGAAATGTACTATTAGTACATGTCACCCATGCCGCCCTGGGGCATTTGGGGCATATTCCTTTTCTCTTCCGGTTTTTCGACAATGATTGCTTCGGTGGTCAAAAGTAGACCGGCAATCGAAGCGGCATTTTCCAGCGCCATGCGGGTAACCTTGGTTGGGTCAATCACACCGGCTTTGAAAAGGTCTTCATAGACATCGGTCTGCGCATTGTAGCCATAGGCATCAGTATTTTCCAACACTTTGTTGACCACAATGGAGCTTTCGGTGCCGGAGTTCTGGGCAATCTGACGAATAGGCTCTTCGAGCGCCTTGCGAATGATTCTGACGCCAACCATTTCATCTTCTTCAAGTTTGAGTTTGTCCAGACTCTTGATAGCACGCAGAAACGCCACGCCGCCGCCGGGGACAATACCCTCTTCGACAGCCGCACGGGTGGCGTGCAAGGCATCTTCAACGCGGGCTTTCTTTTCTTTCATTTCGGTTTCAGTTGCCGCACCGACATTGATAACCGCCACACCGCCGGCCAGTTTGGCCAGACGTTCCTGCAGTTTCTCTTTGTCGTAATCTGAAGTGGTATCATCAATCTGTTTTCTGATCTGTTTGATACGTCCCTGGATGTCTTCCTTCTTGCCGGCGCCTTCGACAATAGTTGTATTGTCTTTGTCGATTGTCACTTTCTTGGCGTGGCCAAGATCGGTCAGGAGAGCGTTCTCCAGCTTAAAGCCGAGCTCTTCAGAAATGACTTTGCCGCCGGTTAAAGTGGCTACGTCATCGAGCATCGCTTTGCGGCGATCGCCGAATCCGGGAGCCTTGACTGCCGCAACTTTAATAGTGCCGCGCAGTTTGTTCACCACCAGTGTGGCCAGTGCTTCGCCTTCAACATCTTCGGAAATTATAAGAAGCGGACGGCCGGTCTGGACCACTTTCTCCAATAGCGGCAGAAGGTCTTTCATCGAACCAATCTTCTTATCGTGAATCAAAATGTACGGGTCTTCAAGAACGGCTTCCATATCCTCCGGATCGGTTACGAAATACGGGGAGAGATAACCGCGATCGAACTGCATTCCCTCGACAACATCAAGAGTCGTTTCGGCGGTTTTAGCTTCTTCAACGGTTATGACACCGTCTTTGCCGACTTTTTCCATTGCTTCGGCAATTAAATCGCCAATCTGCTTGTCGCTATTGGCTGAAATAGTACCGACCTGCGAAATCTCCTGTTTGCCGGAGACCGGGCGGGACATTTTCTTGACGGCTTCGTTGACTGTGATGACGGCTTTATCGATACCGCGTTTGATAGCCATCGGATTGTGGCCGGCGGTGACGTTTTTGACACCCTCGCGGAAAATCGCCTGCGCAATTAACGTGGCAGTAGTGGTGCCGTCACCGGCGTCGTCGGATGTTTTGGAAGCAACTTCCTTGACCATCTGGGCGCCGATATTTTCGAAATGATCTTCGAGCTCGATTTCTTTGGCGACAGTTACGCCGTCTTTAGTAATAGTGGGGGAGCCGAATTTCTTTTCAATGACAACATTGCGGCCTCTCGGGCCCAACGTCACCTTAACGGCATCCGCCAGCTTATCCACGCCGGCTTTGAGCTTGGCCCGGGCGCTGGAATTGTAATCTATAATTTTTGCCATAGTGTTTGGTTCTCCTTAATAAGTTTTTTTCAAAAATTTACTTGTTGATGATGGCGAAAATATCGGACTCGCGCATAATCAGGTACTCGGTGTCGCCGACATTAACTTCGGTGCCCGAATACTTACCATAAAGAATGCGGTCCCCTTTTTTGACTTCCAGGGGCATCTTCTTACCTTCTTCGGTAACCCGGCCTGAACCGACTTCGATGATTTCCCCTTCCATGGGTTTTTCTTTGGCGGTATCGGGAATGATAATTCCGCCTTTCTTGACTTCCTGCTCTTCGAACGGCTTGACCACGACGCGGTCATAAAGCGGTTTGATATGCATTACTGTTTCCTCCTAGAATTATGTTAATTGTTTGCTAACTAACGTCTTTAGCACTCATCGGTGCTGATTGCTAACAACTATAACATTAAACGTCATTGTTGTCAAGTTGTTTCAACTTAATTGTGATTTTTTTCTTTAACTTTTACATAATAGGAATGCGGAAATCTGGTTAATAGTTTGATTAATAAAGACTTATGCGAAATATTAGAGAATAGGTAAAAGACTCGGTAGGGCTATTTCGTTGATGAAGGCCGCTTTATGTTATGAAACGCCTTTATGCCCGGATAAACCGCCTTTTTGCCCACAGTTTCTTCAATCCGAAGTAATTGGTTGTATTTGGCGATACGGTCGGTTCTTGATAATGAGCCGGTCTTAATCTGGCCAGCCCCAGTCCCGACCACGACATCGGCAATTGTGGCATCTTCGGTCTCGCCGGAACGGTGAGAGACAACGGCTGTGAATTTGGCTTTATGTGCCATCTCGATGGCTTCGAGAGTTTCTGTCAGAGTACCGATTTGATTGAGCTTAATTAGAATTGAATTGGATGCTTTTTCTTTGATTCCTCGTGCCAGCCGTTTGGTGTTGGTGACATAGAGGTCATCGCCGACTAATTGGACTCTCTCACCCAGTGTTTTGGTCAGGGCTTTCCAGCCATCCCAATCGTCTTCGGAGAGGCCGTCTTCGATGGAGACAATCGGATAAGAGTTACAAAGTTCGGTGTAGAAATCGATCATTTCACTCGACGACAGTATTCTATTCTCTGCGGCGAGATTATACTTTTTCGTTTTGGCGTCGTAGAATTCTGTTGAGGCCGGGTCGAGTGCAATGCTGACTTGTTCACCCGCTTTGTAACCGGAATTCTCGATAGCTTTCATTATCAAATCGAGAGCTTCACGATTGGATTTCAAATCAGGAGCAAAACCGCCTTCGTCGCCCACAGCAGTATTGTAGCTTTTCTCCTGCAAAACCTTTTTAAGATGCCAGAAAATTTCGACTCCCATCCGGAGCGCCTCGGAAAATGATTTGGCGCCGACGGGCATTATCATGAACTCCTGCAAATCGACATTGTTGTCGGCGTGTTTGCCGCCGTTAAGGATGTTCATCATTGGCACGGGAAGTGTCCAATGCTTTTGTTTTCCGCCGATATATTCGAACAATTGTTTTCCCTTAGATTCAGCACAAGCTTTGGCGGTGGCCAACGATACTCCCAAAATGGCATTAGCGCCAAGATTTGATTTGTTCTCGGTGCCGTCGAGCTGAATCATAAATATATCAACTTGCTTTTGTTTGAACGGATTGATTTTTGATTTGATTAATGCTTTAGCAATTGTAGTGTTAACGTTCTCAACCGCTTTTAGAACTCCCTTACCAAGGTATTTGGATTTGTCACCGTCGCGAAGTTCGACTGCTTCGTATGCTCCGGTCGATGCGCCCGATGGAACAGCTGCGCGCCCAAATGAGCCGTCATTGAGCATGACATCAACTTCAATGGTGGGTGCGCCCCTGCTGTCGAGAATTTGCCGGGCGTGGATTTTTTTGAATTTTGCCATTCGATTAAAAGTGAATCAGGCGCCAAACTTATATTGGGAGACCATCACGGGCAAGCGATAAGTAACAAAAAAGCCACCCCGTTTTATCGGGATGGCTTTTTGAGTTTCCTTCACCATTCAACGAGCCGGACAAGGTACCGGCAGCGGGCCGCCTCTGAATATTCTGTTCACAAAGTAGTTTAAATCCAGAACGTTAAGTGACGCGAGGTCACCGTTAGGATTACCTTCTTCGAAACATGCCGCCGGCGGACCGCCTCTGAATATTCGGTTAACCGTATAATTCAAATCAAGAATATTGGCTTCAACCGCGTCACCATTGGGGCTTCCTCGAAGTCCGACGCAGCAGCCGCAGGATATGATGTCATGAGTTGCGTTGCACAAAAATCCCACCGGGAACCCGCCGGGATTGTCCAAAAGCAAATCCGGTGGAGCGATGACTCTCACAAAAGTAGTTACGGGATCGGGAGGCAAGGCATCTATAGTGGCTTGCATGCGAGTGGGATTTGGGTTAAACATAGATCGGCCGATCATAGGTAAATCGACTTCGAAAAAGACGTCAAAGAAGCTGTCCCCCAGTGTGAGGTTTCCAGCCGCATCCGTATTAATTACTTGAACGCTTCCCATAGAAGGTCGCGAAGGACTTTCACGGAAAATGACCGGCCCGAGAGTGGGAGTAGATCCCTGCAGATTCAGTTGAATTAATTCAACATCAATTATTTGCCCCGGAATGTATGGAGGCCCGGGCGAACGGCGCACTACCATACGATCGGAAGGCATTTGGGTCAGGGCGATGGGAGGCTCCGGATTCGAGCAGTTAGGGTCGCCGGGACTCAAAGTGACTGTGATAGCTGCCCGAGAACACAATGAGTCATAAATTGTATCCGGCGCACAGTCGAGCGGACAAGGAACGAAATCACCAAGATATGTTCCACCCTGTATCTGGCAGCAGGCTGGGGTCGTGACTATACAGCTGCCGTCAGGCAAACAGCAAGCGCCTTCCTGCGGAGTTGTCTCTTGTGGAGGGAGAACGCCGTGCTGGGCCAATTGCTCCTGCTCGAGAGTCAACGATTTGCCAACGCAATAGGGGTCATTGGGAGTTGGAGGATTGCAAGGTAAGGTACGCATACCCGGAGTAAATTTACTGCTGGGGGGAATAATTATATCTGGAGTTCCCGGGAATAAGTCATGGTCACAAAAGACCAGGCCCGGGCAAGTTACCAGATCAAATGGTGCCGGGACATCATAGCTCCAATTGCTGCCGGTACTTTGAAACATTATAGGGGGCATCATGCCGCCCAGGTCAAGAACGCGCATATTTGAAGGGTTCCCTACTTCAGTGAATATGAATTTTGGCAAGACTGGTAATTGCGAATCAAACGTACCACCGTTGCAACAGTTTTTCCTGATAGTCATTTGTCCCTGTTGTTGGGGCATATTGCTTGACAACGTGACTTGCACATTCCATTGCTGCGATGGGCCCGGATAAGTCACGGTTATGGGACTACAGCTGACTAGATTCAAGGCCACGATTTCAATTGGTACTAAACCGGCATCAGGGACACTTAGCAAAGGAACTGGACCTAACCGCCTGACTACGGCATCGGTGCTTCCCAGTGCTCCCGGAGGGTTAGTAGGCAGCGGCGAACCCAGTAAACACACTGAACCGTCGAAAGGTTCTGAACCCGGGTCAAAAAAGCCTGCAGGAAGGGGCATAGCCGTAAAGTGGTTATCGAATGAAGTGCCCGCAGGAGTTGTCCACAAATCCACGCCCGGCTCGATGGTATAAACGCAAGGGTCACAGGTGTTCACATCAGAAGCTTCGCCGTCAGACCACAAACGGAGGTTTCCGGTGAAACCATAGTCAACAACTAAGTCCTCCCAAAAACCGCGATAATTGTTGTAATTGCCGCAGGGACGGCTGGCGCCGAAAGTTCCACCGGCGCCGGCGTTGTCAGTCAATATGCCGAGTACTATCGGCGATCCGAAAAAATCCGGCGCCCACACACCGGCAAAGTACGGTCCGTAAACACAGCAAGTTATAGGCATAGTTATTTGAACTAATCCGTTCGGAATATTTAGGTTATATACCGGCCCATAACAACAAACTTCACCCGGCTCGGCACAGAATGGGCTTAATACGTTTGCTGTGTAGATGACCGGCTGCAAGTTGATGGGTAACGGCGCACCAGTGAGGTTGTTTACCTCCCAGATCACATTCTGAACCTCGAATGGATATGTAATAAGTGCTGGACAGCCGGTTTCAATGGGATCCTGATAGGTTGCATAATATTCAGTTCCCAAAAACCAACTGTTAAAAGTGAGTGCAAGCGCACCCATCCACATGCCGTTGCAAGCAGTGGCCTTTTCTTGAGTTGTCTGCGGCTCACCGGCGTTGATTTCAATTACAGGAGTCTCGCCCACTGGCAGGAAATCAGTGTTCAGTTTGCGTTCCTGCTCCATTGATGCAAGACCGACGCTTGGATTGTCGGCGAGGGCCATCGCCAAAGCAGCGATTGCCAGAACGCAAACCACCAAACCACCGGATAACGGCAGTTCCCTACGAATTTGCATATGTACCTCCGATTTTAAATTTATCCGCCGAGGCGGAATGAATTGTTCTTACAATTACAAAATAAATATGAAATGTCAGAGCAAAGGTTGGAATTAAAAATGCAAATGAAACCTTTAGGGCTATTCGCAAATGAAATCTTTAGACGTCTAATCGTCGAAGACTCCGTTCCAAAAAAAATTGGTGAGAAGATGTTAAGTAATTACGACAGTTAAGTATATCGGAGTGTTAGGATTCTGTCAAGGGGAGTTTTTTGACCTATTCACCATCAAGTTATTCTCAAGAGGCTGCCAAATTCTTAGCTATTCATTAGCAAACTCAAACAATTTGCACACTGTTGACCAATTTCTGGTCGTAGCGGTGCCAAATGATTTTTCCATTGCCGGAGTGGGCAGGCCGAATCGGCCATCCACTTCGTGCCTCAAGGAATATAACTCCCGGTTGGTGATAAGAAAGACTTCAAAATCCTTCTTGGGAGAGAAAAGAGGAACTTTTGGGATGGGCTTGAGCTTTTCACCAATGAATGTCACGCAGGCTTTGGTTTTTGCATCAAGTTTGCCTTTAAACGGGTCGCTTTTTACAATATCTTCAAATTCGTCGATAGTTCTCAATATCACTGCAATGTCGTGTCCCAATGATTTTTTGAGACCCTTTTCAATTTTTGTGATTAACTGTTTATCATTTGCCGCGGCAGTTTCAAATACAACATTGCCGCTCTGGATGTAAGTGCCTACATTTTTGAACTTAAGTGACTCGAAGCTTTTCTTCAAAACTTCCATTTTGATAATCTTTTGTCCGCCGACATTTATGCCGCGGAGAAGGGCGATGTAAGTAGTCATGGCCAGATTAAATAATACCTAAAGGATTCCACTGCAAGCGGTCTGACATGAGTGAAGTCAATTCGGTGGGTAACTCAGACTTAAGGAAGGCGTGTGTCCATACCGAACTTGACGCCGTTTTTATTCGTTGACTCTCGAATTATGAAAGATTAGTTTCACGTTGTATTTTGAATTGGTTGTAGGCTCCAAGAATAAGCAAAAAGATTAATAATATTTGTAAAGCAGGGAATCTTAAGATATGAGCCGCACCGGTAATATTTTTTTGATAATTGGCGTTATTGCCGCCGCGTTTCTGGGCGTGGTTGCCGGTACGGAATTCATCAGCTGGCGCAAGAAATCGCATTACTATAAGAAAGTCGAAGGACTGCAAGAAGGTGAATCCACGCTACTACGAAAAGGGAATCAGTTTCCGCAAGTAGAGCTTGTTGGCTTAGACAGAACCTCGACCAGCACCCAAAAGCTTGGTGAAGGTGCCAATGTTTTGTATTTGTTTTTGTCGGTGGGGTGCGACCCTTGCACAGAAGCAATTAAAAGCTGGATTAAGTTTGAGGGTAAAATCGCTGACAATGTTAAAGTTTACGGCCTTTGCGAAGATGATGTTGATTACACCAAAGTTTATGTAGAAAAGACCGGTTTCCCATTTCCGGTTTATTGTGACACCAATTATGTATTTTCCGCTCAATACGACATGGACGTCTATCCCAGTGCAGTCGGGGTCAATTCTGACGGAACCATTGCCTTTGTTCAGCACGGTGTTGGCGATGATTTTTCACCACTGGAAGCTACTGAAAGATTAATTAGTGAAAGGTAATCATGCCGAAAAACAAAAACTAAGAGGAGGTGATTGAGGTTGAGAAAAAGAATGATGGCTCTGGTTTTGGTGACAGTTTTTGTGCTGTCCGCTGCACTAACTGCAGCTTATGGGGCAGCGACGCCGGGATGTCAAAGATGCAAAAAGGACGGATGTCCGCAGGGGTATTGTTATTTTGATTGTGTTGGTTGTTGTTACAACTCCTATCCCTACCCGGTCTGCTTCAGATAATCGCGCCACCAATACGATAACGGGGCCTTGGAAACTATTCACAGGCCCCTTGTTTTTTTGTTTTTCTGTGAGCAGCAGATGTCCTCATCTGCCCCATTTACCTCATTTATTAAAGAGTAACCCATCTTAAATGTAATGGTGCGTCACTGCTCAAAGAACCCTATCTCTTTTTCTTCCCTTTCGTATTTTTCGCTTTGCGACTTACGGCAACCGATTTATTTACAAACTCCCGCAGCATTTCTCTATCTTCCTGTACTTCTGCCGGCAACAGCCAGTATGACATGGTGGATGTTTGTTCCCCTTCCTTGTAAACAAACGGATGACTCCCTAATTCCTCGAAATCCGGACGGTTCGTTTCATCGGCTTTGAAATATAGTTCACCATCGAAAATTATGGCAAATATCAGCCCATCCCTGTAAATGCCCCAGCCGCCAAACATTGCTCGGCTCGTAATGCCATCGATATCTCCCAGCAGGTCACCGACCACGTAATCATGAAAGGATTGGTCTTTTTTTGACATCACCTAAAATAATTTACAAGTAGTAAGTATAGTATCACTTTGTTTCCGTTCTGCTGGATACTGCTCTAACCGAGGTGGGTCACCTACAAGTCTTTTTAGTATACAATATAACCATAGTAAAGAAGGTAAATACCTATGAGAAATACAGCCACCTCTCCCAGGATGAATTTGCGGTTTACTTTCTTCTTTTCAATTAGGCGCTTGACAGCGTGAGGGAAGAAAATCCGTCCGATGCCTTTCAATAGTACAAGCCAACCAATGACCGTAATGACAAGTCGCCAATCAAATTCCCATACGGAGTGGCTTACGACCAGCAAAATTCCGAGGATGAGAATGACAAATCCGCTCATGTAGATAAACAACGGGCTCCGGACGGCCTCTTCCTCAAAAGCCAGAGATTCTTTATAGCGAAGCATTACTGCTGCAGTGCTAATAACGCATACCAGACCGATAATTTTGGCTAGGAAAATTGAAGTTTCCATAATATATATTTTGTAGACTAATGTTTTCCTCTTTAACAGTTAAGATAATTGACAAACTGTGCCCGTACTATCATTTTTAAGGATATGAACTTCTTCTCATCCAAGACTGCCGCCGAGCGCTATGCCAAGGGGCGGCCGAATGTGCAGGCCGCGGCGATTCGAACATTTAAAGAATTTGCTAAAGTCACCCAGCCGTTCAAGCGGTGCCTTGATGTTGGCTGCGGCACCGGGCTGTCATCAGTTGCAGTTGCAGAAATTTGTGATTCAGTAATTGGGGTCGATATTTCCGAAGGTATGTTAGCGCACGCGACTAAGCATCCTAAAATTCAATATCAAAAAAGCGACGCAGAGAATCTCCCTTTCGAAGATAAAACTTTTGACCTGATAACTGTCGGGCTGGCAATGCACTGGTTTGACCAGCCTGCGTTTCTAAAAGAAGCAGAACGTGTTTTGATGCTCGGCGGGTGGCTGGTGATTTATAACAATGAGTTTACTCATAAGATGAAAGATGTACCAAAATTCACAGATTGGTTTTCAAATTCATATTTAAAGCGATATCCTAATCCGCCGCGAAAGAATGAACTCGCCTTCAACGAAAAACTCGCCGGTGACGGTTTTGAGTTTCATGGTAAAGGTGAATTCACCAACGATATTCCCATGACCCAAGAGCAATTCGTATCGTATCTGACAACTCAATCGAATGTAATTGCCAAAGTGGAACAGGGGAGCGAAAGGATTGAAGATGTCAAGAAGTGGCTTTCTGATTCGACTCAAGAATTCTTCGAGAAAATAAAATCAGGGACGCTTTTGTTTAGAGGGGGAATTTGGTATTTGAGGAAAAGTACAAAATGAGACTGAAAAAACCCGAAATCTGGGCCACCAGTGCCAAAGGTCTTGCTTTTTACTGAAGACATGCTAAATTGATAGTGATTTGTCACTAATAAAATAATTTATTCTGATTCTGATACAGCATCTTTTGTTTTTGCCAAATCTCTTATCAGAATAAACAAATCATAGAAATATAACTAGAGGAGGTCTATTATGAAACGCCTTTTAATTCTTCTTGTACTGGCACAAGTTTTTACAAATCCAAATGTGCTTGCAGCAGTTCCAAATCTAATCAACTATCAGGGTATACTTCGCGACGGCTCCGGCAATGTCGTGACTGACAGTACCTACTCCGTAACATTCACAATTTATGATCAGTTTACTGGTGGCACAAATCTATGGTCAGAAACGCAGAGTGTGCCAACCAATGACGGGCTCTTCTCTGTGCAATTGGGTACATTTGTGACACTTCCTGACAATCTTTTTGCCGACACTATTCGCTACCTTGGCATTTATGTAAACCCTGTATCAGAAATCTTACCAAGACAGAGATTAGTCACTGCCCCTTACAGCTACCGAGTCAACACCGTTGATGGCGCTTCCGGCGGGACGATAACCAGCAAGGTTTCGATTGGGCCGGGACATACCAATACTGGCGCCAATGCCTTTGTTGCCGGTGAAAATAATACGGTTAGTGGAGGAGCATCCGTAGTCGGAGGCGGCGGAAGTAACACCGCCAGCGGCGATATTTCCACCGTAGCCGGCGGCGGTGGCAACAGTGCCACCGGTTTTGCCGCCACGGTCAGCGGCGGACAGAACAATGCGGCTGGAGTCGCTTATGCCACGATTGGTGGCGGCGCCGGTAATAGTTCCAACGGCTTTGCTTCAACAGTAGCCGGGGGGCAGGTCGATACTGCCAGCGCTAATTATGCTACCATCGTTGGCGGCTACGGTAATGTTGCCAGTGGCGAACAAGCTACCATAGGCGGCGGCGATCGCAACCGGGCTACCAGCTTTGCGGCAACGGTCGGTGGAGGTCAAACCAACCTTGCAGAAAATATCTATGCGGTAGTCGGAGGCGGCAATAGCAACGTTGCCAACGGGCAGGAATCTTTCGTGGGCGGTGGCTTCTTGGATTCGGCTCAAGGGCTCCGATCGACCGTGGGTGGCGGCAGCGGAAACGTGGCAGGCGGGCAGTTCGCCACTGTTCCGGGAGGACGCCGAAACAAGGCCCGGGCCGATTATTCTTTTGCCGCAGGCCGAAGAGCAGTGGCGGAGCATATAGGCGCTTTCGTCTGGTCAGACAGTACGGATGAAGATTTTCCCTCTACGGCAGAAAACCAGTTTTTAATCCGGGCTTCAAACGTTGGCATTGGGACAAACAGCCCAAGCGCGGAAACAAAAGTTCATATCCGTCACTTTGACGGAGATAATTTTGGGGTTCTGGTGGATGCGCACGGGTTTTCTGGCACGGAAATCGGTTTACATTCAGGCGCGGCAGGATATGCCAGCTTGGCTAAGAATGCCTATTTCAACGCGGGTTGGCAGCGTTTCAATACTGCTTACGGTGCTGTTGTTCAGCAAGTGGAACCGGATGGCGACTTAACTTTTAACTTGGCACCCGCTGGAGCCAATCCAATAGCCTGGAGTATTCCGTTATTTATAAATGCAACCAATGGCAAAGTAGGAATTCATGAAAGCGGCCCATTAGCAACAGTTCATCTACAGACTCTTAATCTAGACTTATCTGAATCAGGGGTGCTGCTTAATGAGGACCTTATAGTGGAAGACAACGATGCCGTTTTGGGGTTGTATAGCAGCCCTGGTGGAGCTGGCGGCTCGTCCATAGTGTTCGGAGAATTCGACGGAATAAATCTAATCGATAAATGGGCGATATATCGAAATACAACCGCTGGAGGCTCAAAGTTGAACTTCACATTCGGAGCGGACGCAAACTTCGGTCTCAATTCCAACCTCCTGACATTGGACGGCCCGAACAGCAAAGTGGGAATAGGAACTGCTTCACCGAGTGCAGAAACAAAAGTTCATATCAGTCACTTTGATGGCGATAATTTCGGTCTATTGGTGGATGCACACGGGATATCAGGCACCGAGATCGGACTGCATTCAGGCCCGTCAGGATTTGCCAGTCTGGCCAAAAATGCCTACTTTGATGCAGGTTGGAAGCGATTCAACACAGCCAGCGGTGCCGTCGTTCAGCAAGTAGAACCTGATGGCGACGTTACTTTCAATCTGACCCCACCTGGCGCCAATCCAATAACCTTTGACATTCCGCTTTATTTAGGAGCAGCCAACGGCTATGTCGGCATTGGCACAACCACTCCGGGGGCCATAATTGAAACAGAAACAGCCATCAACGAGTACAGCTATTCACATACTGATGGAACGATTCAGTTGGCCACTTATCTTAACGGGACATATAGCTCCGGAATGATAGGCACAGTCAGCAATAACGCGTTTCAAATTTATACTTCAGACGCGGGTCCGGTTATGACCGTAACGGCCGGAGGAACAGCCAGCGGCAAAGTTGGAATTGGGGTAACTAACCCATCGGACCAGTTTGAGGTTCACGCCTCGGGCGATACGGTGGCTACTTTGAACCGCAACAGCAGTGACGGGGTCATTGTCTCGATGCAGCAGGCCGGCACAACCGAAGGTACCATTTCTGTCTCCCTAGCTACTGTATCCTACAATGCTTTCACCGGCTCACACTACGGCTGGACGGATGAAGTACTTAGGCGGGGAGAGCTGGTCTCTCTCACCGGCATAAATCGCAATTTACATAACAGCGACAGATCTGAAGTTATTTACGGCATAAAGGGATCATCCATGGCCAACGACCCGGCTTGTCTGGGTTCATTTCTCGCATTGTCGGAATCAGGCCAGCCACATAGCTCCGAAAACCCGCATTTGATAATGGCTGTGGGGAACGGTGAAATGTGGGTAGTGGATGGTGGGCAAAACATTCAGCCCGGTGACTATTTGATTTCATCTTCAACTGCCGGACACGCTATGAAAGATGACGAAGCAAAATATCCCATTGGACACATCGTGGCTCGTGCAGCGGAAGTGGTGGATTGGTCAGCAGTGAGTGAACAAGTTGATGGAAGTAAGCACAGGAAGATTTCAGTCTTATTCGGCAACTTTG
>Ga0184627_10000145_pt1 | contig 33794 bp, 43 predicted proteins | sample PLM3_127_b1_FD_133150 | JGI IMG/M metagenome (GOLD analysis project Ga0184627, IMG submission 133150) | Groundwater sediment microbial communities from an aquifer in East River, Colorado, USA - PLM3_127_b1 | ecosystem: Environmental > Terrestrial > Soil > Riparian zone | place: USA: East River... | reverse complement strand
ATTCTGCCCAAGCCGAATCGCGGATGCGACTGTATTCTACCCAAGCCGAATCGCGGATGCGACTGTATTCTACCCAAGCCGTAGCGCATCTGCGATTGTATTCTGCCAAAGCCGTAGCGATGACGCGATTGTATTCTGCCAAAGCCGTAGCGATGACGCGATTGTATTCTACCCAAGCCGGATCGCAGATGCGATCGTATTCTACCAAAGCCGGGTTTTCTACGCCTTTGCCTTTTCGTCTTTTTTTTCTCATCGCTTACTCCACTTTACCCCAATCATTGGGGCGTAGTTTTCTAGAGTTGAATACAGCAGTGCATGCATTGTAAAGAGCTTCTGCGCTCTTTGGCTTTATTTTATCTAAGTTCCAATCTTTTATTTCTCCTATACAATTCCTCCAATTCCATTGCCCTCTAAAGATTATTCCCGTTTCTCCGCGTATTGCCTCTTTACTCAATTCTCCGCCTCCTTTTTTTGTCGTTTCATATATATTTTACGTGGATTTTCATACCAGTAATCCCAGGGGACGAGCTTCGTAAGTTTGTGTTTGGCTTTTAAAGCTAAATACATGTACAGCCCATCACCTAGCCTCTTTTGAGTAATGTATATTTTTCCATCGATGGCATACTCCCATGCTAGTTTCTTTACAGAAGATTTAGGCTCAAAAAAAGATACATCCACAGTATAGATATAGTTATCCCCAAAAGAGGCTTCGCTAAACCACTGCGCAAAATCGAGACATTCTTTATCATTAGATAGTTCTAGTAGGTTCATGATTTTATTAGTGGCAGTTTTGCTCTATTTAAAAGCTCTGGTTGTACTTCACTCATGCTTTCCTCACCGATATATACCGCTGACGGTGTATCTTTATTGCATCTTCAGGCGGCTGTTTTCCTTCTATATCTGTATAACTTTTAATTGATGCAGATAAAGTTTTAGCATTTACTGTTTCTTTTATAATTGCTGATAACCCATTAGTTTTCAACCATTCAAATCCTTTTTCCTGCTGATCTAAAGGTATAGACGCATTTACTCTCACTCCAAGGGAGTATAAATACCCCTTAGACTTTACAGAGTCCATACCTAGATTTTCAAGAGTATCGGGGATTATACTGTAGGATAGATTAGTCTCTATCTCTTTTAGGAGTTTAATTGATGCTTCTAGAGCATCGTTGACAAGTTTAAGTTTTCTAAATTCATCGAGAAGAACAGCTATGTTGTTTTTATCTACTAAGTCAAAACGAATAATAGTATCTTTAGCGAAAGCAGATAGATGCTCTACAGCATTGGAATGGGTTGTAATTTTGCTTTCAGGCATACATCTACACTACCACACTCAATCAGTTGACGTCAATCACGATTTTGTGATCAGTGTTGTACGTGAAACAACTTGACATATACTAGTGTTGCAGTAGAGTACATTCTTGGCAGTCTCCTAGGTGTGCTGTCACTTTTAGTGTGTTTCTGTTCATTGTCAAAATCTCCTTCGTAACAACCCCTCCCGTGTCCTAGGAAACACGTCGGAGGGGTTGTTGTTTTAACGGTCACATGTACCATTAGCACAGCTTAAATTAGGGTTGTGATTATAGCTGGGGAACGGCAACTCAAACTGTTCCGGCTCAGCTTTTTTTATTACAACCCCCCTAAGCTCTGTAGGCCTGTAAACAGTTATCCCCTTCAGCCCTAAGTCGTATGCTTTCCTGTATATTTGCTCGTACTCATCGTAGCTGCAATTACTAGCTACATTTACTGTTTTAGATACTGCGCTATCACAATACTTTTGGCATATCTCAGCAACATTTAAATGATCCTGTATTGAGCATTCTTCAAGGGTTTTTCCTTTGAAGCCGTGTTCTCTATAGGCAAAATCAGTAATAGTTATAGTTTCTTTTCCATCCTTCATGTAAACGTCACGTTCTATTTGATGGTGAAAAACAGGTTCAACACCTGAGCTAACATTCCAAGCTGTTTGGGATATAGTGCCACATGGAGCGTAGCTGATTAGATGTGAGTTGCGAATGCCAAACCGATTTATTTTATTTTGTAGTTCTACTGGTAGAATTTTTATAAAATTAGAAGATAGATACTTATCAGTATCATATAAAGGAAAACTACCGCGTTTCTTTGCCAATTCTACGCTGGCATCATATGCAGTTACACATAGCTCCCTAGCTATGTGTCCTAGCCAACCACAAAAATTAAAGTCTCCATAAGACGGTTCACCATTCATTAATTCAATAGCGTTTGCTATTCCAGTCAAACCCAAGCCCATTCTTCGTTTAGATTTTGCTTCGACTTCATGTTCTGGAATAGCATACACAGCATCGTCGAATATATTATCATAGGCCTCAACTATTCTGTAAATATCAGAATAAAATTGAGCAAAGTTAAATTGAAATTTTCTATCTTGTTTATACAAGTACGCAACTAAATTAAACGATCCAAGTGTGCATAACCCGTATGGTGGCAAAGGCTGTTCGCTGCAAGGATTAGTTGCCTCTATTTCCTCGCAGTACCAAAGGTTATTTTTATCATTTAGCCGATCAATAAATATTATTCCAGGTTCGGCGCTTTCATACGCATTGTTAATGATTTTCCTCCATAGTAATCTAGCTGATGTAATGTTCGTAATTCCCCCATTGAAAGACAATGGCCATTCAGCATTTTCCTTAACGCAATCCATGAATTTATCGGAGATGCCAACTGATAAATTAAATTGTCTGTAGGCTCCTTTTTCCATTTTTGCGTCAATAAACTCCTCAATGTCTAGGTGGTCGACATTCATTATTCCCATCTGTGCGCCACGACGATGACCAGAACTGGCTATGGTGCTGGCCATAACGTCGAATATTTTCATAAAGCTTAATGGGCCGGATGACTGAGTTTTAAGTTTTCTGATCTCGGCACCTTGGGGTCTGAGATGACTAAAGTTATACCCAATTCCTGTACCGAGACGGAGTATTTTTGCAGCATTTGAAAGTGCCACCATAATAGACTCCATACTATCTTCAATAGTTTGAGATACAGAACAATTAAAAGGAGATACTTCACGTTCCGTTGCTCCTAGTGCCGCTTGAACCCTACCTGCTGGAAGAAATCTGTTGTAGTACAGTATTTCATATAGTTTATTTTTATGTTCACTATCAGACGCTAAATTAGTTGATAATCGTTCACAGTGTTGCTGCTTTGTTTGGTTTGTATCTCTGTATTTTTCAGCGTGTAACCTGTCAAAATATTGTAACTCTTTCATATAAGATTCATCATGCGCAGAAGATACACTTCTAGCGCTGTAGAAATTCATAGCCGTCATGTTGTATGCCTCTTTTTATATTTTATTTTTTATTTTGAAACGGCTCAGAGGGCGCGGGGGGTGACCATTAGCCCTCTGAGCCGCTCGGCTCCTACACCCTTGGGAGGAAAAGGAGCCGAACTCACACCTTGCCGCAGAAGGCCCCTAGGCGTCAAGAAAAAAGGCCCTAGGTCACCGTCTGGGGTCCGTGTCCAGAGGAACCTAGGGCCAGTGGCCTTCAAGGCTACGCCTCTGTGAGGCTATCGCAGGTTCGCAGGGGGAGAATCGCGATCACTGCAACCTTGAAGGTAAGAACGTAGGCGAGGCAAAAATCCTACGTGCTCGAAACATAGTACAGATAGGCTGCTTTGTCAAACCTATTCTACTTTTTCAAGACCCACTAAGTTTCCATTATCGTCTACCTGACCCACAAGCGTATGTGTTCCTTCGTCACAAGGGATAAACAGGCCATCGTGGTCTTTAGCCACTTGCACTACTTCTCCATTTTTTAAGCAGGTAAACCCACCATCCGCTTTTAGCTTATCACCTACTTTTAAATCCTTAATGTTGACTTTTTTCATATTTGTCTCCTTTATTAAACCTCTTGAACGTTGTTTTTAATTTGTTTTTCCAAGTAGCTTAAGGCCTTACTGCCTTCAACCACCAACATATAGTTACAACCAACCATTTCTAGGTTTGTTATATGGTTGCATTTTTCACACTTCCCAAGTAAATAGAAAGCGTTAGGGTTTTCTATATGCTGAGCAGCTTTACAATTTTCACACCAGAATTTTTGGTAAATGGTTGCTCCATTTTCTACTTGCTCATTTGCTGACACTGCGCATTCGTAGAATGGAACCAGTTTCATTTATTTCTCCCCTCATTGACCACTCTAACCATTATACATACCTAAGCCGCCGCGGCAAGCCCTATCTTGACAAGCCCCATACAACTGTGCGATTATGTTACAAACACTATGGCTAGTATAATAAGGCACCACGAGGCACAATGTCTAGATATGCTCAGCTTAAAGAGCTGGCGCTTGCCAATATCGAAGCTCTTTTTGATTCATGGAGCCTCCAATACACAAAAATAAACGATAGTGAATATGATTTTATTAACCCAACCCGAGGAGATACAAACCATGGAGCGTGCAGATTTAACACTTCAAAAGGAAGAGGCGCAGATTTTACAGGCTCAAATTATACAAAGTTTGAATTTTCTAGCTTTGGACCAGGGTTCACGAGAGAAGATTTTTCAGGCCTGGGGGCAAACAAGGAAATCAGCTGGGGATTTGATATTATCAGTCTATGTCAAAGACTCAATGGATGTTCAACATATAGCGATGCAGCTAGAATTTTACAATCTCAACTCTCTAACATCAAAAAGAATGGAGGTGAATTCATTAAACCAGCTAGAGATGCCCATTTAATACGGGAACATAAACAACAAGAACAAAAACTAAAAATACTACAAATAGTAGAAAAAACTTGGAAATTAGCACAACCATTTGAAGGCACAATAGGAGATAGCTATTTAAGATCGAGAAATATATTTATTAAAGACGAACCAAACGTTAAATTTATAAGTAAGCTGTATAATAAAGAGCTGGGGCAAACCGTTCCAGCTTTAATTTTTAGAGTTAGCGAAACTCACGACGGACCGATAACAGCTATACATCGAATATACCTAAGCCAAAAGGGTGAAAAACTAGATGTTACTACTCCTAAAGCTGCTTTGGGTAGTATTAGTGGCTGTGCTATTTGGTTTGGTAAACCTTGCGCACAACTCAGTATCGTCGAAGGCCCAGAAAATGCACTATCCATTCGTAATCTTGGGCGCTTATCTGTCGTTAGTACTATTAACAGTAATAATTTTTCTACTCTCAATTTAAGTGGTTACGATATAACACTTTTTCCTGATCCTGACGAAGCTGGCAAAATTAATACTCTTAAAGCTGTCGATAGATATAAAAAACAAAGTAACAGTGTAAAAATCATTTTTCCACCCAAGCGTAAGCTTTCCAACGGTAAATTAGCCGATTGGAACGACGTTCTCATGGGACGCGGGGATAAAGTTAAATGAGTGATATTCCTGACAATATAGTAGACTTAAAAAAATATATTGAAAGTAATATAGAGGATAGTGATAAATATACAACGCAGCACCCACTTTTAACTAAAATGAACAACAAACATGCTTTTATAGAATCTATAGGTGGTAAACCTATGGTGGCTAGTTATGTGTATAACGAAACAGTTAAAGATGAAATATTGGAGTTTGTCACTCCTGAAAGCATACTTACTAGATATTGCAATGAAACAGTTCAGGAAGGTAAATCACAAGTAGCTCTCGGTAAATGGTGGCTACACCACACAGATCGTAAACAGTACAAGACAATTATATTTGACCCATCTGCGCCAAAAGAACATAATGGCTGCTTAAATTTATGGGAAGGGTTCGCAGTTACACCAAAGCAAAAAAATAATGGTTGGAAATGGACACTTAAACATATCTATAAAATACAATGTAATAGTAATCCTGAGAAATTTAACTACGTAATCAAATGGTTAGCTTGGTGCTTACAGAATCCAGCAGAACGTCCACAAGTTAGTATTATATTCAAAGGTAAACAAGGGGCCGGTAAAGGCTTTATATTTGACTATTTCTGTAAAATATTTGGACAACACTCAATGAATATTTCCAATAGAGAATTATTAACTGGTAAGTATAATGGGCACCTATACAGGCTTGTATTTTTATTTGCAGACGAAGCTTATTACCCAGGGGATAGAGAAGTAGAAGGAGTTATGAAGGAATTAATAACTCAAGAATTTTTAACCTATAGGCATCTGTACAAAGAAGCTATTAAAGGGGCCAATAGGTTACATATAGCACAGTCTACTAATTCCGAATGGGTTATTCCAGCCGGAGACGACACTAGAAGATATTTTATTAACGCAGTAGATAATAAATATGCTAAAGGTCAAGCAAATAATTTACTTAGAGATTTATATTTTAGTAGATTATTTGCTGAAATGAATCATGGTGGCTGTGAAGCAATGCTTTATGATTTATTGAACATGAATCTGTATGATTGGCATCCAATAAGAGATGTACCAAACACAGAAGAATTAATTGCACAAATTAAATTGACTAAGACAAATTTACAATCGGCTATTTTTTCCATCCTAGACGATGGTATTTTTCCAGGCATTTTAAGCGCAGACGGTGAATATGAAATTTCCGCAACTGGTTTTTATAATTATTTACATGAGACAGAGACCAACACAAAAAACATTTCTATGAATAAAAAAGCGGACCTAGTTAAAAAATTAGGCGCTGAGAAGCGCCGAATCAATACAGGTATAGTTTGGGTTTTTCCAGAACTAAATGCAATGAGAGAGAACTGGGATAAAATGTTTGGAAAATTTAAGTGGGATAGAGCTATTAAATGGCAGATTGTCAAAAGTCAATATTAAAGAGGTTCATCGTGTATAACATGAGTACCGGAAAATAATCTATCTAATCTTTCGTACTCATGTTTTCGATGTAAATTTTTAATATTTTCTGAAAAAGAATCCCAGCGACTATCATAAAAGGTGTTACTTAACAAATTCTCTATGAAACCGTATCGCTGGTCTTTATTCCAGGTTCCCCAGTTTCCCTCGGTTGGTTTTGACATTTTTTAAATCTCTAATTTCCCGGGATTTCTTTTTTCATTCTGAAAACAATGGCCAGCGCCTAACTGGTTTGACCCAAGGTTTGCGCTGTTTGCTGGCCGATAGTTTGCATCCCTACCGGCTTTTTCCTTTGCAGAGGCAAGTGATTTGTAGCTTTCAGCCTCGGCATCTTGCCAGAGCTTCCGATTGTTAGATTAGCACAGCTACTTCGCGCTGTCAACCACAAACTCGTGTGCTCAGCCAAGGTTCGAAAGCCTGAACAGCTAATAGCTACAACAGCTAAAGTTTCTTTTGTCATCTTGATTTATCCTCTTGCGTTTGATGCAAAACTACAATACACTACTCAAATCAAAGTCGCAAGCACCAAACACAAGGGATGAGACGATGAAGCAAGCCGATCTGGAAAAGATGAGCATCGCCGACCTGGAAATCACAGCTGCGCTTATCAAGACGATTGTGGAAACCAAGCGCGCCAAGGCTCGCGACGATCTGCGAGCCGAGTTGATTACCAAGGCCGAGAAGCTCGGTTTTGACCCCAAGGAAGTGTTCGCCAAGGCTCGCAAGCCGGTAGCAGTCAAGTACCGCAACGGTGATCACACCTGGACAGGAAGAGGCCGCAGACCCAATTGGATGAAAACGCTTGACAGCAAACAAATGGAGAAGTACATTATCAAATGACGCTACCCGTTAGCGTCTGCCCCGTGAAGTCGCAGCAATTAGCCCCCTGGTTGCTGCGACTTCATTATTTTGTGGTGTAAGAGTTGTAGTTACAAGTAAAGGTATAAAAAATAATTAAATTAACTTACGTTGAAAATTTTCCCATATAATTTTTGGATCGTGTATTTTAACTCGTTTGCCGCTATGGTGTAACCCATAACAAACCTTACAAATATCTACGTATGGGGCATCTGAGTTACATTCTGGACACCAGCCATTCCACATTCTGTATCTTCCAACAGCTTTTCGTAAAATTTTCATAGTTTTTCATCTAGCTTTCTGTGCACAAGCAACCAAATCCCAAGGCATGTTCTTGTTTTTTAATTGGTTGTTTAGTTTAATGATTTCACAAGACTGCTCAGCAGCTATTTGCTTAGCTACATATTCATCTGCCTGCAGCTGCCTATCTGCTGGCCGTACAAGTAAGCTACAGCCGTACCCCAAAAATAGAAATGTAGCTGATAATACGGCTATTCCAAATAATTTCCTACCCATTGAAAGTTCCTCGGGTTGATGGTAAGTATCCATAAATGCTTTAATAGAGTAATAGTTTTTAGGTTTGTTCCAAACGCGATCATAATTATGAACCTCGCGCCACTCTGCATCAATGGTGCGGGTTTTTTTGTTGCGGTCTATTAAGCGGCGCATGGCTTTCCTTACTTGGTGATAGAGTTCGTGGCTAATGGCTGCGCGAATGATGCTGTGTTTCGGCATCCGCCCCTCTTTCCAACGGAGTGCTAAAGCTTTTTCAGGTTTTTAGACAGTGACATTGAGGTGTTACGTTTTCTCCACCATTTAAGTATTGATATACAATTCTGCCAAAGCCGGAGCGCAGATGCGATGGTATTCTGCCAAAGCCGGAGCGCAGGTGCTATCGTATTCTGCCAAAGCCGGAGCGCAGATGCGATGGTATTCTGCCAAAGCCGGAGCGATGCGCTTGTATTCTGCCAAAGCCGGAGCGATGCGCTTGTATTCTGCCAAAGCCGTAGCGCGGATGCTATCGTATTCCGCCAAAGCCGGAGCGCAGATGCGATGGTATTCTGCCAAAGCCGGAGCGCAGATGCTATCGTATTCCGCCCAAGCCGTGGCTGGTAACAAATTTTCAGCAGCCCAATTCCAATCAAATTCGTCGCAGTGTTTGTTGCAGAGTTCAGCAGTTACATTTACTTTATCGCCGAAAAGCTGCTTAAATCTAAGCAGCTGATCTTTGCATGCGCCCAAGCCCTTCAAAGTTTTGAAGGTTAGGATTTTAGCGGTCATTGTCGGTTTCCTTTTTTGACTTCTTTCTGTCATACACCTACAGTCTCTTTATTTCTCCGACCTCGTTTATTCTCCGGCCTGTTTTGTTTGCGAATAATTGGTAATGGTTGTTGGTTTAACCATATATTGTATTGCCAATTGTGAATGGAGTCACCATGCACGGCAATTTCCTGCTCGACCATATTGGCGATCTGTATTATAGCATGCACACCATAGGCGTCAACAAGAGCCTCAATGTCACTAGCGGCTGATCTAACGCTGCAACGGTACATAGATGCAGCGGATTGGCCTAGTTTGGCGTTTGGTTTGGCGGAGGTGCGCATTGCATTTCTCAGTTGTTAATATACAATTCTGCCCAAGCCGTAGCGAAGACGCGATTATATTTTGCAAGAGTCGTATCGCGGATGCGATTGTATTCTGCCCAAGCCGTATCGCGGATGCGATGGTATTCTGCCAGAGCCGGAGCGCGGATGCGCTTGTATTCTGCCAAAGCTGGGTCGCAGATGCGCTTGTATTTCTCCCAAGCCGGAGCGCAGATGCTCTTGTATTCCGCCAAAGCCGTAGCGCAGATGCGATCATATTTCGTCAAAGCCGTATCGTGGATGCGATGGTATTCTGTCAAAGCTGGAGCGTGCAACAAACTTTCAGCAGCCCAATTCCAATCAAATTCGTTGCAGTGTTTGTTGCAGAGTTCAGCAGTTACATTTACTTTATCGCCGAAAAGCTGCTTAAATCTAAGCAGCTGATCTTTGCATGCGCCCAAGCCCTTCAAAGTTTTGAAGGTTAGGATTTTAGTGGTCATTGTTGCCTCCGTAGAGTTAGTCTCAAAGAGAAACATATACGATAAGAATTAATAAAGTATTAATTGTGGGTATTTAACTAAACAACTAAAGTATTAGTTCACGCTCCGTGTTTATTGAGGCCTGCCCCAAATTGATAGATGCTCCGGCCGACTGCCCGGCATTGTATGCATTTTGCGGCGGACATGGCTTCATCTTCTGTGCAACCGTTAATCGGTCGTCATGGATAGTAGAGCTTTTAGCTTTGCTTTGATTGCGTGTTGGTTGGTGTTCATTGTGATGCCTCGTGCTCCTCTTCAAAGGTTAAAACGATTGTGACTCCTTTACTTGCCGTTAGTCAATAAAAACAATTCAAATTCAATGATTTGATTGTGTAGATATTCAAAATCAGCGTTTGGGAACATCTCAGGAAAACTTACAACCCGGCGAGCACAAGCAAGATTGTTGCGGATAACGTCCCACTTTACATCCGCCATATAGTCCCATTCGTATTCATTGCGGATGTAATTTGAGTTAATTGGTGACATGTTGTTGTCAGACATTGCTGTGGCCCTCCAAGGGTTGATTTGTTGATGAGAGACTATAGCACGGAATTGCGCTGGGGTAAAGATAAATGTGTTGTGTGGCGCGGAAAATAGCTAAGAGGGGGATAGGAAGTGTACGGATGTGTCCTACAAGACGATCACGGGAATGTGATAAAGGTTAACACTGAACGGTGTTTTTTGTGTATAGTGTGTATAGTACGGTGTATAGTTGATTGAGACGAATTGTTGAGGCGGATCAAAGGGTTAGCGTGGTCCGTGTAGGGTTGTGTATGGTTTGCCCTATTCTCCTCTCCCCACACCCCCCCTTCTTATACTATATACAATTTACATACTTTAAGGAGTAAGTATACATAACTATACATAAGTGTCAAAACCAGCTGCCGCTTATGGTGTATGTTTGAGCATAGTAGTGGTGACGATTTCGCACTGCACAAGAATGTTATAACGTAACAGAACAAACCTAGAACGTTTATATTATTCTAATTCATTGTCACTTTGTTAAGCTATTTATGTCATAACTCTGATTTTTGTACTGTAGCTACAACTCTGCCTCACGGCGCCCCACTTGTATCAACAAGCGTTGTCAAGCAGCATCATTATGCGGCTATACGCCACGCGTATTCGCATAACATATGTTATGGAAAGCATCACAATATTGTGATTTGACATAGTTTGTAGCTACAGCACAACACGATTATTGTTGCAATTATTTGCAGCTGTGATATTGTGTAGCTTGGTAGATCAAGGGAGCGCCACATGTACATGGTCAAGTGGATATCATTCTGGACAGGCCGCTACACTGTAGAGACTGAGCTAACGCTTGAGGAGCTTAATGAATTGATTGATAATGTAGATGGCTGGATTTATGTTCACACAAATCGTTGGTGCTGATACAAATAATCGCAGCAATTCAGCTGCGCCGCTATATTAAGTTGTATATACAACTTGACTGCATTGTTTAAATTCTGCAAGATCACAATAATGTGATTTGACATATATTATACTTGACACGTTTAATGAACGTTGTGATTGTTCAAGTTGGTTGCAGTTGTGCAACAGTTCTGTGTATGTGTATGGTTTGTTCGTTGTAATTCTGCAACTATTGTGTATGCAAGGAGGAAAATTTGCTAGAAAAAAGTCCTATGCCCCACGCCCCCCCACGCCCCCCCGTGCACGGAACCTAGATTTCCCCACTTTTCCAAGTTACCCCCAAACATTCCCCCCTAAATCCTGAAAATAAACCCCCCCTACCCATTTAAAAGCCTCCCCTCTTTCCTCCCAGTATCTATCAATCACTTTATAACATTCTTCCTCGGTGTAAAATCTTCCAAGATAAATATCTTGGCTTTGATTTCTTACTCTCCACAGCTGTTTTCTTCTGTGAGCTTCGCTATGGTCATAAAAAACACTGAACCCTTTGTATCCTTTGTAGTTTTCTTTATTTTGGTTTTGTGTAAAACTATCAACATCTCTTAAATTTTCAACTTTATTATTTAAAGTATCCCTATCTATGTGGTCTATTTCAGAAGTAGGCCAATGTTTTTTACATAGAAACCAAACAATGTGGTGTACTTTATAGTTTTTTCTTTGAATTTTTAATCTTCTTATAACTTTACCATCGGGTCTCTTACTAAATTCTCCAATATTATCCTTCAGCGGCCCATTAATCCATCCCCGAGTGTCGTAACTATAATTCTCCCTAATATACTCCAGTATTTCTTTTGGAGGCACCACAATTTTAGTCACTTACCACCCCACAAATAATAAATTACTGCTATTGGAAGTACTACAGGCCATAGCACTGCCAAAAAAATATTATCTACTGCGCCCTCCTCCCCGTAATTAACAATTATGATTGCAATCCCACCAACTAAATATAAGTACAGCGCCACATATATCATATTTTTATTACCTCCACATCATCTATGCTCACCTTCATAAAGAACACTGTTTGCCGCGCATCGTTTTCAGAATCGAAATTCAAAGCATCGTCTTTGCTGTTACACCAGCCAAGCTCTTTGAGATTAATGTCGTAGCATATGTACATATTTGTAATTTTATGTTTGACTATGCACATTATTTACTCCTGCGCTTAGGTTCTACTTTGCTAACTTCTACGCTCGCTGAATCAAACAAGGTATTACCATATAATATGGCGTCTTCTAACATATTATGTAGGCAAACAGATAAATATTTATATTCAGTTTTTGAGTCACAGTTTATAGTAACTACGAATTTCCTAGGTGTTTTGACAGCTGTTTTTTTCATTTGTCTATCCACGATCCGTCGTACACTGTAGTTGTGTATGTCTCTGATCTACTTGTTATTTTATAGTATTTTGTACCTTTCATAGGAATGTGGAGATTAACAATTATATTTTTAAAATTAGCAACATTACTGTTTTTATTTACTACAGCCCAATACCAATAATACATAAAAGTATCTGATTGACCGATAGACGGCTCTTCATTATTTCTTAGAGACTTGTCTGATAGCAGCTTTGTAATACAGCTAACTAGAGGCAGGAAATCTTTATAGTGATTATCTTCTGTAAGAATTATATCTATTTGAATGCTGGTGATGTGGTTATTGATGTTAATATCATTAGGGTAATCATACATCTCTAGAGCCTCTTTAGCTATTAAATAGAGAGACTCCATCTCTTTTAATTTGTTAATTTCTTCTTGTTTTCTTGAAACGAATTTATCAAAGAAGTCTATAAATATAGGGTATCGCTTGGATATTGCTGTTGATTTAGACATTTAGTGATCTTTCTTATTTCACCACGGCCATATTGTTAACCAGAACGCTGTGCTTGTTAAAAAACCAGCTGTGAACCATATGATTATTTTGGTATTATCCTTCATTTTTGATGTTCCTCCTTCATTTTTGATGCTCCATAAGCGCGGATGCGATTGTATAGCATTGTTGCCCCATTATCAGCTATATCATTAGCTACCGCATTGTAACTCATACTTACACCCTTGACAAGAGGATTCTCTATACTACACTGTATGCGGGGCTGGGCGCGAGCGTTTAGTGTCCGCCGCCATGAAGGATCATGTAGACGTGATGCACCTACACCTGAAGCTCAGCCCCTTAACTTTGTGTTAGATGTATGTACAAGAGATTAAAAAAACGTAACCTTAGAGATTCTATACGATCTAAATACAAAGCTACAGACGTGCTTTATGATAAAATGGTGTTTTATCACGAGAAAGCAGAAAAGATTGCTTTGTTTTTAATTAAAGTAGTTGAACAAAATAACATATCAAGGGGTGATTTGCTAGTTGCTCTACACAAAGATATGAACCAGTTTAATAACATAGCTATAGAGTGTGCATCTAAATTAGCTCCATACCAATCGCCTAAGTTAGAGAGCATCGAGGTTAAGAAAGATATTACACATAGGTTCGTGGTTGTAGCGCCTAAAGTAATAAACGATAGTACAACATGGTTGAAAACTACTATGCAGTTTGAGCCCCCAATGAAATTAATCAATGGGGGTGGCAACGGTAAAATTAAAATAGTTGAAGATATTGAAGTAATAAATTAGAGGTATATATAAGTGGTTGCGCGAAGCGCAGAACGGAAAGAACTATAGATATGGCAGCGGTAACAGGTCCTACGCCGTTTGGGGCACCGACATTTACAGCGCCTGCATTAGATACATTTAGTGTATCACCGTCCAACTCCGTTAATTTTAATTCTATGGCTAGAGCGATTTACGTTGGTGTAGGGGGGAATATTACACTTGTAACCCCCGCGGGTACTGTACAAGAGTTTATAGGTGTTCCACAAGGCAGTATTCTTCCTGTGGTTTCTATTAGAGTTAACTCCACTAGTACAACTGCATCATCTCTTGTAGGTTTGATATGACTCTGTACAGTTTTATTGGCATAGCAATCAATATTTGGAAGATGACTAAGGGTACAGGTGGTAGCGTTGTGCCTTCTAATGCTATATTGGATAGGTTCGACGTACCTATTGTAGACAGGTTTGGGGAATATTTAGTTAGTAGAGTATAACTAAGTGGTGATGGGTACATCGAAGATGTTGCACGAAGTGCAGAACGGAAAGAGCTATAAATATGCCCACTAATATTTATAATATGGCTGATACGTGGAATGCTGGAGGCACCACATTCACAGCTATAAAGATGAATGTTACAAATACAGCATCGGCTGCTGATTCATTGTTAATGAATTTACAGGTAGGCAGTGTTGATAAATTTAAAATCTCTAAAACACTAATAACTGGATTGCAATTTTTAGATATTAATAACGCGTCAGCAATCGTTAATATAACTTCTGGTATAGCAGATGGAGGGTGGGTTTCGTTTGGTAATAGTATACAAATAGGTAGAGGGTCTACTTTGAATGCTCAAATAGACACGGGTACATATTCACTATTAAATGGAGCTAGAATAAGATTTGCATCCGATACGGGTGGAGCGGTTACAAGTGATTTAATACCTGAAGCATCTGGAATACTATCTCTAAGTTTATCTACAGTTGCTCAAACATTCAGGGTATATCGTACCATTACTGATGCGTCTAATTATGAGCGGCAAGCGTTACAGTCAGGTGCAGGTTATTTTGAATGGGCAGCTGAAACAGCTGGAACAGGGACAGATAACATAGATTTAAGGCTGACACCGGCGGGTACTGGCGGAGTTACACTACAAACAACTACAGTAAGAGTTAATCAAACTCCGACAGCTAACACCAGCGCAGCAACTGCAATTACTAATGGTGCTGATTCATCTACTAATCTTGGCCATCGAGCATCATTTAACATGAATGGAACAACATACTGGTTCCCATGTGGAGCGACAGCGTTTTAAAAAGAACTATAGGTAATGGAAAATACAACTAACACAATAAAAATAGAGTTTACAATAGAAGAACTACAAAACAATGTAGGCTTAATAGACGCAGGATTGCGAGCTACAGGTCTCAGATCAGCTGGAATAGCGTATCGATTAGCCACTAAAATGCAGACAGCTCTGGATGACTACAACAAGATAACTGACTTAAAAGTGGAGAAGGCACTATGATTTGGTTTAGCTTACTCCTAGTTATCTTTTGGAAACCGATTTATTGGCTAACCCGCTACATTTATCTGAATTTCTATAAAAAAGAAACAGCGTCGGCAAGTAATTATCTTAAATCTATCAACTCTTGGTTCATTGTGTTATGGGGATTGGTGTTCCCAGGAGATCATAAATGAGTGAGTTATCTAGACGTAAATTTTTATCACTATTGGCTGTCGCGCCTGTAGTACCATATATATTTATTAAAGAAGCAGCTGCTGAAATAGTGGCTACGGTTGATTTTGGATTTACTTTTGGTAAAGTAACAGCGCCTCCTGGATTTGATGAAATAATTAGAAATACTTTGAGAAGTAGAGCACCTGAGCTAGTAAATAATTTAACAAAAAATAATACATTATTTCTACGATTAGAAGAAAATAAATATGTTCAAGTCAATAAAATTGATCCAGAGGCACAAAAAGCTAGAATTATTAAAGCTTTAGATGATAGGAGAATGGATAATAATACGACAGGATTTACTTCTACTCACACCCCAAGACCTATTAAGCAAGAAGATTTGTGGATATCTAAAGAAGAAACTAAGGAAGAGTATGAAAGAAGTAAACAATTATATGAATGTAATAAAAATATTTGGCACAGTACTGCACATGGCGGAATATTTAAACCTATAAAAGAGGTAATTTAAATGGCTTACGGCAGTAAAGGTTACGGCAACCCCGCGCCTAATCGTTCACACGCAAAAGCTCAAAACTTTCCAGGCTACAAATGTTTACCTACTGGCAAATCACCCGCTAGGCGATCATCTGGTAAGATGAGCAGCGCTCATGGAACTAATAGTGGTGATTCAACCAAAGGCATGCAGAATGCATCTAACCGAATAGGCCACGATTGTAAAGGATTTAAATCTGGTATTGGTAATACAAGTGGCCCTAAGAAGATTGATTAAAATATGTTGAATATTTATGCTTTATTTTATATATTAACCAAAGAAATAGGGTTGTCTACCCAACAAGCCTTAGATTTAGTTCAAATAACTTTTATTAGTTATAACGTTAATATTGAGGTGTAAAATGCCTAAAAAGAAAAAACTCCACGAAGCACCCCCAACTATTGTTGTTTGCGAGCCCTACACAGCCGAAGAGCAAGAAACACGGTTTAAAAAAGACTACGAATTTAATAAAGGTGTGCCTAAGCGTTCTCCTGTAAGTGGTTGGGAAGATAAATACATCACTAAAGGACAATCTAATGCTTCACCCAGAGAAATATCTCTGGTAAAAGGTACGGCGCATAGATTTGGTGGTGTGCGTAGTGGCAATAGTTATGGTAAGCGTCCTGCAATGCGGAGGATTAAGGTTTGACACCATCCAGCTTTAATTAGAGAATATGGATAAACCTAAACTAAATATAGCGTGGCAACCGTTACCTGGGCCGCAGAGTTGGCTCATTACTTGCCCCGTATTTGAGACATTATTTGGCGGAGCGAGAGGCGGCGGTAAATCAGACGGAGTATTGGGTGAATTTGCCGTTCATGCTGATATGTATGGCAGTGCTGCTATTGGTTTATGTGTTAGGCGCGAAAGAACACAACTCCGTGAGCTTATTGAGCGTAGTAGGATTATCTACAGTCTTCTTGGGGCTAAGTTTAATGAAGTAGATAAAATGTGGCGTTTTCCTGGAGGTGCTCGCCTTACATTTGCTTATTTAGAGAATGATTCCGATGCTATGAGTTACCAGGGGCACAGCTATACTAGAGTATACGTTGAAGAAATGGGAACATTTCCAAATGAAGCCCCCATTAAAAAGCTTATTGCAACTCTTGGACGTAACCCTGATGTGTCTTCCAGGTTTATTGCTACTGCTAATCCTGGTGGTCCGGGGCATTTATGGATAAAGCAGCGATATATAGACCCTGCGCCTCTTGGAATGAAAATACTACCAACCGAGTATAAAAACCCATTCACGAATGAAACTATTAAAAAAGAGAGAATTTTTATACCTTCAAAGGTTACGGATAATAAATATACTTATACTAATGAGTACATTGGTAATCTGTACATGGCTGGCAACGAGCAGCTTGTTCGTGCTTGGCTTATGGGCGATTGGAATGTAATGCTTGGTGCATTTTTCCAGGAATGGGATACTGCTAACCATGTAATTAAAACGTTTAAGGTCCCCGACAGTTGGACTAGATTTATGTCTATGGATTGGGGCAGCGCTAAACCTTTTTCTGTTGGCTGGTGGGCTATTGTTCCAGATGAGTTTGATTTTATAGACTATAATCAGAAATTTTATGGAATGACTCCTGAAATCAATTCTTGGGTCGACAATAAGCGGTTACTACTCCCTAGAGGGGCTATTGTAAGGTATAAAGAATGGTACGGAGCACCGAAAGATAAAAACGGGCTAACCGTTCCCAATGTAGGTCTCAAATTAGACGCATCTAAAGTAGCTGAAGGTATATGTTTGAGAGAGCAATCGGAGCCTAAAAATGAGAACGGTAGGGCACGACTTACCTACAGAGTTATTGATCCATCCGCTACTAAAGAAGATGGCGGGCCATCTATCACAGAAAGAATGTCAAAATATCCCTATCATCTACACTTCAGGAAAGCAGATAATTCCCGTGTTGCTAAGGGCGGCGCCATGGGTGGCTGGGATGCAGTGCGTGAACGATTAATGGGGGAAGATGGTCGACCGATGATTTATTTTATGGATAGCTGCCCTGAAGCTATAAGAACACTACCAGCTATGCAACATGACGAAAATAAACCTGAAGATGTAGATACAAAGGGCGAAGATCACGCTCCTGATGAAATCAGATACGCCTGCATGAGTAGACCCTACCATAGATCATATAGTGATAATATGGTTAGAGATTTATTACGTAAGAAAGACAACACATTTGGCATCAATATTTCATCTATAGCTATACATGATGATTTAAATAGCATTGTTACTCACAGTAATTTTAATAAAGCTAGGATTAATTAAAGGTGTTAATCTAATGTTTGAAGAACAGCCAGACTGGATAAGAGAACTCTACAGAGATATCTATCCAGAAGCTATGCATCCTAGGTTAGGACAATTTAGGCAGCGTCCCAATATGGGTGTAATTAGGCCACCACAGCCACAAACACCACAGCCGCAGCCTTCTCAATTTCAACCGCAACTACCTTCACAAATAAGACCTAGAGGATTGCCAGGATCGGGCGGGTTAGTTCCTGGCCCCGGAGCGGCAGGAGGTTTAACAACACCAACAATTCCACCTAACGTACTATCACCACCGCCTCCAATGCAAGATATACAGAGACAAGGTACATTAGGTGATCTGCCCGCTGGGGTGGGTCCATTTTCGCCACCACCACCAATTAATACACCTCCCCCTGCACCAATTAATACACCTCCCCCTGCACCAATTAACACGCCGCAACCTCCTCCACAAGCTATAGGTGATCTGCCCACTTGGCTTTCTAATTCTGGTGGCGGAATAATGACGCGGCTTACGGGAAGTGGAATAGATGATGCAGAACGTAGAAGAATGGCAACGGGGGACACAAATCCACTTGGGTTCCTTAATCCTTTTGGTGGATATGCAAGAGATTTACCAAGGAGAAGGCAATCCAGAGAATTAAATTCAATAGAAATGTTATTAGAGGCAATTTTAGGACGTAGATGAGCTATTACGAAGATTTAGAAGAACCACCTAATACCTCTATATTTAGAAGACCTATTGTTGATCCAACTTTAGGTGGCCAAATTTTACCACCGCCTATTGCGCCTAGGGAAAGACCCAGGGCGGATAGATTAATTCCCAGGCGTATATTGCAGAGGGGAAGTGATGTAGTAGGTAAAGAACCACTTAGGGAAGCTTTAGGGCAGCATAATATATTAGATAGGTTGTTAGGTGTAATTCAGGGGATACCCCAGCAATTAGTTGAATCAACACAAACAGCATCCAGGCAAGATGCTACGCCAGATGAGAGGCTAGAAGGCTTAATATCTGGTATGGGATTTGGAATGGGACGTGCATTTCCCCTCACTACATCTAGAACAGCTAGAATACAGCCTAGGATAGAATTATCACCTGCGCTTAGGCAAACACCAGAAATTCAATCAACAATAAGAGAAGCTCCAACAATTAGAGATTTAACAGATACCCCGGGGGTTGCTAGGACAATAGTCCCCGAAAGGGAATTTAGGAGGCGTACCGGCGATATATTTGATGAGCATGCAGCCAATGCCAGAGGCGCAGTAACAATAGGTGAGCCTGGTAATAGAAATATTATACGTGGTAATGAATATAACGACGCTCTTTCTCGTAGATTAACACAGCAAGAAAGGCGCAGCGAGCATCAATTTAGAGTATTTCAAGGCGGTCGAGATGTAGGCGCAGATGAGGCGTTTAATGCATTAAATGTTGCACGTAGGTCTCTAGACCTTCCTGAAATGCCTAGGGTTGATTTTGATAGGCTACCAATAAATAGGAGGTTTACTGGTAGCGGCGAAACTGTACCTCCGCCTGCATCTAGCGATGCTTTTCATAGAATTAACGTAGCTAGGTTTGAAAGAGAATTACCACCGCTAACTCGTCAACAGTTTGATGAAATGATTAGTGGCGGTGCGTCTAGTCATGAGATTATAAACGCAAATGCTGGAAATATTATACCAACTAATCCTAGGGGTTGGGGGCAAAGACAGCAGCCTGAAAATTTAGAAAGAGAAATTCAATATTTAACTAAATTAAGAGAACAAATACAAGCCTTAGACAGAAACATATCTACCGGATTAAAAATAATTCCTAATGACCCTAGATTTTTATCTCAAAGAGAGATGTTAGATAGATATGTGTTGATGTATGAGAGAAGACTTAATGAACTAGAAAATAAACTGGATTTACAAATAGGTAAACATAAGCCTCACACCGTTCCGGGCTCGGCAGAACAGCGTGTAGCAAGTGGTAGGTTAGAGCCGACAAGTGGGTTTGGGGAATTAGACCCACGAACAAGAATGCGGGGGGATAGATTTGGTCCTGGTGCTAGGGGCCCCGGTAATCAAATGACTGATACTTTGCGTCAGTTACAAACTAAAGGAGTAAGAGTACCAAGGGAGGCACGTGATACTATTGATAAAGTGACTAATTGGCTAACTGAATCTGGTGTGCCTCATACAATAAAACAAGATAAAGGCGGAAGTGTATATATTAATATTATAGACAGACATGCTGGTATTACTAATCCTTTGACTAGGAATTTAGATGTTAGAGTACCAATAGATAGGCACATAGGAATACCAGATAGAACTAAAATTGGTAGAAGATTTGATACTGGAGATATTTTAGCTAACCCTCGCCACATAGAAAATAAGGGGCTTACTAGAAACGTAGGTGGTGAATCATATAGGGATGCAGATGTACTTATAGACGCACTTAGGCATAGATTATCTACTGATCCGTCTGGACAATTTTTAATTTCTCCAAGTAAGGCTCCCAGGTATTCTACTAATATGCCTGAAGCCGTGCAGAGAGTACGATCTACAGAACAATTAGATTTACCGCTAAGTCTTCCACCATCTCGGCAAACAAGATTTTCATTTGCAGAATCTGATTTAGGCGTTAGTCCACCAAATAGAATATCACCGGATTGGATGAGAAGAACACAAAGAGAAGTGACGCCAAGTGAATTAAGAGATGCAGGCCAAAGAGTATTTACTAATTTCTTTTCGGGGCCGCCTACACAAAGGCGTATGCATGGCCACCATTTAGCAAATATAGATGATCGAGTGTATAATAGAATTCTAGGCGAGCCAGATATAGGACTAAGAGGACTACAAACTCAAGAATTAAAAGGTGGAACACACGGAGGACCACTACAGTATAGAGAACCACTGGTTTCTGAGTTTATTGTAAGTTTACGAGATAGGGGGACTCCTTACACACAAATAGCTAGAAGATTAAATGATTTACTTACACCAAAAATTAAATATGATGCAGACGGGGTTCGTAGGGCGTTTATACGTGAGGATGGTATAAGGAGAGGGGTAATGGCCTCTAAAGTATATGGATATGGTGGCAGTACTAGAGAACCTACGCACCCTATTAGAATATCCCCAAGGGGGGAAGATTTTACTAATATAGCCCCTATGCAAGAAGTAAGAGAGTATTTAACTAGACTGGGCCCAGAAGGATTACGAAGACAGCGGGAAGAAGTTCGCCGCAGAACTCCCGCTGTGACTGTTAGACGAAAAACGCCGGAAGAAGCAAATTAAATGGCTAAAACAAAAAAAGCTAATTTAAAACTAGTAGAAAATAATGATTCATCTGATATAAAACCAGGTGAAAACGAACAATCTCGTAAATTAGCTGCGTTTTGGAAAGAACAAATTGAGTTTGTTGAAAAACAGAATAGAGCTTGGGTAAAAAAAGGTAATGAAGTTGTAAAGCGATTTAGAGATGAGCGCACTAAAGCCGATGAAAGTACTTTAAGAAGGTTAAACGTTCTTTGGACCAATATTAAAATATTAAAACCTGCTTTGTATGGTAAAAAACCTATACCAGTAATAGAGCGTAAATTTTTACAGCGTGATCCTGTTGCAAGGTTAAGTTCTGTAATACTTGAGAGAACAACAAGAAATCAATTAGATGAAAATGGTTTACACGAAGCCATAAATAAAGCAGTTATGGATTATCTTTTGCCAGGGAGAGGTACTGTTTGGGTAAGATATGAGCCAGAGATAGGTGGCGGAGATAGTTTACCTATAACAACTGAAAGTGGTGTAGAAGATGAACTAGCAGAGATAGATGGTAAGGACGAAGACAGCGAAGAATCTAATAAACTTGAAAATACTGGAGAGCAATTGTTATCTGAGCAAGCTCCTGTAGATTATATAGATTGGCATGATTTCTTAGTATTCCCATCTAAAGTAAGAACTTGGGAAGAGGTTCAAGCTATAGCTAAAAGAGTATATATATCTAAAAAAGAAGCTAAGCAAAGGTTTGGAAATAAAATTGGTTCCGATATGCGCGGGGACACTACCCCCCTTGGTCAATCTAGTAATAGACAATCTTACACCGATACACCTATTTTTAGGGATGTTAATGAAAGAAGTATAACTATATATGAGATTTGGAACAAAACAGATAGAAAAATTTATTGGGTGTCACCAGGGTACGATTTCTTAGCAGATGTTAAAGATGATTATCTTAAATTAAAGAAATTTTTTCCTGTGCCACCTCCGTTATTTTCTACACTTACTAGTAATAGTTTAATACCTGTACCTGATTATTACGAGTATCAAGACCAAGCTATACAAATAGATGAACTTACTCAACGTTTAGCTCTTTTAACTAAAGCTTGTAAGGTTGCAGGTACATATGATTCGTCTAATGCACCACTAAAGAGGTTACTTACTGAAGGTGTAGAAAACGAACTACTGCCTGTAGATAGTTGGGCTGTTCATGCAGAAAAAGGCGGAGTTAAGGGCGGGATAAGTTTCCTTCCTATAGACGAAATACAGAAGGTTATTCAAACCTTACAACAAGTTCGTCAACAATTAATGCAAGATTTAGACCTTGTTACAGGAATTTCAGACGTTATCCGAGGAACTACGGATAGTCGCGAAACACTTGGGGGAATCAGGCTTAAAAGTAACAATGCTGGGACTAGATTATCTGACCGTCAAAACGAAGTAGCTCGATTTGCTAGAGATACGGTTGCAATCGTTGCAGAGATTGCAGCAAAGCATTTCAGTGTTAAAACTCTCATAGAATCAAGTGGAATTTTGTATGATGATGAATTATCGCCTGAAGTTTTAAAGGAAGAATTTGAGTCTAAATTACCTAAGAATGATCAGCAGCAAGGTAATGGCTTGGCTGGTATGTTTGGTGGGCAGCAACCACAACAACCACAACAACCACAACAACCACAACAACCACAACAACCACAACAACCACAACAACCACAACAACCACAACAACCACAACAACCACAACAACCACAGCCCCTACAACTCACCCAACCAGGAGGCCCGCAAGGAGCCCTAGGAAGCCTGCCAGCAACGATTCCAAGCATGGGTGGGGGTGGCCAGCTCCAAGCGCCCCAGGGGCCTCCTGGGAGCAACGTGGTGCCGTTCCAAGGGGGCCAAGCACCTAATATGACACAGCCTAATAATATGCTGCAAAATATGCAAAACATGCTAGCTCAACAGATGTTTGACCCCGCTGAAATGGTAGTAGTTAAATTAGATAAGGCTATTAAATTATTAAGAAGTGATGTTCCTAGGTGTTATCGCATAGATATTGAAACTGATAGTACTATTTTTGGGGATGCTGCTCAGGAGCGGCAAGATGCTGTAGAATTTATTACAGCTACTATGCAATTTTTAACTCAAGCGTCTACTGTTGCCAAAGAATTGCCAGAAGTTACTCCGTTATTTGGTAGATTTTTACAGTTTGGAGTTCGTAAATTTAGAGTAGGTAGGGATTTAGAGTCTTCTATTGATTTATTTGTCAATCAAATGGATAAGAAGGCTAAAGATGCTATAAAGAATCCTCAAGCTTCTCCAGAACAGCAAGAAATGCAGATGGAGCAAGCTAAAGCAATGCTTGCTATTCAACAGCAAAAAATGGAAATGGAGTCTAGGCAACAAGAAATTAAAATGGAGCAGCAATCTCAACAAATGAACGATCAACGTGATTTACAAAAACAACATATGGAGGATCAAAGGCAAGGTCAACTTAACCAAATGGAAATGCAGCATGCTCAAGCAGAGCATCAATTAAAACTTAAAGAGATGCAGATGAAGCATGAAATTTCCATGCGTGAGCTTAATATTAAATCTCAGCAAATGAATCAGCAATCACAGATTGCACATCAACAAAACCAGCAAAAATTAACACAATCCAATATGCAGATGCATCAATCTCAAGTTGAACATCAACAGACTTTAGAACAGGGGGAAAAACAACATGCACAAACTATGGAACAAACTCAGTTACAAAATAAACAAGCAAAAGCGCAGCATACCCAAAAAATGGATCAAATGAAGTTACAGATTAAAGAAAAAGACAAAGCACGTAAAGATAAGAAAGGTAATCCAAGTGCCTAGTTTTGTATATGATATTAAACAAGACAAGTTGATTACAAGCGAAGAATACTATTTTAATAAATACGTGAAAGTTGCTCATCTTCAAATGATGAAAGGTAATACCGCTGTTAAAATATACTATAATTCAGACGAAATGAATCCGACTAGACATATGGCTAATAATAAATACTACACATCTAAGAAAAAATTTAGAGATGAGACTAGAGCTAGAGGCTGTATAGAAGTTGGTAATGATACAGCACCGTTGTTAAAACAACGGAGGGTTAAAAAATTAAATACAGGAGAAAGACGCGATGATGTAAAGAGAGCTATTTGGGAGCTTAAGAACGGCAGGAAAGTGTAACTACTAGTTACAGTATTGACAATCAACATTGAGTATGTATAGAGAAAGACATGGCAAAGAATCCCCGGAATCGTCAGGAGACTGAGCAGGAAGACCTCGAAGAGGAACAGCCCCTCTCCGTAAGGGATGCTATTAAAGCAGCCGTTGAGGAGCATACGGTAATAGATGATGAATTAAAAGATGACGCAAAAGAACAAGATGACTCAGATGATAAATCTGAACAGAAAATTATATTAGACGAAGAAGAAAAAATCAAAGACGATAAAACGGATGTAAAAGACTCTAAAGAAAAAGCATCAGCTAAAGCATCAAAAGAAGTAGAAGCTAAAGAAAAAACATCAAAAGAACTAGAAGCTAAAGAAAAAGCATCAAAAGAAGTAGAAGCTAAAGTTGTCGTACCTACAACTATTCCTAAAGAGGTACAAAAAGACTGGGCTAAGTTATCTTCTAGTACTCAGCAATATATCACTAAGTCTCAGAAAGAGCTTTCTGATACAAAAGCTGAATTGGGACGTAAAGTAGCTCAATACAAAGATATTGATGCTGCCATTGCACCGTATCAGGGGTCTATTAGACAACTAGGTGTGACGCCGGCGCAGACTGTTGATAGATTGTTTCAATGGATGAATGCGCTTGCTGGACCCAATAAATATCAGGCAATTCAGCAACTAGCACAAGACTTTGGAATTGATTTACCAGCTTTGTATGTTGAAAACTCTGGAAATAATCAGAAGCAGAATGGAGCAGTAGGACAAAATCAGAAAACTAATTACCAAGATGATTCGCCTCAATATCAACCTGTCGATCCTAGATTAGTAACTGCACTTGAGAGTATGTACTCTGAAGTATCAGATTTACGATCTAATCATCAACGGCAAAGAGAATTGACTGCTGAACAATCTGTAAGTAATTGGGCTGGTCTACAGCAAGATGGAACCTATAAGAATAAGCCTTATTTTTCCCAAGTTAGACAACATATGTTTAATTTATTAGCTGGTGGTTCTATACCGCTAGTTAATGGCAGCTTGGATTTAGATGCCGCGTATGAATCTGCTTGTTATACACATCCAGAAATACGCGAGCAAGTTTTACAAGAGCGAGATAACGATAAATTCGCTAATGTAGAAGCTGCTAGAAAACAGAAAGTTGTTGAAAACAAGGCTAAAGTAAATAAGGCGAAATCTCTTAGCGTTGGGTTAAAACCATCTTCTCCTTCTGGTGATATTTCTGAGCAAGCCAATACTCGTGGAAAATCTAATAAGTCTTCCGTTAGGGACAGTATTATGTCCGCCATACAGGAAGCTAGAAATTAATTTATTAATGGAGCTAATCAATGGCTTTTCCAAATCTTTCTGAAATTGTTACGACTACGCTTCGTAACAGAACAGGTATTTTGCAAGATAACGTATCTCGCAACAATGCACTGCTTGCTCGACTAAACCGCAAGGGAAGGATCAAGACTTTCTCTGGTGGACGTACTATTGTTCAAGAACTAAACTATGCGAATAATACTACGTTCACTTGGTACAGCGGTTATCAGACCATTAATATTAATCCTTCGCAGGTCTTTACCGCTGCTGAATTTCCTATTCGTCAAGCCGCACTCGCAGTTAGTATATCTGGCCTAGAAGAAATTCAGAACAGTGGCGAAGAAGCCATTATTGATCTTCTTGAAGGTCGTGTAGAAAATGGTGAAATGACCTTTATGAACGGTCTTTCTAATGGTATCTACGGAGATGGAACTACTAGTGGTTCTATCAGTGGATTGCAGCTTTTAGTCGCTGCTAGCCCCTCTACTGGTACGGTTGGTGGTATTGATCGTTCACAATGGGCATTTTGGCGCAATCTTGTATTTAGTGCGTCAACTAGTGGTGGCGCAGCCGCTAATGCCGCTAATATTCTTCAGTATATGGATACGTTGTATGTGCAACTCTTAAGGGGTCGTGATAAACCCGATCTTATTGTTGCAGATAACAACATGTTTAGGTTTTATCTCCAAGCGCTCCAAGCTATTCAACGTATTACTACTGATGGGGGTGCTCCTGATCTTGCGGAAGCAGGGTTTGAATCACTTAAATATATGTCTAGTGATGTTGTTTTAGATGGTGGATTCCAGGGATTCTCTGGTGATCCAATTCCATTCCAAACAAGCACTAGTACTAGTTCTGTTGGCGGTGCCCCCACTAATACGATGTACTTCTTGAATACTAATTATATTCACTTTAGGCCACATGCTCAAAGGAACATGGTTCCACTTGATCCTGATAGGTTTTCTATTAACCAGGACGCCATGGTTAGGATTCTTGGATGGGCCGGAAATATGACTATTAGTAACGCTTTTCTTCAGGGTTTAATTTCCGCGTAATTCAAGAATATAACAGTAACAGCATGTAGGAGATATTACAATGACAGTTAGAACTCAATGGTTCCCAATGGACGGAAAGATTGGAGTAGATTTAAATACTCCAATATCTGTAGATGCTTCTGCGCTACCTGAAGTTCCTATGCAGCCTATCAATTTAGGTGAAAGGGTGCAGGGAAATAACGCTAGTGAATGGGCATACGTACAAGCATCTGCTACTGTAACTGCTTTTAATGTGGTTGCAATTGATAGAAACTTACAGGCTAGAAACATCACTACTGCGATTTTAGCCTCTGGTATCTATGCTTTTGGGATTGCGGAGTTTCAAACAGGACAAACTAGCGCAGGAACTGCACCACTTGGTGTAGCAAATGCTAGTCAATTTTTCTACGCTCTCATGAAAGTGATTGGTGGCGCTAAAGTTAATGTAGCAACAGACGGCTCCGTTGCTCCTGGTAGTGCTTTATATGTATGCAGCACTGCTGGTAGGGTTGCCCCTACAGGTGGCTCTAATGAGAGATTAAATGGGTTACAAGCTGCTGTTACCGCAAGCGGTACTGCTGGTGAAATTGTTGGGTTTAGTTACATTATGCCGGGTATCCTTATTTCTGTGTCTAATAGCGCGTAATTTAGTGTTGACCAGGGTCATGGTGAAGTATTTATGGAAAATATAGCTGTAAATACTTCACCTACTGATCTAGAATATATTAGAATAAATAAAATAGAGTGCTATACAGCTACCTCTGTTAGCGTATTTATGGACAATGTTAAAAAAAATGTAAAAAGAGGACTCAAAAGATTTCATGAAATGGAGTCTTTTCAAAAGATAAAGGGCAATGAAAACCCCATAGCTCTTATAGGTGGGGGGCCTTCTATAAAGCTAGAACTAGATAGGATTATAGATTTTAAATTATCTGGTTACCCCGTAATAGCCTGTGGGTCGTCTTATGATTGGCTAGTAGATAGCGGAGTTATACCTGATTACTGTACAATATGCGACCCTGACCCTGTTACGATTAACTATCTCAAAAAAGCACACAAAGATACTACATATTTAGTAGCGTCATCTTGTGATGAAGTTGTTTTTGACTATTTAAAAAATTATAATGTATATTTATGGCATTGTCATAGTGACGAAAGAGCAGCAGAAGTATCTAAATTAGATAGTGAAGTTGGAGTTATTTACCAAGGCATATCTGGGGGGTGCACAGTTGGTTTAAGGTCTATCTGCATATCTATGATGCTCGGATATACAAATATACATTTTTGGGGGTTTGATAGCTGCATGGGAGAAGAAAATGAACACCATGCGTATGGTTTTAGTGACAAAGCAGAAATTGCTGGGCTAGGTAATTTTTACGATATTAAAGTAGGAAGCTACCAAAATGTGCATAAAGACTCTAAAGTCTATAATTGTGCTGGTTATCATTTAGCCCAGGCTTTTCATTTTGAAAGATTTTATAGTGTTTTTCATATATGTTTTATACCTACATTCCACGGTGGAGGTTTAATAGCTGACGTATGTAGAAATATGCAAGAACACATGAAACTAAACACGAAAGCAGCCTAGGAAAATAAAATGAGTGATTTTGCTAAGCCGACTGGTGTAAATTGGGCTGGGTCTCACTACGGAACTGTTAGATTTGGCGAAGATAATCAAAAAGTAGTTGTTTTTTATACTAGGCCAGTGGAAAATCCAGCTAAATCTATGGAAGTTGGCGCCGGGGCCAGACATTTTGAAAACAAAATTTTTATCAGGATACATGAGCCGGGGGAAAGATTAAATATAGTAGATAGGCCTGTTTTAGACGTGGACAAAGATAGATTTCCCGTACAGTGGTCTAGATTTGTTCAAAATGAAACACAAATTCCCGATGGGACCCCTATAGATTTGTTGTTTCCTAATAATCCAGCTGTAGCTGAGAATCTTAAGGGGTATGGTATATATACAATTCAACAGTGCTCTAAATTAACTGCCAATGCTGTTGATAATATAGGGATGGGCGGGCAAGAATATGTGAATATAGCTAAGTCGTATTTAGAAAACGCATCTGATGGCACTGCTTTTCTAAAGCTTCAAGATGAAATAACAAAACTTAAACAGGTTCTTAAAATAAGGGATGACCAAGTATCTAAATTGATATCTCAAGTTGATCAATTAATAGCAGCTACTAGAAATCCAGACATGAATAAGCTTCAGCCTCCATTTGATCCTAGTCACGATGTACAGGCTGAAAGAATAAATAGCTTGCACGTTACTAGTGATGTAGCTAAGCGTAGGGGTAGGAAACCAGTTGCACAAGTAGAAGACCAGATTAATGATTAAAATAGATGAGTGCAACGTTACTACTGCTAAATCTACGGATGAAATTATTGCAAATATAAAGGAAAATGTTAAACATAATTATTTTGAAGTTACAAATAGTGGCTTTTGGAGAGAGAGCGTACCAATTGCAATAGTTGGAGGTGGCCCATCTCTTAAATTAACTATTAAAGAATTAAAGCAATATAATAAATTAACAGTCTTCGGGCCCTATAGACAGATTGTAGCTTGTGGCTCATCACATGATTATTTAATTGAAAATAAAATATACCCCAATATATGCGTAGTGTGTGATCCAGATGAGATAATGATTAATTATTTGCAAAAACCGTGTAGTGCAACTATTTATTTATTAGCCTCACAATGTCATCCAAGTATATTTAAACATTTAGAAAAATATACCTCTTGTATTTGGCATGCAGGGGGTAATAATTTTGACATTTCTGAATTTGGCAATAGAGCAGTTATCGGTGGAGGCTGTACAGTTGGAACTAGAGCCATTTGCCTTGCACTTGGTATGGGCTTTAATAATTTACACCTTTTTGGCTTCGATACTTGTCTTGATGAAAATTTTAAACACCATGCGTATGAATTTACTGACCCTGAAAAAGAAACAATAGGCAATATTACGGAGATTAGGCTAGGGGGGCCTGAAGGCAAAAAGTTTTACGTAGCTGGATACCACTTAGGACAGTTGTTTGATTTTCAAAAAATGTTGCGAATTTACGCGGATAGAATGCAAATTACAGTACACGGCGGTGGTTTATTAGCACATTTAATGGATTTAGCTAAAAAGGAATGTTTAAATGACAAAGAAAACTGATTTAATGGGCCTAGGGATGCAGCCATTTATGGCTGATCTACTTGGTGATACGCCTACGTTATTTACAGCCGTGGGTACAGTTGTTGGAAGTGCGGCACAGATTCCAGGTACTCAGTTTACTACTATCGTTAATACTGGAACTAGCGCCGTAAAGCTTCCTAAAATAGGCGGTGAAGGCCCGGCAGGTGGCGGGCAGCTGGGTAGTGAATATAGAGTTGTAAATCTTAGTGCTGCAATTATTAGTGTGTTTGCAGCTAATAATGATTTAGGTAGTGTTGTTACTTTTTTTGGTAGCTTAGTATCTATAGCGGGTACAACTGGATTGAGTGTAGAAAGAGGTAGAACTCTTATTAGTTATCCGCTTACAGTGAGTACTTGGGCTGTACTCGGAAGTGCGAATACTAATTAATTTTAGTCTCTTTGACTTAAATATATGGTATTGGTATGCCAGGTCAAAACAGAACTTTATTAAATATCATAAACGCTGTGCAACGGGAATTTGGGCTTCAGATCACTACTGCTGTTATTAGCAGTACTGATCCCAATGCTGTTCAGTTGTTGGGGTTTGCACAATCAGAAATAGAAGAATTAGGTAAAAAACACGACTGGACTGCTTTAACGTTTGAATATAATTTAGCAGTTAACCCTCCTTTAGAAACTACTGGGAATACAACTGATAATAGCCCCATTATAACTGGTATTCCAAGCACTGCAACACTATCTGCTAATTATTTTTCAGTAAGTGGCGATAATGTACCTGTAGGCGCTAGGATATTATCTGTGGATAGCGCAACTCAAGTTACTTTAACTATGGAGATTACCGGCACTGAAATCGGCGCAGACTTGATTTTTTCTCAAGATATGTATCCCGAGCCTAGCGATTTTGATCATTTTATTAATCAGACTTGGTGGGATAGAACAAATAGGTGGAGTTTACTTGGGCCACTGTCACCACAAATAGACCAATGGCATTTATCTGGTATAGTAGCGACTGGTCCTCGTAGATATTTCAGGCAAGTAGGCCCATTCCCGAATAATTATAGAATTTGGCCACCGCCTGCTGAAATTACTGATCCACTGCAAATAGTTTTTGAATATCAATCTCAAAATAGAGTCAGGGTAGCAGGCTCTACTACGAGTTTTGCATTTTTGTGGGCTACTGATACCGATATTCCGCTATTAGATGATCGTGCCATTATAATGGGTATAAAGTGGCGATTTTGGGAGCAAAAAGGGTTTAATTGGCTAAGTAAAAGAAAAGAATATGATGACTACGTTGAGAGATTAATGGCTCGGGATGGCGGCGCGCCAACATTAAGTTTATCATCTCAGCCGCAGAGTGTATTAATTAGTCCAAGTAATGTTCAAGACGGGTACTATCCATCTGGCACAGATACCAGCATGGGGCAATAAATGCCGTCTAAAAGAGTAAAAGGCGCTGAGGCTAAAAATTCAGAAGAATTTAAAGAATATATATTAAAGACATTTCAAGTGAATATAGAAAAAGGGCTGGTTGAAGGCAAAGGACTTTATTATAAAGTTCATGTTGAAATAGCGTATAAAGCTAAAAGATCGGTGATATCATTATCCCATTTAGTTTGGTTTTTAACACATAAAAAATGGCCTAAAGATAAACACCACATTGATCATAAAGATGGAAATCCTTTAAACAATAGACCGGATAACTTAGATGAATTAACTATAGAGGAGCATACTAATAAAAAATATGGTGATAACATTGGGGTATCTAAATCATATAGAAAACAAGCAAAAGGTTGGGTTATAATAAGAAGAATTAAAGCAGATACAAAAAGTGGCGTTACTAGTATATATTTAGGAACTTTTAAAACTGAAATTGAAGCAGATAATTTTGTGAAGGAATATAAAATATTTGCTAGAGATTACGATGCATTGGAAGATATATAATGTCAATAATTCAACGATATGTCAATAAAAATCATTCTGAATTGCTGGCTGGGAAATTACCATATTTCGCTCACGACGTTGAATCTAAACTTATCGGTGCACCTGTTGGTGGATGGGATGCCATTTCTCCATTGTCCAATATGGAGCCCAAATACGCCGTAGTTTTAGATAATTTTGTTCCTCGCCCTGGTTGGTGTGAAATTCGCGGCGGATATAACGCTTGGGTTCAAGCTATAGGATCGTCTGTTGAAACTTTAATGACCTATAGACCATCCGGGGCATCACAACAATTATTTGCTGCATCGGATACAACAATTTGGGATGTAAGTTCTAACGGGATAGCCACTGTAGAAGTTTCTAGTTTAAATAGCGCCAGGTTTCAACACACTAATTTTACACCTGCCGGGGGTGCTAATTATTTATACGCAGTAAATGGTGCAAATACTCCACTACTGTATAATGGTACTGTTTGGAGCAACCCAGCTATCACAGGCGTAACTGCTTCTACACTAATAAATATAAATATACATAAAAGAAGGGTGTGGTTTATAGAAGCTAATAGTACAAGAGCTTGGTACTTAGCTACTGATGCGATTCAGGGAACAGCAAACGTATTTGATCTAGGTGCGTTTATGTCTAAAGGCGGTTCTTTAACTGCCATGGGAACTTGGACAGTAGATGGTGGGAACGGTCCAGACGATTTAGCTGTATTTATATCGAGTGAAGGACAATTAATAGTATATAAAGGTACTGACCCCGCTAATGCTAACGCCTGGGCGCTTGTTGGTGTATTTAATGGACCTAAACCACTTTCTAGAAGGTGTTTATTGCCATATGGATCAGATTTAGTAATTATAACATTAGAGGGGTTAATACCCATATCTAAATCTTTACCGTTTGATCCTTCAGGAGTTAGAAGCGTAGCACTTACAAATAGAATACAAAATGCTATGCTTAGTGCTGCACAGATAGGCAAAGATTTATTTGGTTGGCAGGCTATATCATTTCCCCAACAAAGTTTATTGGTAATGAATGTTCCAGTGCAGGAGTTAGCGTCTCAAAACCAATTTGTTATGAATAGTATAACGGGGGGATGGTTTAGAATTACAGGATGGGGGGCTAACTGTTTTGAAATTTTTAACGATAGTCTATATTTCGGTGACAACGATGGTAATGTTAATCTAGCATATGCAGGCTCTACTGATCTAATTACAGCTATACCTGGAACTTTAAAGTGTGCATTTAATTATTTTGATGATCCAGGTAGAAATAAATATATGAGTATGTTGCGGCCTATGTTGGTCGCAGATGGTTCAATTACTCCGTCAATAGGCGTAGACGTTGATTTTGGAGATGTATCGCTTACTGCATCAGTCACTATATTAACACCGTCTGGCGCCATGTGGGATGTAAATTTGTGGGATAATGCTATTTGGTCCTCTGGCACTGTAACTGTGTTAAATTGGTTGACTGTTGGTGTTATAGGTGTTGCGCTGGCCATAAAAATGGCGGTTAATTTAGCCGGGAGTGCTTCTAGTACTTCGCTTATAACCAGCAGTGTTTTTGAT
>Ga0184627_10000144_pt1 | contig 34347 bp, 29 predicted proteins | sample PLM3_127_b1_FD_133150 | JGI IMG/M metagenome (GOLD analysis project Ga0184627, IMG submission 133150) | Groundwater sediment microbial communities from an aquifer in East River, Colorado, USA - PLM3_127_b1 | ecosystem: Environmental > Terrestrial > Soil > Riparian zone | place: USA: East River... | reverse complement strand
CTGCTTTAAGGTCATATCCAAATAGGTAAGTCATCACACTATGTAAATTGACGTATTGCGAGTCCTGATGAGAATGCGACCACGGTTCCAGTGCATCAGCACTCGCCATATTCTGATAAAGTTGGTTGTCATTCCAGCCGGGGGTGACATAGCGGGTGTTGGCTTCGTGATATCCTCCATACGGCACTGAATCCAGAACAAACCAAGCCAGGGAATCGGTGTCGGCTACATACCGCTTGTAATAGCCATAGGCCATCCCACCGTATCGGAGATCGTTGTCCTGACATTCTACAGTGCCGTCCTGATTGTATTCCGCCCCGACGCAGTATAAAAGACTTCGAGCGGTATCAACTGCTCCGGAGTTTTCAACTCCTGAATCGGAGGGAATGTCCCAGTCGATAACTTCACCGATAGTTATGTTATCGTGGTTTTCTCCGTCGCGCGACCAGACTTTAAGCTCTTTAGTAATAAATTGCTGGTCTTCGTACCATTTTTTTCCAGCCCCGAAATCATAAGTGACCGTTGAGCGCGGCGCAAAAAACTTATATCTGAATCCCAGTGAACTGTCGAAATTGGTGAGCGTACCACTTGTCCAAGTTTGAATCTCTTCATCGAGTATTGGTCCGGACTCCAGTGTCAATTGATAGATAACGGAAGACGCATCAACACCGCCGCCATAAATAGAATTTGAAAGAATAGTGTCGCCACCAAAGACACCTCCGATGATTAAGCTGGCATCGAAAATATATTTTCTGGTATCTCCGGGGATTGAAGAGAGTGTGTCACATTCGGCCGCAAAATCGAAAAAGTCCATCTGCACACCCGAAACACCCGCGCTATCGGCCCCGCCAAAACGGCCGTTTGTCCCGACTGTTAAAGATAAGATTTCGGTTGAGATAGTATCGTATGAAGTTGATAGGGAATTAGTAATCGGAAGTGTCAATGGCAATTGCCTAACGTGCCCTCGGCTGTCTGTTCCATCTGAATCCTGAACTGTTATTGCCAACGCAAACAATAAGAACGAATGATGTTGAATTCCGGCTTTCATATCTAAACCCCCTTTTTAGTTGTTGATATTATACGAAATATGGAGCACAATGTGAAGAGCCCCCCTTTACTATCACCCAATTTATTTGAAAAAAAATTGGATTTCAACAATTTATTATTGGCGCAGAAATTGCCGTCACTCGCATAAAAAAAGAAATATTGTCTTGCATTGAAATTGATGGTTCTTAGATTTAAGATAGGCAAGGCAACTTTGAGCAGGCAAATCCCTCGCCTGAAATTCAATCCGCACCGCCATGAATTTCGTCAAGAGGGTGACCTTATGAGAACAAAAGTACTGTTAAATACTATACTAGTCGGAGTCTTTTCTGTTTTTATAGCCGTTCAGGTATTTGCGGCCAAAGAGCCGCCCAAAAGGCGCGCTTTTAATCCGCTAATTCACAAAGTGGTAAGTTATGTCCTTCCTGAAACTCGACCATCCGGCACAAATTCAGCCGGTGAATTCAAAGAAATGGGGAACGGATCACTTGGGAGATCAGCAATCTCGACCTCTCCCGGAAATGTTATTGGGTACACTTTTTACGATTATCAGCATAATAGTGCTCCCGGACGCATGATTGGATTGGGGCAGAATGTTTCCGGAGGTGACACAAACACATACGTACATTTCACGTGGATGTATCAGTCGTCCCCGGCACTGGCCGGACGCTCCGGTGCCTATGTGTATGCCGGCGTGGGTTCCGGAACCATCTCGGGGGAGGTAATGGTAAGCGAAGAACCTGCACTTGCGGGGTACTTCAATCTCGATGTTACGCCTAACAATCAGGCGATTATTTCCGGCCATTATAATGCCTCCGGAGACCCCACTAGTTATGCGCCCACTGTCTGGTATGACAGCGCTGCTTTAGCCGGAAATTTTATTTATGTTGCAACGGTTCCTGAACCTATCTGGCAATGGGCCAACCCCTATTCTGGAGAAGCCGCCAAGACCATTTGGCCGCATATGGCTTTCCAGACCACTCCGTCAGGTAGCCACGTAACCCACCTCACTGCAGCTACATATGGCGGTGCGAATATACTTTATTATTATCGCAAGGAAGGGAACACTGAAGTTCTCTCAAATGGTGAACTCTCCAATTGTCCGATGCTTGCTGTTGCCGGCTGGGATTGCCCGTGGGTCTATGACACTGCCTGGACAACCGATGCCTTAGTTACGGCCTCCAAACAATCTGGGAAAGTAGCCTTGGTATGGATTGCCCATCTTCCGGATTACGGAGCCACTCCCGGCTGTGATACCTGCTCTGTAAATTCAAGTCTTGGTCAAGATCGAGATAATTATGAAAACGACATGTATTTCCAAACTTCCAATAATTACGGCGTCTCCTGGAACCACAGGCAAAATGTAACTCACAATAGCGCGGCCACTGCCGACTGGATGCCTTACAAAGATTTCGACGCATTGTGGGATAAAAACGATGAACTTCATATTGCCTGGGTAGCGTCCGATTGGCAGAGATTTCTTTTAGAAGATTATCCGGGATTTAAGGCCCGCATTTATCATTGGACCGAAAGCTTTGGTAATGACATGACTGATGTTAATGCATCAACTTCCCGAGTTGCAGCCGCGCAGAACCAAGATCCGATTTTATGCAACGGTAATCCTAACAATTTGAATTTGGCAAAACTCCAATTATCGGAATGTAACAACAATTTTTACTGTTTATTCGTAGATTTATGGGACGGACATAGTAACCCGAGCAATCCCGACTGTTCCCAGCGTGGTTACAATGGAGACCCCTTCGGTTCTGTCAACGGCGAGTTGATGGTCTCTATTTCCGATGACAACGGAATGTCCTGGGACCTGCCTCATAACCTGACTAATTCACCCACTCCGCATTGTGATTCGGTCGGTGGTACTGTCGGTCCGTGTGATTCCGACCACTGGCCGTCAATGCCACCGCATGGCTTTGCGACAACTACTGCCGACGGAGCCGTTGATGGAGCTATGATTCTGCCGAGACCGGTCAGTTATCCCAATGTTTCCGGAACTGAATGGCTACCAGTTATGTACATTAACGATCAAGACCCTGGTTTTGCCCTTCTTGATAATTCCATTGCTCGAGACAACCCCGTGAGATTCTTTTACATGGCTTGTGTTGACCCGGACCAAATTGGCTGGGGAGAAGAACCATGTTACGGTCTTGGTCCAGATATTGGTTGGCCGACCTTTGTACATCCCGGAGAACAATTGGATGTTACCAGAATCCTGGAGAATTTTGGTAACTCTCCAGTGAGCCATTCTCTCATAGTTGAGGAAGATAATGGTCCCGCCGGCTGGCTGACTGTTTCCGGAATTGCCGCTACTTTTGCACCTGCTCCCTTTAATAAGGATACCATAACAATTCACCTCAATACCGGCGGAATAATCAACGGCAATGCCATTGTTAACGGAAGGCTCATCTTGGATGTGGCCGGTTCGTCGGGCCCATGCACTCTAAACGTGGAACTGATTGTGACAGATACGGTCTTTGATTGTTTGCCGGATGAAATTTCCACAGGTGCCGTCTCGTTAGGTCTATGCTGCCATGTCAATTTTGGCAGCAAGTGCGGCGGAGGCATGGGCTACTTGCTAGCCCCTCCGGGATGCGAAACGTTCGATTCAGTTTTGTACGATGGGAGCTTGATAGTTGGCGGCATAGTCAACGGAGATACTCTTCTGACAAATCAATTTTACATGCAGCCGCCGGGGAATGAAACTGCTGTCTATCAATTAACCGCCGAGACGCCGGTAACAACTAGCGGCATCATACAATACTGGCGAAGCGGCTTTCTTACCAATCACGACACCACTCTGGGAATGGAAATTTCTTACTATGCCCCCCAAGTGACCTTGCAAATGGGTACGTTGCCCGGTAAGACTTGGTACGCGGACCAGCAGTTTATCACCAGAGAATTCAAAGTATGGTCAATGGACGAACAACCTCACCTAGGTCTGGCCGTGGGCGAAGTTGTTGATTGGAATCTGCCTTCAGATTCAGGAAATGAGAGTATGTTTGATACTAGTTTAGTTCGCAGATTGGTATATATGCGAGGCACCGGAAACGGTCAACCAGGTTGCCCGGACAACGACGGGTATTTTGCGGGAATGGCCTTTGGGTATTTTAGAAAATATGACGCTTCAATCGGCAAATGGATAATAGCTGACTCCATTGGTTATGGTGTTATTTTTGGAGTAGCCGGGACTATGTGGGAGGGCAATGAACTATTCGAGCAGATGTATGACGGACAAGGCTATACGATTTCGGAGAATTTGCCTTACCCAGCAAACTACTACCTCGGATTGACCTACGCATTTGATCACGACTTGATGCCAAACGACACTCTCTGTTTTTACTCGGTTTTGGCAACAGTTCCGGAAGACATAACTGGGCCCGCGCGCATTCAACAATTGGCCGAAAGGGGGCGCAATTTCACTCATTATTTTGGATGCTGCCGCGGCAGAAGAGGAGATTTGAATGGAGATGGAGCGGAAGCGAACACAATTGATTTGAATTTTCTGATAAATTACATATTTCGATCAGGCCAGTCGCCCACTTGCAAAGGGGAAGCGGATGTTAATTCCGACCGTTCACCCGGTGACATTTTGGATTTGAATTTCATGGTAAATCGAATTTTCCGTGGAGGGGCCGAGCCACAAAATTGCGGTAATGCCCTCTGAAACACGCCCGGTTGTCATTAGCGACTTGATTTGACTGGTTTTCTTTTCTTCGCTTGTGGCTTAAGCATGTTTTCCGGGGACAAGAGCCGGTCGAGTTCTTCTCGGGACATTAGCTTTTTGGCCAGCACTAATTCGTACACGCCTTTATTTTTTTCCAGCGCCTCCTGTGCCAAACTGTTGGCCCTATCGTAACCCAGCACCGGACACAAAGCTGTTACCAGTCCAATAGAGTTTTCCACCATTTCACGGCAGCGCTCGACATTGGCAGTAATGCCATCCACACATCGATGCTTTAATACCCGCATGCCGTTTTTCAACATTTCTATTGAATCAAAAATTGCAAAGGCAATTATCGGCTCCATCGCGTTCAACTCGAGCTGACCGGCTTCAGCGGCCAGCGTAACAGTCAAATCATTGCCGATAACTTTGAAACAAATTTGATTGACTACTTCCGGAATCACTGGATTGACTTTGCCGGGCATAATTGTGGAACCGGGCTGCATCGGCGGCAGATTTATTTCGTTAATGCCCGTGCGCGGCCCCGAAGACAACAGCCGTAAATCGTTGGAAATCTTGGAAAGCTTTACGGCTAATCTTTTAATGGCCGATGAATAAATCACAAAGGCGCCGGTATCCTGCGTAGCTTCCACCAGATCCGGAGCGATTTTTAGTTCGAGTCCGGTAATCTTTCGAAGATGTTTTACTGCCAGTTCACTGTAACGGGGGTCGGCATTAATTCCCGTGCCTATTGCCGTGCCACCCAAATTGATTTCGAGAAAAAGAGCCGCGTTCTGGTTGAGTCGTTCTATCTCTTCCGACAATGTCACCGAGTAAGCATGAAATTCCTGCCCCAGGGTCATGGGCACCGCATCCTGAAGCTGTGTGCGCCCCATTTTTATGACTTTGGCAAACTCGTCCGCTTTTGCTCTAAAGGCCAAAACCAGGTCCTTGAGAACTTCAATCAAATCATCCGTACTGTTGATAATGGCGATTTTGAGCGATGTCGGATAAACATCGTTGGTTGACTGCGACAAATTAACATGATTATTGGGATGGCAATATTCGTATTCCCCTTTTTGATGTCCCATAATTTCAAGAGCCCGATTGGCGATTACTTCGTTCACATTCATATTGGTCGATGTGCCGGCGCCGCCCTGAATCATGTCCACCACAAACTGCGAGTGAAGCAGACCTCTTTTGATTTCCTTGCAGGCGCCACAAATAGCATCGGCAATTTGTTTATCCAAAAGCCCCAGTTCCGAATTGGCCAATGCCGCGGCCATTTTCACCGAGGCCAATGAATTCACAAACCGAGGAAACATCGCCAGCGGAATTCCGGTGATTTTAAAATTTTCCAGCGCTCGCAAAGTTTGAATGCCGTAATAATATTCGATAGGAACTTCGCGCTCGCCCAAAAGGTCATGCTCGGTGCGGGTTGTACTTTCGTCAATGGTTTTACTAAGTTTGGCAGATTTGCCCATGTGACAATATTTCCTATTACAAGAATCTTTTGAATAGTTTCAAGATCCCCTGGTCCCAGCCTGTTCGATGAGTGACTCCTGCTTTTTGGTGAGAGAGTTCTTCTTTATGCTCAAGATACCATTTGTGCGAGCCAATTAATGCATCCTGATTGGAATTCTTTGATTTCCAGCCGAGCTTTTTCTCAATTTTTTCCGTCGACACATATGAATCTTTATCAGCGGTTCCATAGACCCACTTATATAGTGGTGAGATTTTCAAAAACTCAAAGATCGCCAGAGCCGGCTTGACCAAAGCCACCGGTGTCGGCATTACCCTGGCGCCGTTTCCTGCAAAATTGCAAAGTGCACCGACATCAAGTTTAACTTTTTCAAAGCGCTGTGCGCCAACATTGAAAATATCATTCGCTGATTCTTTCGGGGCCATCGATGCCAGATAAATCGCTTCAATTAAATCGGTCACTTCAAGTAACTGATAAAGATTTTCTCCTTTGCCGATAATCGGAATTCGTTTACCCGAATCAACCCAGTCGTACAGAATTTGAAACACACCCAATCGGGCCGTGCCGATAAATGTCTTGGGCCGGATCACCGGAACGCACATTCCCTTAGCACGAAACTCCGCGCAGACTTGTTCACCGGCAATTTTGCTTTCACCATAAGCGCCCACGCCGACCAGCGGGTCATTTTCGACTAAAGGATGTTTATCCGGCACGCCATAGACAGCTGTTGAACTGATAAATATAACTCGTTCGACATTACAATTGCGCGCTTGCTCCAAAGTATTGCGCAACCCGGCGATATTCGTACTCATTATTTCTTCACGCGGCCACAGCGGCAATGCCGCGGCGCAGTGAATTATCAAATCAATTTTATTGTCATGAATAAGGTGGTACATGGCATCCTTGTCGCGCACATCGATTTGAGCCAACAGATAATCTTTGGGATATTCATCGGCGAAAAACGGCGCAATGTCATTCATTGCCACAAACGAAGCGCCATATCTTGGCAGGTTTTGGGCCAGATGGTACCCCAAAAACCCGGCCCCGCCGGTGACCAGCACTCGCTTATCTTTCATATTGTGAGAGAATATAAGGCAATTGTTAAAATTGACAAGGGAGGTGGAGGCGTTGATGGGTCAGATGAGGACATCCGCCGCCCACATGGAACTAAAACGTGAACGGTCGTCGTTCCACGCTTGACGTGGAATCCAGTAAGTTAATACGTGGACCAATCAGTTTGTTCAAAAATCATTGAAACCGAACGCAAGCGGTGGACGACCCGGTTGAATTTCAGTGCCCCGGTGTGCCATTCCCCCCAATGCCGGTGCTGTCACTCCAGTTACATTGAATGGGCTGCACATTTCGATTCCAGGTAATAGGCAAGTTTATTGGCAGCGGCACACGAATGGCCACAGTCGGGTTAACTGTGGACAGAGGAAGTTCAACTGCCGGGCAATCGTCCCCGGGCTCCATTACAGTGTAGTCGATAGCAGTGCCGCTCGATGTGACATCAAACCGGTCAAGCCAAATACCCCCGCCCCAGCGTGTCTGGTCTCCGCTTCGGAGAATTATTACGGCATGTGTGGTGAAATCGACTAATGAACTCGTCCACATCGGCGGTTCCCAAGTGACGAATCCAGGGTCATACCAGTTGGACCAACGCGTCGAATCGCATATCCAGGAGGCGGCCAACCAGGAGATAAAGCTCGCTGAATCTGTAATCACCGTTTCATTTGGACCAAGGTCGCAGGATGCATCGGTATAGTAAAGAGTATTGGGCAGATTCGGGTCTGGTTCCCAAGAGCAGTCGATGACAGTGTCTGTCCTAATCCAGGTAACGGGTTCAACCATCGGCCGCGGTGCCATCACTGCTATAATAGAAATATCGGCAAATAGCATGTTCATTAGCCACACGCAATCTATTGCCAGAGTGGAGACCGTATATATGATAACTGTTCCCACCGCATCGGCGGTGACTTCGTCCACCCATATAGAGCGTCCGAAAGTCATTGAATCCGGCGCGAGTGCTATTACCACTACAACGAAACTGTCAAAGTTTACCGGCGGAGCGCCGCCGTAGCCAGTGTCAGGCCAAATAATTGTATCAATTGTCGTGTCCCAATTGGAGGAATCATGCCATATGGTGTCTGGCCACGGTAACGAGTCCAAGGGAAAAGTATCAAACGGTAGAGAATCCCACGGCAGAGTGTCCCACCAGTTACTGTCCGGTGGCCAGGGGTCGATAGGCGGATCTACATAAAGACAGGAATTGGCTTCCTGCCACCAGGCTTCCCATTCGTCCTGGCCGGTTATAATTCTTTCTCCGGGATTTTCAGCACAGTCGATATATGATGAGAACAATGGAATTAGACCATGTAGGGAGTCAAAAGGGGGCATTCCAGGGCTGCTGCCTTCATGTCCGCCGGCCGGGTCGTTATCGGTCAGCCGTCCGCCGCCGGCCAGAGGGGTTGATTGAATAGGACCGGACGAGGTTGGGTTTTTGTCGTCACTGCACCCCATTAAAACAATTCCTATAATCAGGATTATTACGCCCGTCAAAATGTGCCTAAACATAGTCAGTCGCCTTTGTCTAAAGTTGCTCAACTTTGCTTCGTCCTAAATATAATACAAATATCGTGGCCAAACGCAACCATCTTTAGGGTACAGACGAACCCGGCGCAGGAATTGTGCAAACCGGATTTCTGTTTCTAAATAGGTCAAAACCACGGCGGATTTGACAATTTGAATGGGAATAAAATCAAATATCGAAACTGCGTGAGTTTCGACCTACTCTGAAACTCTGGCAAATCACATTCGTAAACGAAATAGTTGACAAGTATCACAATAAAGGTTATGAAAATGGAGCATTAACAACTCAAATTCCCGGACTAAAGGAAAATCTATGTTAAAACGAATCCAATTTCAAAAAGTCTTATCAAATCTGATTTCCGTTTTTGTCATTACGTCAGTTGTAACTCCCTCGTTCGCTCAACAAACCTGCGAGCGCATTCTGGTGCAAGATAGCACGCTCAATAATCTCGTTGACCCTCCCGGTTACAAGACCGGTACGTTGGGAGGGCTTGCCAGAGTCGATAAAGTTGGACACGGCCCTCAAGCTATGATACTAATTCCCGGAATTGGCTTTAGTGGTGATATTTTTGATAAATTCATGACGTCACACGAAACTGAATTCACCATGTACACGGTCACGCTTCCCGGTATGGGCGGAACACCCGCGCCGCCATGTCCGCCGGAGTCAGTCAGTTTTGGCGAGCAGCCGTGGACTAATGCGGCTTTCGGAGCAATTGAAAAGCTTATAGAGAATGAAAAAATTGAGCGACCCATTATTATGGGGCATTGGATGACCGGCCCGCAGCTGGCGCTCCGATTGGCTCTTAACTATCCCGACAAGATCAAAGCTGTCATAATTCCTTCCGGCACGGCCTGTTTTATCGCGACCGATACAATAAAATACAAACCGCACCCGGATCTTGCTTGGCGAATTTCTAGTATCGACAAATACATGGCGCCAATGTGGTACAAAACTGTCACCCGCGTAACTTGGGACGACAACAACTTTCTCCCTGGAGATTACGCGGTCAACCCGATACTCGGACTAAGAATGTGGCGCGAAGCCGCGCTGCCGCCGCTGCACGTGTGGGTTCGATATCTTTGTGAGTTTTACGCGCAGGACATCACACAGCAGCTCGATAGCTTAACTGTTCCCACATTGTTATTATATCCCGGTCTGGAAGATTTATTCTTTGAGCCGGGCCAAAACTATATGTATGGCTATTGCCACACCAGCTGGGCGGCATCAGTTCCAGATCATAAGAGCATCAAAAGCGTTACTATTCCCAATTCGAGAGTCTGCATGTGGCTCGACCAACCGGAAAAATTCAATGAAGAGGTGAATAAGTTTTTGGTGGAGGTGAAGTAAGTGGGGCAGACGAGGGCGTCTGCCGCCCAAGATAATTTTTCTGGGCTTCATTCTGCTTCTTCCTCCGCGTGCAGCTCCAACTCCAAAATTTGTAAAAGCGTTACGAAAACAGCCGCTATAAGTGGGCCGAGGACGACGCCTATTTTTGAACGATTCTGGGCTCTTCAATCAGTCAACCTATACGGCACTTCAAAAGATGTCCCTAATCCCGGGCCGTAGAGAATGGCGTTAATCAGCATGCGGCGTGTACCGTAAAAATAAGCGCGCATATTCGGCTCGTGCGCAAACATAATTATCTGACCCTTGCCCAGCGATTCGCGAGTGGCATAGGCGGTTTCGGCCCAACGCTGGCGCGCCTCCGGCCACAATAGTCCGGCGATGCGTAAATTATTTTCAGATGCAAACCGGGCGGTGGTGTGCACCGGCGGACCGGCCAGAAAGGCATTGTTGGTGTACATCATTACCGGCACTTTCTTTTTCAAACCGAATGCCAGCCAGTCTTCGGTGTCGACAACGGCCGCCAAAATAACGCCCCGAGGAAAATACCGCCGCACCCATTTGTCGTTTTCTTCCAGCTTTTCTTTCGATGGAGGCGCTGCTTCCTTTTTTTCTTCTTCCGGTTTTTTCGCCAGCGTGTCGGGATACCAAATAGCCATGGTGTCAATCACCGGCTCATCGGCCGCGCGCTCGCGCTTTACGGCGGTAGCGTATTTGTCCAGTTTATCCAATGTCTGATGCAGCAGTCGCACCTGCGATAAGCCGGTGGCGGTATCAGCCGCCCAGGCGGCGGACTCATCCATACATATCAAAGTGCCGCCGTCTTTGACCCAGCCCTTGATCGTCTCTGTTGTGGATTTCCCGATGCGATTCTCAAGTGCACCCCAGGCGGAAGGAATTATCAGTACGTTATACTTGGACAAGTCGATATAAGAAAGCGCCTCGATATACACCAACGAATGAGAAGCTTCGATCTGTTTATCCAACGCAAACCAGATGGTGGCAAAAGTGCTCGAGCTTAACGGACTTCCCGCCAACAGGGCCACTCTCGGTTGACGCAGCACTCGCATGGTGGGAGCTCCCAGATAGGAGCCTTTCTGTGCGCTGCCGGTATTGACACCGTAGATGTTGATGCCGATATCGGCGGCTATCCCACCCAGAATGTCAACGAGATTGTCAGGATTACCGAGTTTTCGAACCACCAGCGCACCGGCGTTATAATTTTTGTTCTCAAGTCGAAACGGTTTTTCGGATGCAAATACTGTAATTTGCTCTTGAAACAATCGATTAAGTGTGCGATAAGTTTTTTCTCCTTCCATGTCGATGATAAATGCGAACTGGGCACCGGGTTCGATCAACTGACCGGCATCGTCAGTGACTTCGGTCACTTTTTCTGTCGGAGCGTTTATTGCTGAAGTTGTACTGTAAGCGTCAAGATCGTAGGCGATCGGAGTTGACCAGGCGGTAACTTCGTAAATACGCGTTTCATCGCGCTTTTCAATTTCTTTGCGCTCCTCTTTCAAAAAGTCCAGTGCAAAATGCGGGTCGAACTCGAAAATTGTCTTGGCCAATGCGCCATTGACCTGCGCTGTGTTGATCAGGTACGTTCCTGCCGGAAAGTTTTTGGAGCGATGTTCTTTGCCATAGAAATCTTTGGCAACGCCTGCTGTGAATGGCTGCGCAGCTTTGTGGACTTCAATTCCCTGGTCCAGTAATGATTGCAGGAATCGACTCATTTTCAGTTTATCGATATCCGGTGTAACCAAAAATGTCAGTCCGCTTTTGCGCCCTTTATCCAGAATGCTGATACGAGCGCTGCGATAATCGGCCAGCATATCCCGACGATGGTTAGCCACAGTAAATAAATTGGCGAGTGATGAAGTAAACTGATGATTCACCGATTCGTGATAGGTCAAAAGATAATCATCGGGCTGTTTCACAAAGGAACCATCCACGCCGGCCTGTTCGTACAGTATCCCCACCGAGCCGAAAAATGTTGACCAAGCCGAACCGTAGCCGGGATACCACTGCTCGTGCCATTCGCCAGTATAGTAAGGCCAGCGGCGCTGGTCAAAAGCATGCGCCTGATCCTCTGAGAAAACCTGCCACCACTTTTTGACATTGTCCGGAGTGTTAGCGTTGATAGGTTCGCGCGGGGGTGTGAACAAAAACGTTTCATCCGAGCCCATCTCATGGGCATCTACGGTAATTACCGGATTGTAATTAAGAATGGTCCGAAGTTTTCCTCTGGTTTCAGGTTGATTTACTAAAATCCAGTCGCGGTTGAGATCAAACAGATAATGGTTGCCGCGTCCGGCCGGCCAGACGCCGCCATGCTGCAAGGAATGACGGTCATAGCTGGGGACGGCACTTTTGTATGTTTGCAGCATCGACAGATATCTTTCGCGACCGTCCGGGTTTTCGATCGGGTCAATGATTACAATTACATTCTCTAATAGATGTAGCGTTGCCGAATCTTGGGCGGCGGCGAGGTGATAGGCCAGCTGCATGGCCGCATCGACTCCGGATATTTCATCCCCGTGTATGCTGTAACCCAGCCAGGCAAATGCAGGAACTTCATCCAAGAGTGTCTTCAATTCATTGACTGATAATTCCTGTGTCGGATCAGCCAGCCGGGCCATCTTATCTCGATTCTCTTCCAGCAGACGGATATTGTCTTCGGTTGACACAAATAGATTGAATAAATCACGCCCCTCATGCGTCTGACCGTGAGTTTCCAGATAAACTCTGTCACTTTGTTCTGCAAGTAAATTTATGTACTCCACTACATAGTGGTAGCGCACCGGCCATTCGCCGATGACATGCCCAAACACTTCTTTTGGCTCGGGAATGCCGGGGTCATAGGTGGCGTCGGGATAATACGGAATAGCGCTGATTTCTTGAATCTTTTTGGGTGAATAAGTCGGATGAGTGTCTGCATCAGCGGTATTCTCGAAAAGCGCGATAAACACAAAGCCGAGGCAGACGTATTTAATCATATTGTGTGTGAAAGGCATGTTGAACTCCCTGGTATTGCTGAAAGTTTGACATCAATTAAAAGCCGGCCTGCGCCCGTGTAAAGTGAAAAGGGCGCAGATGATAAGTACCATTAAAATAGAAAAACTTCACTTTTTTTCTATGTGGCATCATCTGTTCCCGAATGCAGCTTTAGCTCCAAAATCTGTAAGAGCGTTACGAACACCGCCGCAATCAAGGGGCCGAGCACTATACCTAATAATCCAAACAATGCCACCCCGCCCAGCATGCTGAAAAAGAGAAGCAGAGGGTGCATCGAAGTTTTCCCTGAAACTAAGAGCGGACGGACGACGTTATCTACTTGGCTGACAATAATAGTCCCCAGCGCAATCACCAGAATCCCTTTTACATACGAGCCGCTGAATATCAATATCATGCCCGCCGGTATATAAATCACAAAGGCGCCAACAAACGGAATAATCGACAAAAGCGCCATCACCGCTCCCCAAAATACCGGCGAGGAAATTCCAAAAATGGCAAACAAAATTCCGCCCAAAAGTCCTTGAAGAAGTGCCACCACTACACCGCCGTACATCGTGGCATAAATGACTTCGCGAAGCTGCTTGAAAATTCGATTGACCTGCTCTTTAGACAGCGGCACCAGTGTCTTGATTTGTTTGACCACCGTTTCGCCGTCTTTGAAAAAGTAGTACATCGTAAAAATCATCAGGCCAAAGTAAAAAACAAATCTCGTGCCGTTGGAAATAAGCCAGCCGGTTTGGCTGAACAGAAATTGTCCCACATTATCTGCTACTTGTTTAATCATGTTTTCGATATTGAACTGCGATACATCAAAATACTGCGAGAGTTTTTCGGTCAGCGCTTTTAGCCAGGGTATTTCAAACGACAGAAATTCATCCAGCTGGCCGCTTTGGTACATGGCATTGACCTTGGCCACAGCCATGGCCGCTTCGTTGACCAGCACCGCGAATAAATAGGCGAAAGGACCTATTATCAGAACGACAATGAGCAGGCACATCAAAGCCGATGTCGGCCCTTTGTATTTCAATTTCTTCAAAATTTTCTGATATAGCGGGTAAAAAGTGATGGCAAACACCGCCGCCCAGCATATCGGAATAAAAAATCCGATCACCATCTGATAAAACAGATAGAAAAAGACCGCCGTGAATAACAAAAACAAAACTATGAGTATCTGTTCGCGTTTCATGTGATTTACTTTCGGAAATTTTTCTTAATCTACTGCCGTCACTTTGTAATCGCAACGCATAAAGATTGTCTATGCGCTCCTCGTTTTCCTCCGTTCGTGAAATCTCTGCGCAAAAAGAAAGCAAGTAGGCAGTAATAACACAGATGAATTATAGTACAGGATAGATGCCAATATATAATGTATAGAGACTAAAGTGGTGTGCGGATTTCAAGACCAAGCCACCCCACATGTTGTTGAACAATAACTAGTTATGGACTATCAAACAGACAAGTTTGAGCCTTGAATTTGCGTTATGCGGCGATTTCAAAAGAACGTTCGCGAATTTTAAAATTGCCGCCGGATTCAAGGTTGCAATGCGTTGCAGAATTCTTAAGCGGTTGTGGTCAAGTATTTTAGGAAACAGACGATTATTATGAGTGAAATATGTGAATGGGTGCAGGAGACTCTTGTCGGTTTTCTGTTCCTTTGGATTAATGACTCAAAAAAGGAGTTGAGAATGGCTTTTCGTAGGAGTCGCACCACCAGACGCAGTGTTCGTCGTGGCGGACGCCGCAGAAGCACACGTCCGTGGACCAGAGGCGAATGCGCTTTCATGCGGAAATTCTACCGCAAACACGAGACCAAATGGGTCGCCCGTCAACTGGGACGTACCGTGTATGCCGTACGTTATAAAGCGGTCGATCTGAAAATCGGTAAAGCCCAACCGTCCGTGTGGAAAGGGAATAAAGGTTCTAAAAATGCTTTCCGCAGATTCGGCGGCAGCACTACAGTAGCCGGCCGTCGCGCTAAATCCAGACGCCGCACTACCCGCAGCCACAGTTGGCGCGCCACTTCGCGTCGTCGTACCCGTACGACCCGCAGAAGCCGCACCCGTCGCTCGGGCCGTCGCACTCGTTAAATCGGATTTGAAATCTCCCGACTTGTCGGGGGAAGTATTATCTCGATAACGACCCGCTTTTTCGACAGGCTAATAACAAGCCTTCAGAAAGCGGGTCTTTTTTTGTCAAATAATTTTCAGCGCCACGTACTGAACAACTCTTATTTCACTCCGTTACATTAATAGGAACAGGTGTCTTTCATCGATTTCTCTTCTTATATTGCTTGTTCATCCGGTCTCGAACCAACGGAGAGTGTTTTTGAGTGGAAATCCTAAAATCGTCAGTGTAACTACCGCTGTACCTGAACACCAGGTCAATCAAACGACTGCCCGGCAGTTTGCGCAGAGGATTTTTTCCAATCGAACTTCCGAGGTCGAACGGCTCCTTTCAGTCTTTGACAATTCCCAAATCGAAACACGTTATTTCTCAAGGCCGCTGGAATGGTTCGAACAGTCGCACTCTTTATCGGAAAAAAATCACGCTTATATCGAAAGCAGTACCGCACTAAGTGTCAAGGCCTCTCAAAAACTTCTTGAGAAAAGCGGCGTGCGGCCTGAAGAGATTGACTACATCATTTATGTCAATACGACCGGACTGGCAACGCCGTCAATCGATGCTCGTTTGATCAATTTATTAGGTTTGCGCCAAAATGTTCGAAGAATTCCTATCTGGGGCCTCGGCTGCGCCGGCGGTGCGGCGGGATTGTCACACGCGTATCATCATCTAATTGGCCACCCCAACGAAAAAGTTCTCCTGATTGCTTGCGAGCTATGCGGGTTGACATTCTTACGCGATGACTATTCCAAAAGTAATTTAGTGGCGACAGCTCTTTTCGGCGAGGGTGCCGCCGCTGTTCTGTTAGCAGGCGCAGAGGTAAAACAGGACGGACTCGGAATTCTGGCAACTAACAGCAGATTCTTTCCGGATTCTCTGGATGTGATGGGCTGGAATATTTTGGATTCGGGATTACAAGTCATCTTTGCCAAGCAGATTCCGGATATTATCGAACAGCACGCACAGTCCGATCTTACATCATTCCTGAAGGAGAATGGACTTGAGTTAGCTGATGTGTCTCGATTCCTCATTCACCCGGGGGGAGCCAAAGTTATCGAAGCCTACGAGCGGGCGTTAAGTTTAACCAATGGCCATTTATCGTTGAGTTCAGAAATACTGCGCAGATATGGGAATATGTCTTCAGTCACAGTTCTTTTTGTGCTGGAAGAATACATCGATAAGTTTGCTTTCGGCAATGATGGCTATGGACTCATTTCAGCACTCGGTCCGGGATTTAGTTCGGAATCATTACTGCTGAAGCTTTAGATTCACAATAGAGTTAGGATTTGTTGCAAATCACCTCGCCCTTGCTTATAATCATTCAGTAAGTCTAATAATAAATAAGAAAGACCACGTGAAAAGCGCCATTAGCTCAGTTGGCAGAGCAGCTGACTCTTAATCAGCGGGTCCGGGGTTCGAATCCCTGATGGCGCACTTTTTTATTCACGACACGAATCCGTAGTTTCCATCGGCTGTGTCAGGCAGCGATTGACGAATATCAATCAATCACTTAAATTCTGACAAATGACTGAATACCCATTAAACAGGGCTCTTCCGGCAGATTTTAATAGGCCGGCATTTCTTCTTTATATTTTTATGACTCTTTCACTGTTGGTCCTGGGTTTGGGCTACATGCTCTATAAAGGGAAGTACCTTTATCTTGGGCTGATTCTGGCATCGCCGATTCTCATAATGATATTGACTCAACCCAAACTGGCCGTCGGCCAATTCATATTTGCGCTTTTTATCAGCCGCTCGATATTTGAGGGACAACCTTGGCTCTATGCAGATCTCAACGGTTTAATTCTAATTGCAGCTGCTGTGCTGGATTTGGTTTCAGAATCAAAACTTCCTAACAAGCTGCCTCGTCTTTCGTTCAACTTTCTGTTTTTGCTGCTGGTAGTATTTACGGCCGGCGTCTTCAGCTATCAGCCGGAAGTTGCTATCCGGCCTTTTGGAAGAATCACGCTGCAGTTTTTGTATTTTCTGGCGATGTACAGACTTTCCGGAAAAGTTTCTGTAGCCTGGTCCTTGAATCTGTTTTTTTGGTTGTCAATAGTTCACTCTATTTTAGTCTTTATTCCGTTTTTGGCTTCAGGCGGGACATTACGTTCGTATGGACTGGCACCGGTTCAACTGGCGATGCTGGCGTTAGTAGTTGCCACTGCGAAATTCTTATGGGCCAAAAAGGGGACAGCTTGGATCCATTTGATCGGGATGGTAGTCATTTTCTTTGCTCTTTTGTCAGCTCAATACCGCTCTCTGATCATTATGGGTGCGGCGATGTCAACTTTGGTAATATTCTTTTCCCGCCGCCGCGCTAGACTGGAACTTGGTAAAAATTCACGTGAAACTGACAGCACCGGTATTGGAGAACTAATACGAGTCAGAAAAAGACCATTGTATCTTTTGGCCGGACTGTTGTTTAGCGTACTGCTCGCACTAGTGATTTATCCTCAACTTCTGGCGCCTTTGCTGGAAAGATTCGAAGGTTTACTTTCGGCCAGACCGTCGGGCACTTTCTTGTTAAGGACAGTCTTATGGAAAATGGCCTGGTCACAATTTATCGACAATCCGTTGGTTGGAATCGGACCTGGTCTGTTTAATCAAATTCAGAATGTGGAGCCCACAATCCGGCTGAATATCTTCCATTGGTATGTTCGCGGCCTTTCGGCTCACAACCTATTACTGCATTATCTGGCCGAAGCAGGCATCCTTGGCGGAATCGCAGTACTGGCGATGATGATTAATCAGATGCGATTGTCATATAAAGCCTGGCTGGAATCGGTCGGGAGGCCAAATTTTGAAGTTTCTGCCATTCTTTTGGGAATTGCTGCAACCATTCTAATTACTACGCTGACTGAATCGAGTTGGCTTTGGGGACAGTCCGGCTTCATTTTTGCCTTTTTCATTTCACTAATTGCCCGCAATCACAACAATCTTGTCCTTACCTAGAACTTCGATTTTTACGATTCTTAGCTTTTGCCATTTTCTGGAGCTTATCAGTTCTTTAATTTTTCTCAAAAAAACATTACCTGGAGAGCCAATTGGGGCTTGGATATTATTTCCAATTTGGCTATATATGATCGGTAACTTGTGAAATATGGAACAAGCCTAAAACTGGCAGCGTTCTAATTTATAGTTTAAGTCTATTATTTTAGGCAACTCCCGATGCTGGCGGTAATAAATAATTACATTCAATTAACCAAGCCGTCAATCATGCTGTTGGTGCTGTTCACCGGAACAGCGGCGTTAATCCTTGAAGGTTCACTTCTTTCTGATCCCCTAAAATTCGTTTTGGTTTTGCTGGGTCTTTATCTGACTGGCGGCTGCGCCAATGCACTTAATCAATATTTTGAGCGCGACCTCGATGCCAAAATGACTCGCACCCGGCTTCGGCGCCCGCTTCCTACCGGAAAAATCAGCGCCAACCAGGCCCTGATTTTTTCGACTGCCATCGGGTTTTTCGGTGTTATTCTATTCGCCTACTTTTTCAACTGGCTGACCGCCGCACTGGCACTCGGGACAATTCTTTTCTATAGTCTCTTTTACACACTTTGGCTGAAACCAAACACTTCTCAAAACATTGTAATTGGCGGAATCGCCGGCGCTATGGCGCCCGTGGGGGCCTGGGCCGCGGCAACAAATTCAATGGATGTCACTCCTTGGATAATGTTCTTGATTATTTTTCTGTGGACGCCGCCGCATTTTTGGGCGCTGGCTCTTTTCTGCAAAGATGATTACCGCTTAAGCGGCCTCCCTATGATGCCCATAGTTAAGGGTGACGATTCCACGCGGGTTCAGATTCTGGTTTATTCTATAATTCTGGTCAGCGTCAGCCTGACCCTGGGCTTTTTTGGTGTTAGTTGGATTTATCTGGTTACTGCATTAATCCTCGGATTTCTTTTTATTCAAAAGGCTTACAGGCTTTATCTTGGAAAAACTGACCGTCAGGCCAGGGCATTATTTGGATTCTCTTTATTATATCTTTTCGGGCTATTTGCGGCCATGATGATTGACAGGGTGGTATGAGTAAGTCCGGTTCAAATGCAACTGTTTTTCATTCCGCTAAATCTTTATTCCATTTGCTCTTGACAGGCAAGAGGCAGGATAATTTATTGGCGAGCTATGGGGGTCGCCAACACGGAGTGATAGCGGCAGGCTTTTTTTTGACCCTACTTTGTGAATATTTGAACAATCTCGACACACTTTAGAGAATAAAAATTGGCGCAAATCTTTCCAAAATGGACTAATTATCTGGGGCCGGCCACAGCTGTCGGCGTGGTTTTCCTTTTGGCAGGTGGCGTGGGATTCTTTTGGTTTTATGGTTCACCCAAATATACCGATGTCGGCTATCGTCCCGTTCAGCCAGTTGCTTACAGCCACAAACTTCACGCTGGCGATCTGGGCATCGATTGCCGCTATTGTCACACCAGTGTGGAGTATTCCAACCGGGCCAACGTGCCGCCATTGGCTACCTGCATGAACTGCCATAAATTGGTCAAACCCGACAGCCCGAAACTGGCATTGGTTCGTGACGGCTTTAAAAATGATATGCCCATCCATTGGACCAGAGTCAATGACATTCCCGATTTCGCCTATTTCGATCACAGTATGCATATCACACAGGGTATTGGCTGTATCGAATGCCACGGCAATGTAGCAGAGATGGAAGTAGTCACGCTTTCCAAACCGCTAAGCATGAGCTTTTGTCTCGAGTGCCACAGAAATCCAGAGCCGCACTTACGTCCCCTCAATGAAGTAACCAATATGCGATGGGTAGCGCCGGCCAATCAGGCGGAACTTGGAAAACTCCTGCGTGCCGAACGAAACATTAAGCCACCGGAAGATTGCTCGGGGTGTCATAGATGAGCAATCAGAAACACATGAGTGGAAAGAATTATTGGCGCAGTCTCGACCAATTGGCCGAAACTCCCGAATACAAAGATTTCCTTCACCGTGAGTTCCCCCAAGGGGCAGCGGAGTTTGACAATTCCTGGTCGCGCCGGAAGTTCCTAACCCTGATGGGTGCATCGATGGCCATGGCCGGTCTGACCAGATGCCGCCGTCCCGTTGAAAAGATTGTTCCTTATGTTAACCGCCCTGAAGATTTAATTCCCGGCAATCCGCAATTCTATGCGACTTCGATGCCATTTGGCGACAGCGCCTACGGTCTATTAGTTGAGAGTCACGAAGGCCGCCCGCAGAAAATCGAGGGTAACAAGCTGCACCCGTCTACTGAAGGAACTTCAAGTGCTATAATTCAAGCCCAAACCCTGGCCTTGTTTGACACAGAACGCGCCCAACTGGTAACTAATAAGGGTGAAAAGAAAACTTTTGCTGATTTTTCAGCAGCCTGGGCAGAATTATACCAACAATTAAAAAAGACCGGCGGCGACGGTTTAGCCGTTTTAAGCGGCACATTTTCATCGCCGACATTGGCCAGATTAGCGGCCTCATTTAAGAAAACTTTCCCCAAAGCGCAGTGGGTTTCATACGAACCGGTTTCGGATCAAAATATTTATGACGGACTCCAGATTGCTTATGGCACACAAGCTCGACCGATTTATTCTTTCGAGAAAGCCGATGTAATTCTATCCCTGGATTCTGATTTTCTTCTGACTGAAAGTAACAGCGTTATTAATGCTCGCAACTACGCTAAAGGGAGAAAAGTCGAATCGGAAAATGACAAGATGAACCGCTTATATGTTGTGGAAAGCGGTTACTCTGTCACCGGCGCCAACGCCGACCATCGTCAGGCTGTAAAATGCAGCCAAGTCGGCTCTTTCGCTCTGGCTCTGGCGTGGGAATTAACGGCACAGGGAATTAGTATTGACGGATTAAACAGTATTTCAGGTCAACCCACCGTTGGTCACAATTTCAAATGGGTCAGTGAACTGGCCAGAGACCTCGCCAAAAGTCGCAGCAAATCACTGGTAGTCGCGGGACGCAAACAACCGGCAGCAGTTCACGCTTTGGTGGCGGCAATTAACGAAGGTCTGGGTAATGTTGGCAGAACGGTCAATTACATCAGGCCGGCCGATACAACTTATTCTGACAGTCAAGGCTTGATAAATCTAGCAAATGATATGAATGCCGGGAAAATCTCAACATTAGTAATGCTTGGAACCAATCCGGTTTACAACGCACTCGCCGATATTGATTTTGAAAGTGCACTAGAAAAAGTCGCGAATAAGATTCAGTTGAGCAACTATTTCGATGAAACATCGAAACATGTTAACTGGCATGTGCCGCAGGCGCATTTCCTCGAATGTTGGGGAGATACTCGTTCATTCGATGGCACCGCCGCAGTTATCCAGCCATTAATTGCACCACTTTTTGAGAGTACCAGCGATGTTGAAATGTTGGCGTTATTGGCCGAGGGAAAAGTTTCTAAGGGATACGATCTAACACGTCAAACCTGGCAGAATCTTTTGCCGGGCATTGACTTTGAAACCAAATGGCGCCGGGTCGTGCACGATGGTGTTTTGCCAGATAGCGCCACTAAGCCGTCAACAGTGAGATTAGACGGAAGAGCCGTCGCCAATCATATAAATAACAATCCTTTGAAAGTTAATGGTGACAATCAGAGCCTCGAAATAGTTTTCCAACCCTCACCGACAATTTATGATGGACGTTATGCCGGTATCAGCTGGCTCCAGGAACTTCCCCATCCAATGACCAAAATTACCTGGGACAATGCGGCGCTGATTAGCCCCGCCATTGCTCAACGACTTGGTGTGAGTAATAACGATCGGGTGAAGCTCGATTTTAACGGTCGTTCACTAGAATTACCGGCATGGGTACAGCCCGGACAAGCCAATGAGACGGTCGTTCTTGAACTTGGCTACGGCAGAAAGGGAATTTCCAAAGTTTCTGAAGATGTGGGCTGGAATACATACGTTCTAAGAACTTCGGATGCGGTGAATTTTGGAAACGGCTTGTCATTAACCAAGTCATTGGGAACGCATGAGCTGGCCTGCACCCAGGACCACTGGAGTATGGAAGGCCGGCCGATTATCCGTGAAGCTTCATTGGAGCAATACCGTCATCATCCTGAATTTGCCAAAGAAATGGTGGAACATCCTCCGTTGGAATCGATGTTCAATGAGCCTTCCTACGCCGAAGGCTATCAGTGGGGCATGACGGTTGATTTGAATTCTTGTGTCGGCTGCAACGCCTGCACTATTGCCTGCCAGAGTGAAAACAATATTCCGGTAGTCGGACGCCAACAAGTTATCAACGGCCGCGAAATGCACTGGATAAGACTGGACCGCTATTTCACCGGTGCTGTTGCCGACCCCGAAACGGTGCACCAGCCAGTCTTGTGCCAACATTGTGAAAACGCTCCCTGCGAACAGGTTTGTCCGGTGGCGGCAACGATGCACGATTCTGAGGGTCTCAATGTGATGGTTTACAATCGCTGCATCGGCACGCGCTACTGTTCCAACAACTGTCCCTACAAAGTGCGCCGCTTTAATTTCTTCAATTACACCAAAGACTACAATGAGTTGATGAAAATGACGCAAAATCCAGATGTGACCGTGCGTTCCCGAGGCGTCATGGAGAAATGCACTTACTGTGTGCAGCGTATCACCGCCGGTAAAAAGACCGCCAAACTGGAAAAAAGGCAAGTTCGCGACGGAGAAATCATTCCGGCCTGCCAGCAGGCCTGTCCGGTGGATGCCTTGACTTTTGGCAATATCAATGACCCCAACAGTGAAGTGTCTCGAAAGAAAAAATTCAATCGTAATTACAATTTGTTGGAAGAATTAAATGTACAGCCCCGGACATCCTATCTGGCTAAACTTAGAAACCCCAACCCGGAAATAAAGCCGGTATAAAATGAAATTGGATTACAGCGAGAACTAAATTGGCGAATACCTCGACACCAGAACAGTCACAACAGCACGGCGAAGTTTTAATTCCCGGCAATCCGACTTTTCATTCGGTATCCGATGCCGTCAGCCGCATCGTCGAAGGGAAGACGCCGCGAGCCTGGTGGATTCTATTCGGAATTAATGCCGCAGGAACCGGCATGCTGCTGGTAGCTATCGCTTATCTGGTCTGGGAAGGAATCGGCATTTGGGGTCTGATGATTCCCGTGGGCTGGGGATTTGATATTACCAATTTGGTATTCTGGATAGGTATCGGACATGCCGGCACTCTTATTTCAGCCATTTTGTTTTTGCTGCGCCAGAAATGGCGCACTTCGATTAACCGTTTCGCCGAGGCCATGACCATTTTTGCCGTTATCTGTGCCTTACTCTTTCCGACAATTCACGTCGGACGAATCTGGGTCCTTTATTTTGTATTTCCTATTCCTAACCAGATGGGAGCCTGGCCGAATTTTCGAAGCCCGCTGTTGTGGGACTTTTTTGCCTTCATGACATATTTCACGGTCTCGGTTCTGTTCTGGTACGTTGGTCTGATTCCCGATTTGGCCACTTTACGTGACCGCGCCAAAAATAAAGTAAAAAAGATCGTTTTCGGTGTGTTATCTCTCGGCTGGCTGGGCGGAAACAAGCAGTGGAAGCATTATGAATTAGCTTACTTGGTATTGGCCGCTCTGGCTACGCCCTTGGTCCTTTCAGTTCACAGTATTGTCAGTATGGACTTTGCGACTTCAGTATTGCCCGGCTGGCATACCACAATTTTCCCGCCTTACTTTGTAGCGGGAGCCATTTTCTCCGGCTTTGCCATGGTGATGACTCTGGCAGTTCTGGCGCGCACGGCTTTTGGTCTCCAGGACATTTTTAATATGCGTGTACTGGAGCGGATGAACCTGATAATGCTGGTTACGGGCTCGATGGTCGGTTATGCCTACGCCATGGAATTCTTCATGGCCTGGTACAGCGGCAACGAATACGAACTATTTGCTTTTACCAACAGAGCTTTGGGACCATACGCTTGGGCCTACTGGATAATGGTCAGCTGCAACGTACTAGTCCCGCAATTATTCTGGTCTAAGAAATTAAGGACCAACATTGCCGTAATGTTTGTGGCATCGATTTTGATAAATGTCGGCATGTGGTTTGAACGCTTTGTAATCATGATGACCTTGTCGCGAGATTTTCTACCGTCGGCCTGGGACTACTACACGCCCACTAAGTGGGAGATCATGACCCTGATTGGTTCGTTCTGTCTCTTCTTCACTCTGTTTCTTTTGTTCTTGAGATTCCTTCCTATGGTGGCCATGTCCGAAGTTAAGGGGGTGCTCCCCGATGCACATATACATCACAAAAAGCATGATGCCGAAGCGGGGAGTGCCGCATAAGGAAGTATGGGACTGATTAGAAAAATTCCGGCTGTGATATTGGCGCAGTTTGATTCGGCCAATGATCTGTTTCATGCCGCCGAGAAAATGCGCGATGCCGGCTATAAAGAATTTGACTGCCACTCGCCCTTTCCCATCCACGGGATGGATGATGCCATGGGCTTAAGACGTTCGCCGTTGGGATATATCATTTTCTGTATCGGTTCGCTGGGACTAATTGGAGCCTTAACATTGATGTGGTGGACCAGTGCGGTCGACTATCCGCTGGTAATTTCGGGCAAACCATTTTTTAGTTTTCCCGCATTTATTCCTATCACCTTTGCCTTGACAGTGCTGACTTCGGCCTTAACTGCTACAATAGGCATGATAGCCATCAACCAACTCCCCCGATTGGTGCACCCCATTTTCAATTCGGAGAGATTTGGAAAGTTTAGTGACGATAGTTTTTTTGTCAGTGTCGAGGCTAACGACAAGAAATATGACGAAACAAAAACCGCCGAATTCCTAAAATCAATCGGCGGCAAGCATATCGAAGTATTGAAAGATTAATGAGACTGTTGGGTAAAAATGACATTTTGAAATTGAAGCACGCGGCATTTTTGCTTGCGCTGTCAATTGGTTCTGGCTTGATGGGTTGCTACCAAGGAATGCCATCCAAGCAGCCGCCTATTCATATCAACCCCAATATGGATGACCAGCCCAAATATCAGACACAGGCGGAAAGTAAGTTTTTTGCCAATGGACAGGCTATGCGAATGCCGGTGGCAGGCACTATCGCACGCGGCTCGCTACACGATGATGTGGTTTACTTCACTGGTAAAGATGCTAAAGGGATGCTCGTGAAAACGGCTCCAGTGGCTCCGACTTTCGAACTGCTCAAACGCGGCCAGGACAGATTTAATATTTATTGTTCGCCCTGTCATGGCAGGATGGGAGACGGCACCGGCATGGTCGTAAAACGCGGTATGTTTCCGCCCCCGACTTATCATCAGGAACGAATTCGCAATATAGAAGACGGCCACATTTTTGATGTGATCACCAACGGCATTCGCAATATGCCCTCGTACAAAAGTCAGGTCCCGGTCGCCGACCGCTGGGCCATTGTCAACTACATCAGAGCACTCCAGCGAAGCCAAAACGCCCCGGCTAAAGATTTACCGGCTGACGTGAAGGCAACCATTCCATAGAGTAAAAATGAAACTGGATAAGAATACATATAAACTAACTGACAAGGGAAAACTCGGCACGATGGCCTTGACGCTGGGTTTGGTCGGTCTCATAGTTTCGGCGTTCGGTTTCATGCAGGACAAAGCTCAATTCTACCATTCTTATCTGGTAGCGTTTTTCTTCTGGTCGACGATTGCGTTGGGGGCGCTCTTCTTTACCTTGCTCCACCATTTGACTCGGGCCAACTGGAGCACGGTGCTGCGCCGACTTTCCGAAAGCATAATGTCCAACATTCCTTTTATGCTCATTCTGTTTATTCCGGTTTTGCTGGGGATTCATGATTTGTATCATTGGTCGCATCAGGACGCCGTGGCGACGGATCATCTGCTGCAGCTGAAATCGCCCTATTTGAATGTACCGTTTTTCCTTGTTAGGGTAGCGTTTTACTTTACAGTCTGGACTGTAGTGGCGTATGCCTTGATAAGATATTCTCTAAAACAGGATACGCATCACGAGGATTCACTCTACTTAAAAATGCGAAAAGTCAGCGCACCGGGCCTACTATTGTTTGCCTTCACTCTGACTTTTGCCGCAGTTGACTGGTTGATGTCTTTAGAGCCGCACTGGTACTCCACAATTTTCGGCGTCTACATATTCGCCGGTACCTTCATTGCCGGGATTGCTTTCACTATCATTATCATCGCCTACCAGAAAAAACAGGGAATTCTGAATGATGTAATTACTGTCGAGCACCGCCACAATCTCGGCAAACTCTTGTTCGCCTTTACCGTATTCTGGGCCTATATCGGCTTCAGCCAGTATCTTTTGATTTGGTATGCCAACATTCCCGAAGAAACCTTCTGGTTCTTACAGCGCTGGGAAGGCAACTGGAAAATTGTGAGTATTCTTTTGCCGATTGGACATTTTGGTCTCCCATTCCTGATGCTGATACCCAGGGCAGCCAAACGCAGCTTTGGCTGGCTCCTCTTTATGGCGGTGTACATGCTGATAATGCACTATATCGATATTTATTGGATTGTCATGCCCAATCATCTGGAACAGAATGCGGCCTTTGGCTGGGTCGATCTAAGCACTTTTGCAGGCATTGGCGGAATTTTCGTCTGGCTGTTCTGGAGAAAATACACTAAAGGCGCGCTGATTCCGATTAAAGACCCCGGACTGAAATTATCTATGGAACATGTAAACTAAATAGGGTGATGTTAAGTTGACACATTCATCAGAGCATCCTTCCGGATACGAGAAAAAAGACCTTAACATTAAAAAGGTCGTCAGGGATGCCACAATCGTAATCATCTCGTTGATTATTATGCTGGTTTTGCTGGAAGAATGGTTTATGAAAACGAAAGAAGATCTCTATAGAGAAATGGTACTGGAGCCGCAAAATCAAGAACTGATTCAATTGAGAGCCAGGGAAGACAGTCTTTTGACTTCTTACGGTAAAGCTGATTCAGCCGGAGCCTTTCGCATTCCCATCGACAGCGCCATAGCGCTGACGGCAGCCGAAACTACGGCAGGGTCGAAAAAGAAATAATATGAATAACTTCACTCAAAAAATAAAAGTTACCGCCGTGTTCTTATTGTTCTCCTCATTCTTATTTGTCAACGGCACTGTAGAAGCTCAAGTCGTACAAGACAGCGTGCCGGAACTTATGAAAATAGATATTATCGAACATCTTGGTGATACGCTGCCATTGAATCTGGATTTTACTGATGACCAGGGACGATCCGTAAGACTAGCCGATTATTTTGGCAAGGACAGACCGGTGCTTTTGACTCTCGGATATTTCGAATGTCCGATGCTGTGCAACTTGGTTTTCAACGGCGTCAGCGATGGCATAAAAGAACTGGGCTGGACTCCCGGAGAGAAGTTTGAAGTTATCAGCGTCAGCATAGATCATACGGAAACGCCTGCTCTGGCCCGTGCTAAGAAAGAAAATTATATCAAGGCACTGGAGAGGCCCGGTGCAGCACAGGGCTGGCATTTTTTAGTCGGAGACAAAACTCAATCCGAGAAACTGGCTGAAGCTATAGGTTTCAAATACTACTATGTGAGCGAACGAGATGAATTCGCTCATGCGGCGGCAGCCTATGTCATCAGCCCGAACGGCGTAATTAGTCGTTATCTCTACGGCATAAAGTACTCCGCGCGTGATTTGAAGCTGGGACTTTTGGAAGCATCTGAAGGAAAAATTGGCAGCACCATTGACCGGATTATTCTGTACTGTTTTCATTATGACCCCGAGGCCAAAAGCTACGTGCTATTTGCCCAGAATGTGATGAAACTGGGAGGATTGGCTACCCTAGTCATGATGGGCTTGTTACTCGGTTCAATGTGGTTGAAAGATCAATTAAAACCATCTGTCCGCGTCAAAGACAATTTGGAAAAGCAGATTACGAACACCAGAACTTAAGGTTCTCACTCATATAAATGGACACGACTAAAACAATCTGGCTGCCGTCTCAAAGTTCTACCATCGCACCTCAAATAGATGCGCTTTTCGATTTTATTTTATGGGCATCGGTAGTGCTGTTTGCAATCGTGACTTTTGCTACCATCTATTTTGCCATTCGTTATCGCCGTCACGGAGATATTGCCAGAACTACACCCTATGTTGAAAATTTGGGACTGGAGATTACCTGGACGGTCATTCCGTTTATTTTGCTGATGATTATTTTTGTCTGGGGCTTTAAGGATTTTCTCCGCTTTCACATTATCCCGGCGCACGCCATCGAAGTTAAGGCCACCGGACAGAAATGGTTCTGGAGCTTTAGCTACGCCGACGGCCCCAGCACGGTTGGCGAATTGGTCGTGCCGGTCAATAAACCGATCAAGCTTTTGTTGTCATCGCAGGATGTCATTCACAGCTTATTTGTGCCGGAATTTCGCGTCAAGATGGATGTTCTGCCCAATCGGTACACCTTAACCTGGTTTGAGGCAGTTCACACCGGTGAATTCCAATTGTACTGCACTGAATTCTGCGGTAAGGGGCATTCGGAGATGTGGGGAAAAGTCAAAGTTGTTACGGAGGATGATTTCAAGAAATGGCTTGAAGCTGGCAGCGGCCCGCAGGAAGGCGAGAGCATGCGTGATTTCGGCGCCCGTCTCTTTGTGAAAAACGCCTGTGTTACTTGTCATTCTGTGAACGGCTCCAAAAATGTCGGACCGACTTTCCTGGGACTATTCGGGCGGCGTGAAGTATTGAAAAACGGACAAATAATTATTGTCGATGAAAACTACATGCGCGAGTCGATGCTGACTCCTATGGCCAAAGTTGTGGCCGGTTATGATCCGGTCATGCCGACATTCCAGGGAATTCTGAAAAACGTTGATATAGACGGATTGATAGCGTATATAAAGACTTTGGAACAATAACTGAAAGCGAATACACTACGGAATACAGTTTACCCAAAAAACACTTTTTGAACGAGAGCAAAGGCATCAAGTCCTGGCTTTTGACTCTGGATCATAAACGTATCGGTATTCTCTATCTGATTTCGGTTATGTCGGCATTTTTGGCCGGAGGAATTTTTGCTCTGCTGATTCGTTTCGAACTTATCAGCCCGGGGAAAGAATTGTTCGACGCCGACGGCTATAATCAGGTATTCACTCTGCACGGCGCTATTATGATATTTATGTTTTTAATTCCATCGATACCGGCGGCCTTCGGAAACTTCGTTATGCCGCTGATGATAGGCGCCAAAGACGTTGCCTTTCCGCGGTTAAATCTGGCCAGTTGGTATGTTTACATGGCTGGGGCCGGATTCGCACTTTATGCCATCTTTTCCGGCGGTATAGACACCGGCTGGACTTTTTATACACCATATAGCACTAGCACTACCACTGCGGTTATTCCCATGACGTTTGGCGTTTTTGTCATGGGTTTTTCATCCATTTTCACCGGCCTTAATTTTATCGTAACCATCCACAAACTTCGGGCGCCGGGCATAACCTGGTTCAAAATGCCGCTGTTTGTCTGGGGAATTTATGCCACTGCCTTGATTCAAGTACTGGCCACACCGGTGCTCGGCATTACTTTAGCTCTGCTTATTGTAGAAAGATTCGCCGGTATAGGAATCTTTGACCCGGCCATGGGCGGCGACCCGGTATTGTTTCAGCATTTCTTCTGGTTTTATTCCCATCCGGCAGTTTATATCATGATTCTCCCGGGCATGGCCATTATCAGCGAACTCATTGCCACTTTTTCGCATCGCCATATTTTCGGCTACAAATTCATCGCCTTCTCCAGTTTGGGCATTGCCATAACCGGCTTTTTGGTCTGGGGACACCACATGTTCATCTCCGGCCAATCGGATTTGTCATCTTTAATCTTTTCATTCATAACATTTTTCGTGGGAGTTCCCTCGGGTATCAAAATCTTCAACTGGATTGCCACGATGTACAAGGGTTCGATCAGTTTAAGGGCGCCGATGTTATGGGCCATTGCATTCCTGCTCGAGTTCTCCATAGGCGGCTTTACCGGCATTGTGTTGGGGGCATTATCTCTCGATGTTCACCTTCATGACACTTATTTTGTCGTGGCACATTTCCATTATGTAATGGTCGGCGGCACGGTCATGGCATTGTTCGGGGGATTGCATTACTGGTGGCCAAAAATCTGGGGGAGAATGTACAACGAGACATTAGCCGTTATCGCTGCGGTTTTAGTGTTTATCGGATTTAACGTTACATTTTTTATCCAGTTCATCATGGGTACTCAAGGCATGCCGCGCCGCTATTACACCTATCTTCCACAGTTTGAGGGTATGCACGGGTTTTCGTCGATTGGCGCCCTCATAATGGCAGTCGGCTTCTTTTTAATTGGCGGCTATTTGGTATATGCCATGTTCAAAGGGAAACCGGCCGGACCAAACCCCTGGAAGGCTTTGACAATGGAATGGGAAACGCAATCGCCGCCGCTGGCCGGAAATTTCGAGGGAACACCCAAACTTCGTCATGGCCCGTATGATTATGACAAAGTGGTTGCCGAAAATGCCGTACCGGAATATATGCATGAGCCACACCGCTGAACATACCACTCATTTAGCCCATCATTTTGCCGATGCGCAGCAGCAGGCGGATACTGCCAAGCTGGGCACTTGGGTCTTTCTTTTAACCGAAGTACTTCTCTTCGGCGGATTGTTTTGTTTTTATTCCATCTATCGCTCCTGGAATCCGGAAATATTTCACAATGCGCATAAGTTTCTCAACGTCTGGCTGGGTGCGACTAATACCGTAGTACTAATTGTCAGTTCGTTGACCATGGCGCTGGCTATTCGTTGTATGCAGCTCGGGGAGCGCAAGAAAACAATTTGGTTTTTGGTGGCGACCGTACTTTTGGCCGGCACGTTTATGGTCATCAAATATTTCGAATACAGCCACAAAATTCATCTCGGACAATTGCCGGGCCAGTGGTACACGTTCACAGAAATCGCTGGAACCAACCCGCATATTTTCTTCTCGGCCTATTTTCTGATGACCGGTCTGCACGGGTTTCACGTGCTGGGCGGTATTGGACTGATAATCTGGTTGATAATAAAAACTGCCCGTGGCGGTTTTTCGCCGGAGTATTACACACCAATTGAAATGACGGGTTTATATTGGCACTTGGTCGATTTGATTTGGATTTTCCTGTTCCCGCTCTTCTATTTGATAGGATAATATGAGCAATCATTCAACAGAACATCATCACATTTTGCCGCTTCGGGTTTATTTTAGCGTGGCGGCAGCGTTGTTGGCTTTTACCGTCATTACTGTAATTATTGCCCAGTTCCAATTCGGGGAATTCAATTTACTTATTGCCATGATTATTGCCGCTATAAAGGCTTCTTTGGTGGCGCTCTTCTTTATGCATCTCAAATACGACAACCGCATATATGCCGTTGTCTTTGTGGGTTCACTCATGTTTTTGGCGGTATTTGTCATTTTTACGATGTTTGACACTCTGCGGCGGGGAGATATATACGAAGAAGTTGCCCACCCTTTGCATGACGCCAGGATCTACCACCAAACGATCACTCCGGCAGACACGTCACGAACTTCTTCAGACACGACTCATTCGTCAGATAAACCGGCCGAATCCGGCCACCACTAAGGCCACGCCGTGGCTAGAGCGCAGTCATTCCGCAGATTCATACTTTCAACTATTATTTGCATCTATCTGGTTATTTTTGCCGGCGGACTGGTCCGCGTATCGGGTGCCGGATTAGGATGTCCCGACTGGCCGAAATGCTTTGGCCGCTGGATTCCGCCAACTTCGATTAACCAACTCCCTCCGGATCTCGACCCGGCCCAATTCAATATCACTCTGGCTTGGATAGAGTACTTAAATCGCCTGGTTGGCGTAATTGTCGGCTTTCTAATTACTGCAACCGCAATTTGGTCGATGGCCAAATTCCGACAGCACCAACGAATTGTTTTTGCTTCGGTTGCCGCGGCAGTACTAGTGGCGTTTCAGGGTTGGTATGGAAGCGTGGTCGTTTCCAGCGGACTGCACCAAACGATTGTTTCAGCTCATTATTTTCTGGCACTGCTGATCGCAGGTATAATGATTTATATCTACGTCCAAGCTTACTATCTCGATATTGAAAACGCCAAGACTCAATACCCAATTCCTAAAGATATTCGATTGTGGTCAATGATTCTGTTCCTTTTGGCTTTCGTTCAAATTGTACTCGGCACTCAAATAAGAGGAACTCTGGAACGATTGGTCGAATTGTCACCGCTCTTAGGCGATAGCGAAAGATTGGAAAGCGTCGGACTCATAAATCATCTGCATCTTGCCTTGGGATTGACTATTGCCGCCATTACTTTTGTGTTTGGTTTAAGAGTCCGTAAAAGCAAAGATTCCGTCCCGCCTCTGATAAATTTTGGCGCCGCTTGCGCGGTAATTTTGGTTTCTACGCAGATAATTTTGGGTCTTATATTCATAGTTTTTGGACTGGTTCCGCAGGCGCAACTCTTTCATTTAAGTGTTGCCAGCCTCTATCTGGGTATGTTAATTCTCATATTGTCTGCGACTTTTATTAAAAAGGAGGAATAGTATGACCTCAACATCAAAACACACTATTACCATCATCGCTATTGCGGCAGTAGTGATCATTCTCGGCCTGACCGCATCGTTTGTGCTCACTGAAGCCCAGGGTTCACGAGGAGATCTGGAAGTGCTGGGAACCGTGCCGCCATTTGAGCTGACCGAACGAAGCGGCCTGTCTTTCGGAAGCGCTGATATGAGAGGGAAAATCAACGTAGTTGATTTTATTTTTACCAGTTGCGAGGGCCCCTGCCCGGTCATGGCTGACAATATGTCAAGCTTGCACAAAGCCTTTGCGGGTTCGAGTAAAGTCCAGTTCGTATCAATTTCCGTTGACCCCGCCAGAGACCGGCTGTCAGTATTGCAGGAATATGCCAGAAGACAGGGTGTGACCGACAGCCGTTGGGTATTTTTGCGCGGCGAATACGATACTATCCGCTGGCTCTCTGAATCAGGCTTCAAACTGGCCGCCGATGATTTACCGGCCATGCATTCCACCAAGTTTGTCCTGGTCGATGATAAAGGACAAATCCGTGGCTACTATTCCGGGACAGAAAAGGCCAGCGTCAATATCCTGAAGACACATATTAAAGAATTAGTCGAAGACATGCAGTGAGCTTTTCCGACCTGCCCACGCTTAATGCGACACTGAATTCTATTACTGCCATTCTGCTGCTTATTGGATTCGTACTTATTAAGCGAAAGCAGATTCAAAGTCATAAAAAAGTGATGTTATCCGCGCTGGTAACATCACTTTTGTTTTTAACCAGTTATCTCATTTATCATTTCAATGTCGGCTCGGTCCCTTATCCTCATCATGACTGGACCAGACCACTTTACTTTGGCATTTTGATTCCACATACGATTCTGGCCACGGTTATGACACCGTTCATAATCTTCGCAGTTTGGCAGGCCTTCCGGGAAAACTTCGAAAAGCACAAAAAAATTGTGCGCTGGGTTTGGCCGGTTTGGATGTTTGTATCAGTCACCGGAGTTATTGTCTACTTTATGCTGTATCATTTATGAGTCTTTGCTATAATCTGTTGTTGTATAATTGGTTAAATTGTCAGCATGGTTGAGACTTTGTGACAAAAGGAACAAAGTACCTAAAAAATCCGTTGACATTAATAGTGGTCTAAGTATATTGGCGGACTTAATTTTCGCAGGTGGAGAAAGACTATGGGCCTGTTAAAGCCCGACCAGAAGGGTGAAAAGGGCAAAGCTACAAGACAGCTGGCGCTCTTAACCGCCATCCCCGCGATTTTAATCGTCGCCCCGCTTGTCGGCTTTTTTATCGGCGATTGGGTGGACGCTAAGGCAGAGACCGCACCGCTTTTCACAATCTTGGGATTGATACTGGGATTTGCTGCGGCAGCATTAGAGATTCAGGTTCTGATTAAAAGAGGCACCGGCCCGGATAACGAAGATGAAAAAAAGAACTGAAATCGATTTTGGATTCATCGACCGCACTCTTAAAACGACCTGCCTCGTTCTTCTGATTTTTTTCCCATTCGGCATTTATTATCTGGGATTTTTTCCAGCGCTGGCGATTCTCTCGTCGGGCATCTGGGCCAT
>Ga0184627_10000143_pt1 | contig 34481 bp, 47 predicted proteins | sample PLM3_127_b1_FD_133150 | JGI IMG/M metagenome (GOLD analysis project Ga0184627, IMG submission 133150) | Groundwater sediment microbial communities from an aquifer in East River, Colorado, USA - PLM3_127_b1 | ecosystem: Environmental > Terrestrial > Soil > Riparian zone | place: USA: East River... | reverse complement strand
ATTGATTATCCTGATTGTTATCCAATATTGAGTTTTTACCATATTGTTGTAAGAAATGATAATATAGGTAAAAATGAAGCCTCATATCTATTAAAACAAATCAGCCGAATTGAGTTCAGGCCATGAGTAAACTAACTATATGTAACTATTGCAAATTAAAAAACATTAAAGAAGATGCAAAGGAAACTAACTCTAAAGTGAAAATAAAACCTGATATTAGATACAAGGGCATACTAGTATTTGTCTACAAGGAAAATGAACAATTAGATGAATCTGAAGATAGTAAGCATTTTTATGCTTGGTTTATGACATTAACTGATCATTGTTGCTGTTAGGAGAGAATATGAATCAAGGAGAGCAACATGAATTTAATTGTGAAATGTTAGTTGTTAAATTAATTGAACTAATAAAAGCTATTATTGATGATAAAGTTACATACGCACACACTGATACAGGAAATTGGTATGAAGTTGATAGATTAAAACGTGAGTTAAAAGAAGAATTAATGAGAAGACCATGAAACCAGAAAATGTTAAATGCCCTGAATGTAATCTCGATATGATACCAAAAATAGGTAGATTTGGTGCATTTTGGGGATGTAGAAACTATCCATACTGTAAAGGAACTAGAGATTCGAGGGGACGTTCTAAGGCTGAAAGAGATGATGAAGTTAGGGATACAAGAGATAAAAAATGGTAAATAGGAGATGAATAATGAAATTAACTATTAAGTCTCTAATTGAATTATTAGATAAGCTAAAAGATAATTATGGAGATATACCAGTTATAATAGAAGATGCCGATACAGGTTGGTTGTTTTTATTAGATAGTAAACATTTAATACTAATAAATAATAAAATTCTATGTATAGAATACAGTTATTCAGATGAACTATACGAGAAGAAGGTTAGTAATGAGTGATATAGATCCAAAATTATTAAAATGGTCTGAGGATGTTTCCAATGTTGTTTCTGATGAAATAAATATCCTATCAGATAGTAGTGAAGTCAGAAGTATATATCTACATAAGATATTTAATCAATTAATGGCAGCACTAATATTTTCTGGTTTACCATTAATTGACAAAGATTTTCCAGAACTTTTAATAATGGCAGCAAATATAATTGAAATAATTAATGAACAGGCGAAGAAAGACAATGAACGATAAAAAGTATATACCAGGATATGGACCATTAGGAGCCAAGATAATGATACTTGGCGAATGTCCTAATTATGATGATATTCAAAAACCTTTTACTAAAAGTAGAGAATTAGATACATTACTTAAAGAAGCAAATATTAACAAAGGAAATTGTTGGTTAAGCACTGTAAGTAAATATCATATATCTCCTAATATTGGAAAAAAGAAAATACCATTTGCAATAAGAGCAAAGAATGAAGGTATTGATATTCATAAACAATTAGAAGAATTACAAAATGAAATTAATGGTATTAAACCCAATGTAATTCTTGGAGTTGGTAAAACTGCATTATGGGCGTTAACAGGTAAAACTAATATTGAAAATTATCGTGGTAGTATTTTATTAGGAATGGGACGAAAGTTTATCCCATCATATAATCCAGATCATTTAAATTGGCACGCAACTGATATTGAATTTAAAGGATATTGGAATCGACCAATTATTTTATTTGATTACAAACGCGTTTTAAATCAATCCTATTCATCTGATATAATATTACCCCAAAGAACATTACAAATTGCTAAAAGTTCGTATGATTTAGCTCAGTTTAGAGATCTTTATAAATTACATACTAAAATGTCGGTTGACATCGAAGCAGCAGGTCATTGTTTACCTGTATGTATTGGAATTGCATTTAATAAAAGTCATGGAATGTGTGTTCCTCTTTGGAATACTGATGGAATGTCTAATATACCTGATGCTGATTTAATTCAAATATGGATTATATTAGCTGAATTATTATCAATAAAAGATATTATAGGACAAAATTTCAATTATGATAGAGATAAAATACGTCGTTTAGGATTTACCATCAATAGATTAGTATCCGATACGATGTTAAAAGCACATGCTATTAATCCTGAATTACCTAAACGCCTTGCATTTAATCAAAGTATATTTACAGATGAACCTTTCTATAAAGATGAAGGAATGTATGAGGGATCAATTACAGACCTATTAATAGGATGTGCAAGAGATGCATGTGTAACATATGAAATAGATGAGAATATGAATTCTGATTTAGATGAATTAGGTCAGAGGTCATTCTATGAAAATTTTTTAATGAGATTGCCAGAGTTTTATCTCGCGATTGAAAATCAAGGATTTAATATTGATACTAAACAGCGCGACTTTCTAATTCATAAGTATGTCGAATGGGATGAACGTCTTCGATATGAATTATTTAAATTAACTGGAACTGAAATAAATGTTAATTCACCAAAACAGATTAGTATTTTACTATATGATAATTATAAATTACCTCGTAGAGAAGGAACAGGTGAAGACGAATTAACTGCACTTTTAAATAATCAAACTAATGGAGCTAAACTTCCAGAACATCGAAAGACTATTGAATTAATATTAGAAGATAGACGTGTTCGTAAATCAGTTAATACCTATTTAATGGCATTACCTGATTATGATAGTAGAATGCGAACTACATATTATCCTTGTCTTGAAACTGGTAGAAGTTCAACAGGTCAGCAAGATCCTCCTATAAGACCTATTATTGAAGTTATTGGAGAAGATGGAAAAATAAAGAAAAAATCATTAGGTGCCGCGTTTCAAACTATGACTAAACATGGTGATGTAGGTCAAGATATAAGATCCATGTATATTCCTGATTCTGATGGGGAAATATTTATTCAGGCAGATTCAGCACAGGCAGAAGTTAGAATAGTATTTCTATTAGCAGATGATGAACAGGCATTATATGATATAGATCATCATGATTATCATGCACTTACGGCTTCATGGTTCTTCGGTGGTATTGAAAACGATTATTCTAAAAAAGTGATTGGATATGAATCTCCAATACGATTTGCTGGTAAAAGACTTAGAAATGCGGGTCATCTTGGAGTAGGTAAACGACGAGCAGCAATATCAGTTAATACGGATGCTAGAAAATTTAAAATTCCTATTGCAATTACTGAAGCTATCGCTGAACGTGCATTAAAAATTTTCCATAGTAAACAGCCTAAAATTCAAAGTGTATTTCATACTTCAGTAATTAAATGTTTAGAAAAGAATAGACAATTATATGCACCCGTTCCATTTGGCATTGATTCACCAATTGGAGGTAAACGAACTTTCTTTGAACGATGGGGAGATGAATTATTTAGACAGGCTTTCAGTTATATACCTCAACGTACTATATCAGATAATACTAAAGGAGCTGGTCTTAGAATTAAAGAAAGAATACCTAATATTAAAATAGTATTGGAATCTCATGATTCCTTATTATTTTGTATTAATAAGAGTGATGGAGAACATCACATTCCTATTATTAAACAAGAATTTGAAAGACCCATAGATTTCAGAACATGTTGTATTCAAAGAAGATCATTAATTATACCCTGCGAAATTGAAATTGGAAATAATTATCAAGAATTTAGTAAATATCAAACTGTAATAAAACAGTCTGATATAATTCCAATTATAATTCCTCAAATGCCTCCTAAAACTATAACTGAACAATTTCTCGCGCCTCTATTAGGACAAGATAGTAAATTAACTGATATTATTTATCGTGAACAAGAACGAAAATTAAATATATGAAATCTGAAAATTTATTAAATCAAAAGAATAGAGAATTATACTGTTCATTATGTAAAATTTATAGCTGGTCAAATAAAACTGAATCTATATGTGATCAATGTGGAAATTTGTTAATAACAGTATTATATGATATATTAACCAAACAACGAATTACAGGTAAAGATCAGGAGAATACATGATTAAAGTAGTATTAGAATCACCATTAAATGGACCAACACGAGATATAATTGAAAGAAATAAAAGATATGCTAGACGCGCGATGTTAGATTCCATTCAACATAATGAAGCTCCCTTTGCCCCACATTTATTGTACGATCAAGAGAATCAAGTATACCCTTATACAGGAATAGCTATGGGTCTATTATGGGGTGAATCAGCATCATTAATAATTGTATATACAGATTATGGCATTAGTGATGGAATGCGATTAGGAATTGAACATTATCAAAAGAGAGGTATTCCGATTCAATTACGTTCTATAGGGAGATTAAAAGGTGAGTAAACTATCTGATGAACGATCAACTCCTAACGAACTTTTTAACATATTAGACAGAGAATTTCATTTTGATATTGATTTAGCTGCATCAATAGATAATCATAAGTTACCTGTTTATTGTGATAAAGAGAATTCTGCTTTTTTATATAATTGGATTGGTAATTGTTTCCTAAATCCGCCATATAGTTCAATATATGAATGGTTAGAATATGCGTCTCGACAATCAAGATCTACCGTGGTAATTATATTACCATGTGATACATCAACTAAATGGTTTCATGACTTTTTATGGGATGAATCATTACATAAATTTAGATTAGGAATTGAATTAAGATTTCCAAAGGGAAGATTTAAGTTTGGAAAATATAAGACATCCCCCAAATTTGCAACAATCATAGCGATTATGAGAAATGAATGAATTAGTTATCAACGTCAAGTTAGGGGCTAGATTTGAATTGGCTTTCAGAATTAATAAATCAACACAACGAATTAGAAAGTCCAATCGCATTCTGGTATTGGAGTGCGATAGCTGCAATTTCAGCAGTTGTAAAGGATCAAGTATGGTTACACCGACAAATTTATAATCTCTATCCAAATGTATATATTATGTTACATGCTGATAGTGGATTAAAGAAAGGTCCACCTATAGGAATGGCTAGACAATTAGTTAAGATAGTAAATAACACAAGAATAATAAGTGGTAGAAGTTCAATACAAGGAATTCTTAAAAACTTAGGAACAGCTTTTACACAACCTGGCGGAAAAGTAACTAATAAATCTGTTGCATTTATATGTAGTTCAGAACTAAGTAGTAGTATAGTAGAAGATCCAGTAGCAACTAAAATTTTAACTGATCTTTATGATAGACAATATAATGTAGGTGAATGGCAATCTTTGTTAAAAATGGAAACTTTTGATCTAAAAGATCCTACGATAACTATGTTAACTGCAACCAACGAAGCTATGTCTGAAGATTTTTTTACCCGAAGTGCAATTCAAGGAGGATATTTCGCTCGAACTTTTATAGTATATGAATCTAAGAGAAATATGCGTAATTCTTTATTATATCCATTAAGAAATCCACCGAATTATATAACAAGTGGAAATTATTTAAAGGAAATATCTAAACTATCTGGTCCATTTCAACCACTTGCGATTGAGAAGTGTGAGACTCCATTTACTAAAAGAAAAATGAAAGGAGATAGAGAATTATGGTTTACAGGCGCGGGATTAATATATGATGACTGGTATGATAATTTTTTAGATATGGTTGATACTCAGGAAGTTAAAGATGAAACAGGAACTCTTAATCGTTTTGGAGATAGTGTCCTCAAAGTAGCTATGCTATTAAGTTTGGCGCGTTCTCCAGAATTAATTATTCATGAAGAGGCAATGGAAGAGGCAATTCAAGTATGTGAAAAATTATTAGGTAATGTTCGTAAGACTACAATGGGAAAACAAGGAATATCAAATACTTCTATTCTTAAATCTCTCATTATTATGGAATTATTAAATAGGGAAAATCATCAAGTGAGTAGAACTATTCTTATGAAAAAGATGTGGATGCATTACGCACAAAGTTCTGAATTTGATGATATCATGCAATCGTTTGATCATGCAGGAATGATTATTACGAGTAGTGTAGGTAATCAAATTCTGTATAGTATGCCTAATAAACAGGTAGATGAACTTAAAAAATTCTTGGCTGGAAAATCAAGGAGTTAAATCATTATGCAAGGAATCATTAAAAGAATATCACCAGGCAAAGGATTCTGTTTCATTACAGGAAATGATAATGTTGACTATTTTCTCCATCGTTCAGACTTCAATGGTCATTGGAACGATTTAATTCAAGATTTTCATACCAAACCTGAAATTAAAGTAATATTTGATATTTCTGAACAAAATCAAAAGGGACCAAGAGCTAGTAATTGTAGGAGAAGAGATTATCCCAATGATTAGTTACGTGATCTGAACAAAGAATAGTTGGAAGAATTAAAATGACCCAAGAAAATTATGAAAAATTAATGAATATGATTAGAGAACATAAAGATAAATTTAATATAGTAGAATTAGATTTTTTAGAATTACTAGAACATGGAAAAGAATATATAGAAGCATTAATTGATTTCTCTGGTAATATTATGACGGCAGCTCCTGATAGTGTATGGGCTAATTATCAGAATAGAATTGCAGATGCTAGAATAGTAAATAAATCTAGGAGGAACTAAAAAAATGTCAAGGTAAAGTATATAATTAAATAGGGTCAGTGTTGGAACTGGTATACAAGATGGCCTTAAAAGTCATTGCCCGTAAGGGATTGAGAGTTCGAATCTCTCCTGACCCACCATTCTCACACCCGGCACCATTACTAAGAGAAAATAAAATGAAGAAATACAAGGTTATAAATGTTTCATCAGATTATCATATGCGACTTGAAGATATGGATATTTGGGCAGATGAAGTAAGTGATGGATATTATACAATAACTGAACTATATGAACATCAATATGTATTATTTTATGCATTATGTAAAATATATGATAATTATATTACTCCTTTAAATACAAGAATTAAATGTTGGAAATCAAAACTAAATTTTGAAAGTAAAGGAGAAGAAGGATGGTTTATTGCAGGAATGACTATTATTGAATTTGAAAAACCAAATAAACAAATTACATATCATATTCCTATAAGTTGGTGGAATAAATTCAATTTAATAGAATTAGAACGCGTGCCTGAATATGATAATTACACTTCAAATGAAGTTATTAAAAGGTTGATGGAATTATGAAATTAAAACCAGATAATCCAATTACTTACGATGATATAATTAGACGTCTTTTTCATTTAAATAAATATCAATATAAAAAATGGACAGAACTAGATGATAAAAAATTAAAAAAATTAATACATCAGATGCTAGAAAAAATGTTAAAAGTAAATAATTAATTAATCATTAAATAGAATGCAGTTAACCAGAATACTAAACCAGCTGCTGTTAAATTATATTTTCCTCCAATATTAAGAAATGATAAGCTGAAACATACGAAAGATGCTACTAATAAGGTAAGTTCATATTTTGACATTACTATCTCCCTTAAAATTAAAAAGGAACTTCACCAGGATGTTTAATTCTCCACTCTTCACTTTGCCGAATCTGTGTTTTAATATTTTCAACAGTTCTGTCTAACACAATCTGATATTGCCATTGTCCTAATGCTTCAATATCTGCTTCAGGTGGATTCACCCAATCTCTAACCATACCCCCTTTACGTTGTAATCCTTCAGTCGCAGCATAAAATGCATTAATTTGTAATAATCTCTGAAACGCGAGTCCTTGTTCAACTACTGTCGGTCCTATAGGAATTGGTGTAGTTTCTAATGGTATTACTCCATTTACATCAGTTAAATTTGGAATAACAAAAACTTGATCTGTAATAGTTCCTAAAAATAACCACCTATAAACTAATGTTGAACCCTCCAATAAATCAACTCCATCAAATATAATCTCTTTAGCATCACCAAAGTTGCCAATTACTGGAACATTATTAATACCAATTGTATCATGTGATATTGAACCAGTTTTAGTTCTCTTCTGACCAACAGTTCCATCTTCATTATAACAAACTAATGCAAGTTTATTAGTCCACAGTGCAGGATTAGAAGTGCGAAGATTAGGGAAAATTCTTTCTAATCCTCGAATATATGCTTCAATTCTTGATCTTGTCATTACGGTCTCCTAGATTCATAATTCTGAATACCAACTCCAAACATAGATAGTAATGCAAATGGCAAATTCTCTGGATGAAATTCTTTTAAATAATTCTTGGCATTTGGAATAAGATTAGAATTTCCTGTAATTAATTGCTTTAAATCTTGAAAAAAAATCGAAACAAATCTAGAAGCTATCTCTTCTGGAATATTAAATGGTTGTCCTGTAAAATCTTTACCTCGTAAAATACCAGTCACAAAACTAATAACAGGATTCAATTTTGATTCCCCAAATCTACCTATAACATCTAATCTCGTAGGTCTACCAAATTTTTCACCTAATTTATATTCTGATCCTGTAACAGAAGACTTAGTTTTTCCTTGAACTAAACGATTAGCAGCTACCACATATTGTTGAAATCCACCAAAGGGATCAATTCTAATATTACCTACTCTAATTTTACCAAAATCTGAACTTGTAGAATTTGATTCAATAGTTCCTGCTCCAGACATTTTTACTAATTGTCCAACAGTATTTCCTACAGCCGCAACAGCAAATAATGATTTAAGAGCTTCTTTACGAACTATGGGATCAGCCATAATATAATAATGAGGATTTAATATTTGTAATCTAGATGCAATTAATCTTGGACTAAAAAACGTTGAATTTAAGGCAACAGCAGATTTTTCAAGACTTCCCAATGAACCGCGACCAGATGAAACATTTACAAAATTAGCTAATTCACGCGCAAGTGGTATATTAACTTCAGCATCAGCTCCAAATACTTTACTACTAGATACTAAATCTTCAAATACATCCGCTCTTAATTTATTTAAAAATGCTGTATATGCACGATTAGATCGACGAACACCAGGTAATTTTTCAGCCCATGTGCTCATTAATGCTTCTTCTCGTGAAGAAAGATTAGTTAAATCGGTTAATTTAAGACCGGCATCTTCTGCAAATGATGGTAAAATCTTACCACTTGGACCTACGCGAGATTTAAATAAAGGTTTCTCAAAAATAGATTCCTGAACAGCACGAAATGCATTCTCAGATCCCCATGATTTAAACATATCATCAAGAGAAGTCCAAAATTGTTTTTTATGAATTAATGGTAATCCCTGTCTTAATGGTGCTGAAAAGTCATTAGATGCCATCACAGCACGAGGAAAATTCATTGTTTCAGCCGCGATTGATAGTTTAGTAGGTGGTTTAGTAGCGGGTCCTATATGTTCTAGTGGTAATTCATTTAATGGTAAATCCATATTTGGTGGTTTAATTAGAGATTGTTTTCGAGTTGGTCGTGTTTGTCCTATTTCAGTTTCTAATATAGGTTGAGTAATACCTTCATCTACTTTATCCATTCTAAATCGACCATCATCCATCACTTCAACAAATTTATAACCAGCTTCTCTCGCTTTCTTAACATTAACTACAGTTGGTTGTTTGAGATAGATTGTCGTGCCAATTGGTAGACTTTGTTTTTCAACTGGTATACTTGTAATATTATCAGAAATAGAAGTAGAAGTAATAGGAGTAACTAAAGATTTATTATAAATAGAAGAAATTTTAATTTGACCTGGTTCTTGTCCCTTTAATTGATTTTTAAGTATACTTTTAATTTTAATTCCCTCATTTATGGCTTCAATTTCATTTAATCCTGTATGTTTCATTACAAAATTAAGATAATCATTATGTCGTTTAGATAGATTTTTTTGAGCAATAATGTATAAAGCTCTATCAATATCACTCTCAAATTTGGGTTCATAAGAATTTTGTCCGATATTAAATCTTGGTTTGGCTCCTTGTAAATCACGAGGTAATGTAATTTTAGTAGGTTGAATACTACTCATTTTAGGTTTTAATATAGGATTTAATGTTGACATAGGCGCAATAGGCTTAGCAGAATCTATCATTTCATTAGTAATATTAGTAATAGATTTACCAATTTGGGGAACTTTAGACCTTATACCAGCTAATCCGCCAGCTATTTCTGCAACACCAAATCCTCTCTCACCTAAACTAGATTCAGGACTTATAATTTCGCCTAATCCATGTAATCCCATACCTGCGCCACCAGCTTTAATACCTAAATTTAAAACTTTAGCAATAGCAGGTAATCCAGCCCTAGCAGCTAATGATGTTCCACCCGATAATAATGCAGTTCCAAGATTTAATGGAGATGTTAGACTAGTTAATATGTCACCTATACTTTGAGTAGCACCTGCGCTAAATCCTCGATTCATTGCAGCTAATCTATTACCTAGCTGTTCAATACTTCCTAAATTGCTCTCAGGATCAAAATATTCAGATGGCAATTGTGGTTTATCAATATAGCCTGCAACAGATGAGGCAACTCGCGATGGTAAATCAGTTAATGGTTCTGATATACCTTTCCATGCCTTATTTAAAAATGATTCTTCTTTTGGTAATACTAATTGTTCAATTACTTCTGGTTCTGGTATTTCTGGTTCTATAATTTCTGGCTCAATAATTTCTGGCTCAGTAATCCCAGATTGAATAGGCACGCCAATATCATCTAAATCAGGTGGTTTAACTGATATTGGTTGAACTACTGATTTAATTGGTTGACCTGATTCATCAAGATCAGGTGGTTTTTGTCTTGCCATTATCTTTTAATCCTAAAACTACTGTATCAGTAAATTCATTTTTAGAATTTATAGTTTTAAATATATACCAATTATCAATATTTATAATTTGTAATTTCTTTTTTAAATCACCGTTGGAAGAATCAAAAATTGCAAATTCAATATAAGAATTTGGATATTTTCCTAATTCTTTAATTAAATCAGAAATTAATAATGACATAATTATTTAGACTCAACAGCAGTCCATCCACCACCAGGTTTAGGAATATATTTCCATCCCTTAGGTGCTACAGGTGCTGTAGATTTAGTTAATCCAGGTTTAGATAATATAGATGGTTTAACAGATTTCTTAGATTCAGAAGTATATATGAATTTATTAATGGCATCATATATATCCTTAGATGGACCGCCTGCACCTATATTAATTCCAAAATATTCGGAACCCGGATCAGGTGCTTCAATACTAAAATCATTAGTTCCCATTTCAATAAATGGTGCCCATTCAGGATGTGTATTGATAGCCTCGCGTGCCTTATTAAATTGTCTTACTTTAGTCTGAGTAGGTAATTCTTCACGTTCGACTTGTGTTGTTGGAACACGTTTAGCACCTCTTTCTCCAATTTGACGTGAAGTAACTTCACCACGTAAATTAATATTTTTTTCAAGATTTTCCTGTTGTTTAGTAATACGTCCGAGAGTATTTTCTTGAGTTAATTTAAGTCTATCCTCTTCACTTAATGATCCAGAACTTATACCAAGATCATGAGATTCACCCGTTTGAGGATTAATTGCAATTAAATTTCCTCCTTTAACAGTCATAATCCTCATATTAGGATTTTTAGCCTTCCAATCATAAATAGCTGCTCTTTGACTTTGAATACCTGTTCTTTGACGTTGAATATCAGTTCTTTCCTGTTGAATACCTAAATTCTGTTCTCGTCCTTCTTCAATACCTTCTAATGCTCTTTCTCTTAATCCCAATGTTTGTCGTTGATAATCAGATATAGATGGTTTATAAACTGTATTTATTGATCTTTGAATTTCGGGTTGTGCAATATCTTGTCCTATTTGTTGAATTCTATCTTCTCGTCTACGTTGAGGTTGAGGAGGAGGCATTAATGATAAATATCTACTAATTACTTCCTCAAAGGGATCTCCACGTTGAGGATATTGAGGCGCGAAAGAATCGCTTGGTTGTGGACCTAATCCACCTGGTCCTACTTGATATGGTCCTATACCAGATGATGTAGGATAAAGAGTTTGCATACGAAGATTTTCTAAGAAACTCATATTATCCTCTTGAGGAATAATTACTGTAATTATATCCGTATGGATTTCGTATTGCCGAACCAACTGTATTTAATCCTAAATTACCCCTACCTAAATTCCATTGATTTTCTTGACCTTGTTGTGCTAATGCTTGTTGACCAAATAAAGATGCTAATGCAGGAGTAGTTCCATATAGACTTTGTTGACCCTGAATAGCATTAAACATATTTCCCATATTTTGTTGTTGATTTTGTTGTTTCATCTGAGCATTAAATTGAGCTATTGCATTAGCTACTTGAGTATTCATTGCTCCAACATTACGTCGATCAACAACATTACCAGCAGCCATTTCATTCATGAATCCTGTTTCTTGTGCTGCTAATGGTGCAAGTCCTGCCAATCCTGATAATCTACCAGATGCAATCATTTGAGCAAGTTGAGCATTTACATCAGTAGTTTTAGATGCAATAGATTCGGATAATTCACGCGCCATTTTAGCACTTACAGCAGCATAATTAGGAGAATAACCTCCTTGTAATGATCTTTGTCTATCTACATTACGCATTGCATTTGCATAAATTGATCTAATGGGTGATATACCACGAGCGCGTAGATTAGCTATATCTTCACCAGAATATCCACCAGTTTGTGCAATTTGACCATATCCTGACATGGCCTGACCCATTTCAGGTGATTTATAATATGGAGCATTAAATGGTGTATTACTTGCGAAAGTTGGTGTAATTGAAGAATATCTTGGATTAGCACTACTTGATTGTAGTCCTTGATACGCTTTCATTAAACGATCATAATCCCCTGCCTGTGTTTGAACAGCAGCATTATAAGTCTGAGGTATAGATGGCTGTTGAACTACAGGTTTAGGCGCGAAAGGATTTGTATATTGATCCTCATATGGTTGAATCTTACCAATTGAAGGCATAATATTTACCTATCTTTCACTAAACTTCATCTCTATCCAACCGTCTATGAAACGAATCAACTATAGTAGTATTTCGAGTTATTGCTACAGCCGTTTCTCTTAAAACTTGAATAATCATTTCAGTTCTACCACGTTCTATTTCATTTTGTCCAGCCAAATATTTTTCATGTCTTTCAGACTGTTTTTTATAAGCAATAAACATTATAACAGATAATATCCCTATTCCACCTTGTGAGATTAAATATTTTATGAATTCAGATTCCATTATGGATATACCTTTCCCTTCTTAACTTGGAAGTGAAAGTGTTCATTATCAGTATTCAGATATTGCAATAATACAGTAAATTTATTAATGGCACCACTACATCTAATATTTAGTTCTGCTTCAATTGCTTTACGATAAGGTTCTTTATTCTTAGATTTAAAATTCTTCGATCTCATATCAAATGCTTCATTTTTATAATGCCTAGAATTCTTAACATGTATCCCATCATTAATTGAAGTAATATATAAATTTGAAGGTTGTAACTCCCTATCATTCCTATGACATAATTCAATTACATAAAACATTAGCGCAAGACTAGGAGTTATAGCTTTTAATCTAACTGAATCGTCTTTAATTATAATCATATTAAGCAGCTGATTGTTCACCTTCAATGGTGATAGTTAAAGTTGCAGCAACAGATGCGCCACCAACAAGAAAATCAGCACTTGTTAATAACAAAGCACCATACGAATCATATACATCAAAAGCAGCAATAGTTTTATCAAAAAATAATTCAGTTCCGGCCGCATTAGCACCTGTAGCACCTAAAAATATGCGAAATGTTGCGGCTGCACTAGTCTTATTTGCAATATGAATATGTCTAACAGTGCTTAAAATTAGAGCACTACCCTGATTAAATATATTTGTAGTCATTGTTGCTGAAAGTGCAACTGGACCAGCTAACCTTTTGATTGTTCCTGCCATCTTAATCCTCCTGCTTAATCTATCCTATAGCATATACCTACAATTAATCTTAAAGTCTGCCCTGATACTAAATTAGCAGTTGTTATAAGTGCGTTAGCTACATTAGAACCAACTTGAGCAAAAGTTATTGAAGTTGTATTTACTCCAATACGTGCTGATATTTGTGTATATCCAGCAGTAAATATTATATTGTCACATACAAGATTTGCATTAACACTAAGTCCAGCAACGTTACTATTTGCGTAAGGTAATCCAGTAACTAATAAATTACCAGCAGCCGTTAGCCATGTAAATGTATTAGTTAAAATAGCGAAACGAGCAAATATAAACCTACCAATTTTAACATAATCAGCTACTTGAGTAAAATAACTTACTGCTACATCTCCAGGTGTTGCAAATGTTACATCTGGTATCCAAGTCCCTTCTGAGTAAGATATAGGACTTGAATCAATTCCGTCTCTTCCATCTTCACCATCTATTCCTGGTGGTCCTTGTAAACCAATAATACCTTGTAATCCTTGTTGACCAGGAATTGATATCCCATCTAATCCATTATCACCATCTAATCCAGGTATAGAGAAACCTTGTAATCCTTGTAATCCTATTAACCCTTGTGGTCCTTGTGGACCAATATCACCCTCTTGACCATCCATTACAGATGGAGAACTACCTAATCCTGCTAATTGATTTATTATAATATTTAAAGTTTGATTATTACTTAAATTAAGATTATTAATTAAAATTCCAAGAGCTTCAATTTGTCCAATTAATTGATTAATAACTTGATATAGAACAGGATCTTTCTGTTGTAATCCTGATACTAATAAATTAGATTTTAAACGACTAAGATCAAATGCCATTATATTTTAGTAAACATTATTGTGGATAACTAGCAGCTACGGGTTTAACAAATGCTATAATTCGAGTTAATGTGAATGTTTCATTAATTTCAGTCGTCTCGAATTTAATTTGTAGTCTTTGTGAGTTAAAATTAGCTAAAATTGTTGGTTCTCTGTCAGTTATAGCTAACATAGAAATATTAGGAAGCACAGATGATGTAACTCCATCATAACTGAAAACTGTTGTTTTTAAATTTCCACTTCCAGTTATGCGATATCTTACAGCTACAATATGCTGTATATATTCACTTGGACTACCAGATTTTCTAGGCATAATTATACAATATCTAAAAACATGGCAGGCATTCCACCAGTCCATGCGGCAGCCATAGCAACCGGCGCATTTCCAGGATCAGGTAATACACCTGCTGTTACAGCAGCTTGTGCAAAAGCATACGGATCAATTAATGGAGTAGCGGCATTAATATCTAAACTACCAGGCCATGATGTAGGGACAACTTGAATGCCTGATTGAACTGCTGATGTAGTTCCTGACATTGCAGCAATACCTTGTGTAGTTCCTGTAGAATCTACGGCTACTGCGCAATAATATAATATACCAGCAGCTAATGTAAAAACACTAGCAACACTATTCCATGCCGCAGTTGTATTAGGATTATGATCTACTGACATTCTTACATTATCTGATGCTCTATATATAGCTATATGATAAATTGCAGTAGTTGCCCCAACGCCAAACCACCTAATGTTAGCTACAGTAATTGCAGTAGCTAATCTAAAATAAGAAATGCGAGCAATTGAAGTTGAAATATTAGTTGGAGTTGGAGCTAATGAACTATTTAGAATTTGACTTAATACTACTCCTGGATTTCCATTACCCCAACATCCTACTATTTTACCTTCCCATGCTTCTGGTGTTCCACTAACTGTTGCCCATACAGGATCAACACCAGAACCTTGAGTTTTAAGAAATTGTCCAGAAGTCCCAGCAGCTAGTCTAGCCCATGACGATGCCCCACGATATAATACATCACCATGAGTAGCTGAACCAATGAAATCTAATAACTCAGTTAATGTAAGTTCTTCAACTACTCCAGCACCAGCTGTTTTTCTTCCCAGTGAGCGAGAAGTAGCTGATATATTTTGAATCTTAGCATAAGTTACATTTGAATTTAATATTTTAGAAGTAATTACAGAATCACTAGCTAATTTAGCATCAGTTACATTAGAATTGAGTATTTTAACTGTAGTTACAGCATCATTAGCTATTATTGTTGAATTATTACCAGCAGTAGCAGTTACATCACCAGTTAATGCTGAACGTTGTATTCCAGGACCACCAGTAAATTCTAACCCACCACCTACTGTTATCTCTTCAGTGTCTCCAACTGCAGCAGCATCTCTTCCAAGTAATTTATCAGTATTAATATTTTGTATTTTAGCAAATGTGACTGCATCATTTGCAATAGTAGCTACTTGACTTCCAGAACCTGGACCAGCAGTAACATTACCAGTTAATTCAGTTATACCACTACCACCACCACCTGGTATATCAATTGTTCCAGCAAGTCCTGATACTGAAGCTAATACACCTGCACCAATGAAATCTAATTCAATTACTCTTCCTTTAGATACACCTTCATCCTTAATATTAATTAATGTTGGATTGATAACTGCCATTTAAGTAAATTCCTGCGCACCTACATTACTAGCAGCAGCACTTGCTATTCCATTAATAACTAATATATTAAAATCATACTCATCCATATTAAATGAGCCAGTTGGATACAAAGTTATTCCAGAATCTAGAACTGCTGGAGACCCAAATCCAAGTGAAACTCTAACATTTGATGTATTAACTAATCTAACTCCTTTTCTATTTGAATTAGCTGATAATATTTGAGTAGATGCTACTCCAACCAATACTGCTACTGGTGAACTAGGAGTTAATGGTGTTTTTGTAGAAACATCTATTGGTAATCCACCACCACCTCCAACATCATCAACTAATAAAATACCTTCTTTGCGAACTCCCATAATAAACCTATTATAATTAAGCTACTGTTCTAACTCTTCCTTGTGGCATTCCAGAAGGAAGCATAGTATTCAAAATACTTTCAAATTCTTTACGAAGCTCGTTAGTAATAGCAACAGCTTCTGTATGTTTAACAACAGCTTCTTTAAGATTATTTTCACATTCATATAATTTCTTTTCTTTATCCTGAACATCTTTAATAGCTTTCTCAATTCCGCTTGAAACTTCAGATAAACTTCTCATTTGACTCTCCTTTATTACCGACCCATTGCAAAAATTGAGACTGTTCCACCACCTAATACAGTTGAAATTCTAACTCGTCTAATTTGTGTCACACCAGTAACTGATACATGTTTAACCACATTATTACCACTACTAACTGGGGAACCCTCTGGACTCCAAGTTCCAGTATATCCAGATAAATGAGAAGTTTCAGGTTGAACTGCACCAGATATTACACCCGTACCAAATATTATATAATAAGTCAACTCATTAATATTTGCATTATCATTTGGACCTATTTCATCGGATACTGCATCTAGTGCAGATTTTGCATCCATTACTTGACGGAAAAATTTCATAACATCTCCCTAAAAGAAACCTGTTTTTCCAAACGGATCTACAATTTTAACATTAATAGTAGTACTAGGAACAATTGATCTATCATAATAAGTATCATGAGTTTTACCAGGAACTATTTCATAAATTCCAGAACCATTAGTTAAAAGTATTGTTATAGGACCGAGTGGAACTTGACCACCAAATGTAGTTCCCCCTTCAATAATAATTTCAGGTGGCACGGGAATTATTATACCAAGATCAGGCATGATAAATTCTATGAGGGTATCAGTTCGTATTATAAGATCAGTTACTGGAATTGTAGTAATTAAAACTTTATTACCACTACTATTAACATAATAAATGCTAAATACACCTGATAATTGATTTAGTGAACCTGATGGTTCAGTCATTATTACTTTAACTCGCGAATGTAATGATGACATACTTTTAGGATTTAATGTAAATTGAAACGATTGAAGTATATATGTCCCAGATATAGCAATATAATCATAAGCAACAAGAGATGCATTTCCACCTAGAAAATTAAGATGCCATTCCGGTCCAAAACCATATAAAATTTGTAGAGTAAATAATTCAGATGAAGGACCATCAGGTATTGAAGCACTAACTACATTAGACTGACCTAAGGGGCAATCTAATTGATTGAAATTAGCATGAACTAAAACTGGAGTTAGATTTTCTAAATCTTGAACTAATGTAACAGACCAACCAGAACCAGATGGAGCCAGTAATGACAATGCTCTTATATCTACTTTAGCAGTTAAAACAATAAAACCAGCTGGTAATCCAGATATAGAGAAAGTTTCTTCATTAATAGTCCCTTTATTTAATGTAGCATCAGATTCGTTATCATATTTAACAAAATGATCTGCTACAGTATTAGTATCATACTCAAATTCCTTACCATCTCCTGGACTTTTAGTTGCATTTAATATTTGTAAATTAGTAGCTGGGGAATTAACAAATGTATTTGTTCTACATGGTTCACCAAATTCATAATATATTTTTGTGCCTGCTACAGGTTCAGGTAAAAAAATTGTACGAATACTACCAATTTTAATTAAAAATGTTCCTGAAGATGGAGTTGGCATGATTAAATATCAGCCCCAATTATAATTTTATCTATATTAACTATTGCAACAGAATTAATAGTAACATCAAATGCCCAGGGACTCCATCGAATACTTTTAGGATCAATTCCATTAGAATAATTTCCTACTAAAATTCCACTATTTGGAAGAACACAATAAATTTCCTTCTGAATTGGTGCATTTACTATTTGAATTCTTCTAAATTCATTTCTGTTCTGACCATACCATAAATCTTGAATTTTAAAACTTAGTTCAGGTAAAACATATCTTCCATTAAATAATTGAATTCCAGTATAACTAGTAATAATTAAAAAATCTACAATTGAAGAACCTGAATCAAGAACTGTTGCAATACCATGAACAGGACATCCTAGTGCATTATCTATAACTGATAAAGCCCAACTTGATGGAACATCTTCATTATCCACATATGAAACTGTTCGGGATCTTTTAAATACATATAATATATCTCGTAATTCCTGCATATTTGTAATAGGATTGCCATCTGGTGGAACAACTATTAATCCATCAATTTGTGAAATAGCTTCTGGTTCTCCAACTGATGATACTAATATTAATGAAATATCAGCAAATGTAGTTGATAAACATAGACTATTATGATATAATGTAAGCGCACAACCCGCGGGAATTTCAGCAAAATTATCAATTAAATGACTCGCATCTTCTAGTAAATCAGCATCGAAGAATGAAATATTATTCAAAAAAGTATCAACATTATTAGGAATAGTTCCAGTAGGTATAAAAAAGAATTGATATCCAGTTGTATTTCCATTATAATTAGTAATTACTTTAGTCGCTACTATATGTCTCTTTACTACTGTCGCGCTTCCTGATGTAGGAACAGTTCCAAATGATACTGAGAATGTTGGAGATGTAGTAAATAATGTAATAACTCCTGGCGCGGTTAAAAATCCAGAATCAGTTTCATATATTACTGCAAATAAATGCTTTCCACCATCTGTATTACCTGCTGCACCATTAGCTATAGTTAATGCACCAACAGGAGCTACACCAGCAGCCTTTCGTGCCGCAGTTCCATCACCTTTATATACATAAAGAAATTGCCCTGAAATACCTTTTTGAATATTAATATCACCTGTTGTAAATGAAGTAAATGGAGTAATATACGCTCTACCTGCATATGGAATAAAAGCAAAGTCAGTCATAGTTGGTATTGTAAGAATAGGACCAAAAATTGTAGAAGCATTAACTACATGATAAATTTCTCCTGATCCACCCGCGTTTTGAACCAATATTAATAGTGTATTAGCAGTTTGAGTAGGATAATTATAAATTCTTTTAACACTTGATAATGGAACAGCTACTGTTTGACTAATTCCAATTCCATCGCGCGTTGCAAAATTATTACCTACAAATTTAATATTCCTACAATCCTCAAAATGATCTAAAGGAACATTCTCAGGGTCTCCGCGTTGCCAGAGTCCTTTTAAGTTCTCCAATGTAATAGGTTCGTGATCTCTTACTGCCATAATTTTAGCAATGGGGAAGATTATTTAAAATTATTTAAAGGTAATGGGTCATGTCCTCGAAATTTCATTATTCCTCATTAATACATTAAATCATGCGTGTTTTTTTAAACCGGATGCGCCATCCCCCGGCATACTAACTATGCAGGAACAGTAACAACGTAAGCAGCAACATCAGTTACGTAGTTGCGCCATACATCAGTAGCTCCAGGCTTGTAACCTTTTGCGATGGTTACATTAGCTGCGGCGTCAGAGAACACGTTATAAAGAACCATGTTCAAGCTACCTTGAGCAGAAACGGAAATGAGATTGACCTTGTTATTAGCATCATTAGCAGCTTGATTAATAATATTACTCATAATCAAACCTTGAGTTGAAGACATGACAATGGAATTTGTATTACGCAGAAACAAATTTCCAATGATACGCCATCCAAGAGGAATAGCAGCAGCCGTATTCAGACTAAGGATAGCAGTGCCAGTTAATCCTTCAAATCTGGAATTAGAAATAGCGACACGACTACATCCGCCATTATCTTCAATTCCAATCTGTGTCGTTCCACCATTGGCTGCAAAGTAGCAATCTTCAAAACTTGCATGACTTGCATCAATGGTATCAACAACTGCTGAACGTGTTAACCTAATTGCGGCTGATGCATTGACAGGAGTAAATTCAATATTTTTAACTGCCCATCCTTGAGCACGTAATTCAAGAAGGGGAGTATTAGCTACAGGATTAATAGGTGCTAACCAAGATGCACCACCACCAGTAGGAACACCACCACTAGTAGCTTGACGAGGAAGATTGGCTGCACCAATGATAGTAACGTCATAGACGTCTAATGGTGCAACAACTTGTTCTCGTAATACTCCGCCAATGACAATTACATCACGAGAACGAACATGATTTAAACAATCCTTCATAGTCAAAAAACTACCACGAGGACCATTGCCATTTGGAAATACAAAGTGGGGTTTACTAATACTTCCAAAGTTAGTCGAGCTTTTTACGATATCTCGATTATCTTGACGTAGTTGTTGCCAAAATCCAGGAATCATACTATCTCCAATTCTTATCGAACCAACTGACTCTTGTCAGCCAGAGATTAACTAATTACCACGAACCACGAGACTTAAACGATGATCTAAATGGTCTCCTACGTGTAACCATTGCTTGTCTACCTTTAGTTCCAATACTTGTAACTCTATCCATTGATAAACTAGCATTTATATTTAAATCATCTGCTCTAGTCTTATTTTGTTCAACAAATTCAGCTAATAATGCCGCAGTTCTGAAATTTAAAAATGATTCAGCATTTATAACATTAATTAATGATGCAGAACTTGTCACTGGAGTAAAGAGATTCCTAATATATTCCATTTTAATATCAATATCAGCATTAGCCGATAATAATTTAATTAATTGAGCTTCCCATACATATCCCATAAATTGAGATGTTTGAACTCCAGACATATATAATGGTAATCCATCCCATCTTACCATAGGAACAAATGGATCTATATTTTCTAATCTTTCCCATAATCTTTGTGGTTCAATGAAATCATCAGGTAATTCGGGAACAGGTGGAACAGAATTAAATCCTATTTGAACAGTGCCTGCCGGAACATTAATTACTGCTGATGTTTGATCAGTTACGGGAACATTATTTAGTTCAAAATATTCCTGTAATTCTAATAATGTCATATTAAGATATGGAATTTGAACTGTATATGAATACACTGATCGAGCTACATCATTTAATAATGCAGCCGCGGCATTCATAACTGTTCCAGCTATTAAATCTACAGATGCCATATTTTATCTTTCAGTTCGTGATACTAATTATTGAGCAAATATTAATCCTAGTTCTTTAGCCTTATCCTTATCAATAATTGCATGACAAGAACCACAAATAGGAAATAAGGGGTTTCGTAATGCTCCACATGCAACACAACGAATCATTTCAAGCGATTGAAAATCAGCCATCCAATCTTTGTTATTTAAATTTAATTCTTTCGCGGAGTTACGCATATCATCTGAAATAGTAAGTGGACTACCATTACTCCTAGCCCATAATCCATCTGCTAATTTAACTAATGCTTCATACCATCGCTTTTGATTCGCGGCCGCTTTATCCATTACATGTCGATATTCATCCTTAATATTCTTTACTGTATGTTCGCCAGGAACATAAAATAAACCTGGCATAGCAGTAGACATGTCGCAGGCTAATAAACCATTACAATAGTCTTTAACTACAGAATCAGCAACGTGAATTGATGAAGTAGGAATTTCAAGTATTGGCTGCTGTTCATCAATTTCTTTCCACCAACTTGATGGTCCAACTACTAATATAGCTGGATTAAGATAAGTGCCTGCTGGAATTTCAAAATATCCTGGTTGAATAGTATGTTTAGTTTCCTTAATTTCTTTTGGATAAATAGATACTATAGTTGATTTATCTAATGGATTAACAGGTGCTCTTACTGTATTACGTCGATAATCAGCTAATTGTGCAAAACTCATTATCTTATCTCCATATATGGACTGTAGACCAAACAGTCTAATTCATTTTACTTGGTCCTGTATAACCTACACCTTCACCATGAACAATCGCGCCACCTAAACCAGATTCATCTCCATATAATTCTTCCTGAATTTTATCAACTTCTTGTCTTTTCAATTCAAGAGCATTTTCAGCATCTGATTCTGGATCTTTATATTTTGCCATTCCAGTTTTACCCATCGCGGCATAAATTGTATCTATAACTAGCTTTGCACCACGCAAAACTGGAGGAAGTGCATTACCAAATCTATCTTCAAACACCCAAATAGGTTCATATGATAATTTAGATGTAGGTAATTCTCTTTCATTTATTTCAGGAACAACTACTAATCTTTCTAAAACATATTTACATTGAATCCATTGTCTATACTTAGGAACTTCTCTTACTTCAGTTACTTCACGTAAAAATATGCCACCACGACTATAATCTTCATAAGTTCCTAATCTTTTTTCAAACTGATCTTCACTGAATACAATACGCCAGATTGACAGACCAGTAATAGTATCAATTCCAAATAAATCAATTAATTGTTGATTAATTGACTCAATTGACTCTGTAAGTTCCATATAAAATAATGCGTTTATAGTATGCGCATCCCACTAATTTATTACACTACAGCTTCAACCCACCAAAAATTACTTGATGGATCATAGTGTAATGTAATTGGTCTATTTTGAATTGGCTGATAAGCTGTTTTAATTGGATTAACAGCACCATTTGTTAGAAACGCGCCTGGAGCTGCATCTGTAAAGCAAAGAACTACAGAACAGTATCCAGTTGTAGGAGGAGTAATATTTGCAACCTGAACTTGAGCTGTTACAAATGTTAACCTCGTTGTTGGAACAAGAGTAGTAGCAGAAGCTACAGTCACAGGTAATGGCTGTTTATCCGATTGAACTACTCCGAAGTTTTGATTAAGAAGGTCTGACATAGTATATCTCCTCCTTAATAGCCAGCAGGCACTGACAAATTGTCAATGTATGCTGTTGCGGCTGGGTTATTAACAAATACCTGCATACCATTCACCATATAGAAGATGTCGGCAGCAGCTACACCACCAGAAGAACTACGAATTTCAAAAATTCTACGACCATCAGTTGTATAGAATCCAATGGGTAAAATTTCTCCACGTCCCCAGACTTCATCTGTTACAAAGTCAATTCTGGTTTTATCCCAATTGAAAGATGGTTTGTCAGGCGCACCTGCAAACTGCATTCTATCAAAATACATATCCAGACCTTCTTCTTTAGCCTGTTTTTGTATCATGATTACAGCTTGACCAATATCTTCATAAGCCTGTTTTTGTGCTGGATGTAACCATGCTTTAGGCTTAAAAGTATTGTCAAGACCTACTCTATTACCCATCTTATTAATTGCAAGACGAGGTAATGGAAGACTTAATGAACTACCACCACCATTAACACGATTAGATCGAATTTCAGGAGTGGCTGCTCGTGAAAAACCTAACCATGTTCCTGTAGATGCGTTACTATGATGATATGGCACACCAAATAACGCAGGAAGTGACAGAGGAGAACTGATACCATCTGTTACTAATCTATCAGTAGCAATAGCACCAGCAACCGCAGGAGTTACATCAATTGTCTTATTTTCAACATCCCACAGCGTAATTGTTCCCTTACCACGTAATACAGTAAGAGCAGCATTATAAACTTGAACGACTTGGCCAAATCTCATTAAACGCGCGCCAAATCCATCAGTTCCTAATGTATATGTGTCAACACCACCTGCTGTGGCTACAACAGATATGGTGCCAATCGCGCCATTACCAGATTGCATTAATTGTGAATCAAGTTGTCTCCTTAATTCATCTAATGCAGTAGCTGTTAATCTCCTAACAGCATTAGTAATAGCTTTACGATCGTTATTGGTTGACCACTGTGTTAGTTTCGTATATTCAATATTCTCTGAAACAAACACAGCAGTAAGAACGGCTTTATCCCAAGTTGGTCCTCCACCACGTCCCAAGTCTCCACCATCAGGATTAAAATATTGGAAACTTCCACCAGGACGTAATTCAAGTGGAACGCGCATTTGTCGATTACTAATTACTTCAACATCGCGCTTTTTGATATTCGCGTAAAATTTATCATCTCTTTCAAATAATACGCGAATCTTGGGAATCACACGTTCCAGTTCTAACGCTGTAACTTGCGATTCTACAACGGCCATAATTTACCTCATCTAATCTTCCATTAGAAATTCGAGAGTTTTCATTCCCGGTGGAATGTCCTTTGCATTCTTAATTTTTCCGCTATGAGATGAGGATGCGGATCGTCCTGATGGTAATGGACCTTTATGGTCAGTTTTATCTGTAGTTTCTTCATTATCGTCATCTTTAACACGTTTACCTAATCCCTTTAAGGCTTCATTTCTGGCCCTTTTAATCACTGATGGCAACAGTGTTCTAGCCTTTGAGAGATAAGCAGATCGAATTCTATCAGTTGATGTCTTACTAAAATCCTCTTGAAATGATTTTTCCCATAATTTATCTAACAAAGATTTAAATCGCGAATCTTTATCTATAAGATTATTTAAAGTTTCTAATGATTCGCGAGAAGCATTTCTCTTTACATAATCAGTCATTGAATTTTTGGGATCAATATTCCCCTCAATAGTATTTTTAAGAACATTATTAATCCTACTTCCCAAGTCATCTCTAGTAGATGTAAATCTTTGAACTCTAAAATTTCTCTCCCTTATATTTAATTCATTATCTTTACTAGTAGGTTGTTGTTCATTATTAGATAATGCAGTAGGTGGAGCGAATTCGCTAGTTCCAAATACAAATTGATTTAATATAGCTGCCGCACTTTTTAATGCCTCATTTTGTGATCTATTTGATTCCTGAACCATTGATACAATAGTGCTTTTAATAGTATTAGCAAGAACATGATGATAAGCCTTTTCATCAACTCTTGCTAATGTTGGCAAATATTCATCAACAAGTCTGAAAAATGCGCGAGGATTCTCTTCTTTAACAGCTTTTAATATTGATTCTGTAGATCCAGATAATAATTCATTTTCAAACTGATCTAATGTTTCAGATTTAGTAACAGCAAGTTTAGCATCTTGAATTGTTGGTAATAATTCGGTAAACTGTTGTTCCCTATAATAAGCCTTTTCAAGATATGGAAAATCTTTAAATAGACTAGGATATTTTTTAAGTATATCTCTACGTCGCGCTGGTGTAGTTAATTCTAATTGTTCTTCGGACGGTTCTTCTAATTCTGCTTCAATCTCAGTTAATTCATCTACTTCTTCATCATCTTCATCTTTAACTTCTTCATCATCTTCTTGAATTTCTTCTTTATCTTCCTTAACTTCTTCCTTTTTAATCTTTGGCTTTAAATCAATTTCTTCTTTAGTTTCATCGTCTTCACCTAAAAATTCAATAGTATCTTCCTTACCCATAACTGGAGCAGTTCCAACAGGAGTAGGAACAGTATCAGTTGGAGCCATTAATAAGGGAAATTCAAGTCTATTGGACAGTATTGACATTCTCTTCTCCAGTTATGGGTGCAGATTTCATAGACTTACCACCGGGCTTTTCAATAGGAACTGCACCTTGTTCCTCTGGAGGAGCCATTTGTTGCATTTGTTGTTGTTGAATAACCCTTAAATGTTCTTTGGCATGTAATAATACATTCTTATAACCAGAAGGATTATCTGTCTTTGTCTGACGACCAGCTTCAGAAATTAGCCACTTACGACAAATTTCAAACTCAAGATTATGATTATCAATTTCTGGATCAATTTCTATTGACGATACTTCAGTTTCCTGTGGTGGAGGTTGGCCCATCATTTGAGCTTGCATTACCATCATAGGATCGGGAGGTATAACTATGGGCTCAGAATTTAATAATAATTTAATTTCATCATACTGTTTTTCTCTATCATCCTCACCAGGAACATAAAAATCTACAAGTCCTACCGCATTACGAATTACATCTAGATTTTCAGGCGATGTAATTCCGAGAACTTGAAGTATTTCAGGATTAGAGGATTGTAACAGGGACATAACTATGTCCTTTTGTTGTGACCATGTAATTGGTAGATTCTCACTTGCTTCTAATTCTACCTTTCCAATCTTACCTTCAAGTTCTGCTTTTCGGATAAATGCATTTATAAAAGAACCATCTGAATTTCTATGAACATCCCTTTCATCTTCTTTAACCTCTTTAATATACATGGGAATAACTTTACCAAATATATTTTTCCACCAAACAATAAATATTTTCCAACTATTTTGTAATCTTTGCAACGCCTGCGCGCGTGACATCGAATATTGTGATGCAGTTTCCGATCCCTGTAATTGACCACCAAATAATGATGGTAGCGCGCCTGATACTAATTGACCCATTGATTGAATATTATCAACGAATGGTAATACTTCACCACTTAGTGAAGCAGTCTTAATATCATGAAATGCATCATTTAATGATTTACCAGATTTTGGTTTTGCAGGAAATACACCACCTGGTAATACTTCAGTTTGTCCAAATGCTTTAAAATTTAATACATCAGGATCAGCAAATGTAAGTCCTATTCCGTGCTCAATAGTCTGAATAATCAGACTAATAAGATCAGTTGTAATTTCCTGAACACTTACTAAAAGAGAACCAAGAGGATCATAATGTAAATAATCTGATAATGGATTATGAGTAAGAGTCCAACAATCATCTAATGATTCATTACAAGCATCTGCGAATTCATCATTAACTAAAACTACATTAGCACCATCGGGGAAAAGAGCTTTTAATTTTTTAGCTTCATCTTTATCTAATATATTAAATGCAGCATGACGAAGCCACGCATTTCTAACAGTTATATTATTTATTGGATATTCACCTTGATATTGGGGTGATAATCTACCCCATTGTTCATATGAATCAAATGCGCCTCCCCCTCCACCTTGAATCTTCTTACCTAATTCCTTATCATGTAAATGTTCATATCGTTCAATTACATTAGCATAATGAGTTTCATAAGAGTAAATTAGATATGGACAATCTGACTGTTTCTTAGCATAATTTGGAACTTTTACATTCAATCCACCATAAGCTTCTAAACAGATCCTAGCTTTTGGTTCATGAGTAATTCCAACTAGTCTAGTAACTACAAAACTTTCACGTTTAATTTCAGGATTCATCATTGCCATACATGATGGACAGATGTCCTGTTCATTCATTATTGCATCACGAAATTCAATATTTTCATTGCCAGGCATATATTCATCTTGATATTGTGTTTTATCAAAATCAATAGTCTGATCTTGTTCTATTCCTTCCATCCCTGTTTCTATTCCTTCTATATTAGGATTAAAATTTTGTTCAAAAGTTTGAAGAGGAATATTAGATTCTTCAGAAGTTAAAGTTTTATCATCAATAGTATATCCACATGAAGGACAGGAAGCTATTTCATGCTCTTCTAATTCATCCTTATATTCCTTTTTCTCATATGTTCCGTATTTCTCATCTTCTTTTGGATATGAATAACAAGCTACTAAACCCTCAGTGCAAAAAATGAAAAGTCCATGTAACCAAAGTAATGAAACATCATTATGTCTATATACAAGTTGAGCAATCTTATCACCAGCGCGTGCAGTTAATAAATCAAGAGTATTATCAGCATCATCCGGATAACACTTAATAGAAGGAACTGTAATACTTAGTGCGGCAATAATTGATTCAAGATACGCGCGGAACACATTAATTTTCTTATCATAATATGCTTGATCATTATCTTGATTTTCAATAGTAGCATCATAAATACGCCAATCATGTGCTACTTCTGAATACCATATATTCTGAAATCCCTCCCAAAATAATTTTAATCGACGCCATGTTCTTATCTGTCTTTCCCGAACGGCAGAATCTTCCTTATCAAAGTGATCTACCACTTGTTTTAATAGTCTTTGCTGTTCTTCAGTATATTTCTTATGTGACATTTAATTATTAGTCTTTAAATTCTTTTTCATAGCTTTATTAGCAGTCGCATAGAATACAGATTTTCCCTTTTCTTTACCATAAGTTTTTTTCATGGATTTCATTACTTTCTTTCCTTTTCCATGAAAATATTTACTTATTGGCATAAATTCTTTTAATTATTAATACTATTAATACTGTCGAACATCTCTGCCACCACCAGGACGAACTCTATTAAATGCTTCCCATAATGGACTAACTGTATCTCCTCCCATTATTCCAGGTGTTAATTCTGTATTGGGAGTTCCCATACCCATCATTCCTGTATTTGATTGAAATTGACTAGAGCCAGGTATATTGGGTGGAGTATAAGCTGTTCCAGAACTAGTTCCACCAGGTAATGTTGGTGAAGACATCATTGGAGGCATTACTGGAGGCATCATTCTAGACATCATATTAGGAGAAGGATTAATATTTACTGGTCCTTCTGTTTGACCGGGAGACATTATTCCTGGTTGTCCAATAGTTGAGGGTATTTGAGGACTTGGTGTAGGGCTATATCCAGTTCTACTTCCAAATACAGATCCCCCACCAGAAGGAATATTTCCAGTAATACTTCCCCCACCAGGACTAGAAAATCCTCTATTATGTCTACCTAATCTTTTTCTTTGATCAAACAATGCCATATTATTTACCTCTTAATGAAATATCTGTTTTTCTTACCTTACGCATTGCTTCTCTAGTAATTGGTTCTAATTCTTGAGCGTTAGGATCAAATATACCTTTAAGATAGCCCAATGGACCTTGACCAACATGAGCAAGTTCATGAACCATTACATCATTTAAATCTTGTTTATTTTTTTCAATTAATTCACGATTAAATCTCATAGTTCCAAATGGACCAGTTACTGCATACGCTTCTGGATTACGCCATTTAGTAAATGGTCCCATTTCACCTATATTTGTAACTTTTGCACTTTCCCGAGGCATTTCTATCTGTCTCCCACCCCATGCTTTTGCAAGCGCGGGCCATCGTGTGGAAGTGCTTTCAGATATTGGATCACCTAATAATCTACGTAATAATCCTGGACTAGGCCCAGTATTAATAGTATGAACTGGTTTCTTAGATACTTCATCCCTTGGCATTTAATACTTCCTCTTCTAATTCTTCCAATTTAGTATCAGAAATTTTAGGAGTAGGAGCTTCGCTCTTTAATCTTTCAGCAATACGCCTATCATCTGCTTCTAACTGCTGTCTCTTAACAGCCCAAGGAATATGTTTTGATTGAATGGGTTTCATATCTTCAATATTAGTCGGAAGAGAGGGGGAATTATTTTTATTAAGAATTACATCTAATAATTTATCATTATCTATTCTTAATCTTGTAATTTCTAATTGAAGAATTTCACAAGAATTACAATGATTTAATTCACGCGCCTGTTCAATACAATCAGGACAATGTGGATTAAAAAGTCTATGGAAGAAATTCATAATTAATTACCTATGAAATTTACGAATCATTCGAGGTGTATCATCTAATTCAATACTTCTCATATTTCGATAAAATGCAGTAAAGTCCTGATCTCGTTCTACCTTTTGAATAAATATTTCCTGTTTTTGAATCCTTGAAAATTCTTCTATCGCTTCTTCAAAATATCTATCAGCAGCATCACAAGCATATCTCAATCCATCATAAGGATCATCTCCACTAAATTCTGCTACATCCTCAGCAGGTTTATCATTCTTTGGTTTATCATAACTACAGGCTTTAATAGCATTAATTACTACAGGACAACAAGATGGATGACCTTCATGATTTCCTTCATCATTACATTTAAATATTTGTAATTTAGGAATGTTAGTTTCTTCAACTGGAGGATCAAATAATGATAAATATGATTTATATTCTATTAATCCTCTATTTCGTAACAACCATCGCGCGTGTTCTTCATTATACGTTGGAATTTCATTAGATGAAATGACAGGTCTTTGCTTCCATCTTAGATATTCATGAAGTAACATTTTACCAGCTACTCGACTACCAGGATTATTATTAGTTAACTCAATTGGTCTACCAATACTTGATTCAATTTGTTCTTGAATAGTATGTTCTTGGCCCCTGTCTTGTCCAGATGATTTACAAAATTTAATTTTACGAGGATTTTCTCTTTCAATGAAATCTTTTAATACTGGAGCCCATTCCGCAATTTTAGTTTTAATCCAATATAATTCTCTATATAAATATAATCTCTTTGATGGAGATATTGCAAAAAATCCTAACCACGTCATGGCCGCAAAGCCCCAATCACCTATTACAATGCGAGGCCACCATGATGGTATGTCAAATGGTTCAATTACATGTAATGCATTTTCTGGTTCATCTGGATATTTATGATCTCTAAATTCATCAAATACTTGTCCAAGATACGCAGACCAATCACCAAATTTCTTAGCTTTTCTTTCCGCTTCCGGGCGTCCATCTAATGATTGAGAATATGATGGATCAATATGAGGATTATCAGCTAATGTTGCATGAATGTAAATTCGTTTATTACCACCGCGTCCTACTATAATCTTGCCACCTTCAGGAAATGGATCAACAAATCTTTTCTTTACAAATGTATGTCCAATTCCGCCTGGCATTCCTGTAGCGCGTGTAATACTAGGAAGTCCTGAATCTTTAGGCGCTCTATTTCTTTCAAATGCAATGTAAAGATATATGTATTCAGTATATGAAGTTAATTCATCAGGAGTAAATAAACTAATTTCCATTGAATCATATTTATGAACATCTTTCTCATCTTCACAATGACCTAGAAAGATCATGGCTCCAGCATTTCCCATAATACCAGAGCCATATTGATCAGTTCTAGGAAATGTCCAAACCATGTCAGTCTTATTAAATGTTGCTCCAAATTTACTAAATATTTCTCTACTACGTGGAACTATTTCATTTTTTAATTCAGGAAATGTTCGACGCATAAATACTTGTTTAAACTTTGGATTTTCATGCCATCTATGAACTATACCATATACTAATAATACATCTGATTTCCCACTACCAGCACCACCACCTAAAAGTGCTTCTTTAATAGTTATAGGTATAGCTAAAAAGGCTTCTTGTCTTCTAGTTGGTTTCCAATATTCTGGCTCAATCATAATTACAAATGAGCAGCTTTAGTTGGACTGTTGGCATGATTATTCCTTAGTATACACTACATCAAAAGTTTCTTCTTTTCTAAATTGAGGTGCATAGAATATAAAGGTAGGTCCAGATTTATTAATATTATTAACTACATCCGGTTCCATTGCTTTAATAACTACGGACATATCTTTAGCTACACCAGCTAATTCTTTTGCATCAGATGATTGAAGTTTATCATCAGTAATATGTTTAAGTGCATTCATTAATCTATGTCGAGCGCGTGTGGCAATTCGTTCTTTCGCATTTTGAACATGGTTATTCAATGATTCAGAGGGTTGATTATATGATGAAGTGGATGTTGCTCCATTGGCATATGCAGATATAGATGATGGGGATATGCCAAATTGTTTACCTAATTCAAGCGCGGCAGGTCTTCCATCTATTTCATTAGTCTCTCCTATAATTTTTCTTAATGATTCTGGAACTGCTATATTATCAAGACCGCGTCCGCGTCGAAGTAGTTCAATATCCGTATTCCCCATATTTGTATTATTTAATTCAGATTCAAAATCTGAATCATCTACTATTCCCATCATAGTATTAATCCCATCATAGTATTATTCCCATCATGTAGTTAATAATATTATCAAAAGTTCAGTTGGACCTTCGGCCCAGGACTACCCTAGCACAGCCCTATATAAGATGTCAAGCATTGAATCACTGAACTTTAAACTAATATTATAATTTGTAATACTTATGTTACTTAGTATTATACCCACACCACCCAGTATAATTTTTATTTAAAATATTTTAATACTAAGTTATTTAGTCACTATTATTTATTCACTAAGTTATGTATTCACTAAGTTATTTAGTAAGTTATGTGGTTACAATCTCCGTTTCACAAAACTGCACACTACTGCACGTGCAGAGGTGTATACCCCTGTATACCCACGTGCAATTATGATAAGGTAAGAACTGCACAAAACTACACAGAATTATACAGTTTTAATCATACATGTAAAGAACTGTGAAACTCAATGAAATTATGTGCAATAATGTAAACGCAAGACTGTATAACGGCGCGCAAGTGTATCGAAAGTGCCCAGGCACGCGCGTTGCTATAGCATAAATCGTGCCAATATATATGACAAGTCCCGTCACTCCGCATGACATAATCTGTCATCTCGTAAGTCATTGATAATAAAGAACTTAGAGGCAATTTCACATTCTGACATGACACTTCCTGTCACTAATATTGTAGTTGGTCCGGGGAATGTGAGGATTCAGGCCTGATTGAACACATGGAAAGATGGCACCACGTATGCAATATGATATGGTGAGAGACACGGACGCGGGTAGGCGGGCATCGAGCTTAGCTGGACACGCGAAAATCGGAGATACACTCCGTCCGGGTCACTTACGCAGCAACCCAAGCGCGGCATAAAGCGGGTGTCGTCCTGAATCCAAAATAGGAAAAAACCATGCATCAGATAATGGAAACCACAGAGCAATTTGCAGTCCGACACCTAGAAGGGAATCGAATCACGTTCGTGAAACGAATCCTCTATTCAGATGGTTCAGTTCATGAAACTGTGCAAGAGCGAGAATTTCCAGACAGACAGAAACTGCAAAATGCCGTAGAATTGTGGTTACATACGAAGGAATAGTGTAATTTCACCACAACAGGAGACAAACATGGAAACCAAGGTCGGTAAGTTCAGTTTCGCAATTCCAGAGGGCCACGAACAAGCTGGCGACAAAGTCGAAAAAACTTTCTCGTTTCAGCTGTGCAGCACTCTCGACGAAGCCAACGCGGTAATCGTCGAAAAAAAGTGGAACGTCGTTGCACTGGTGAACGATGTCCTGAAAGCCAACGCGCGTAGCAACGCCTACCAATCAGCGCTGTTACCCTATCGTCCGTCGGAAGTGTCACCCGCTGATATCCAGGAACGAATGATTCGTGATTACATTCGTCTTGGAATTCCGGAAGACACTGCGCGCAAGCAGGTTGCTGCACTTTTGTCGGCAACCCAGGAGTAATACACTGAACTGAATATCACGGACGCGCTAATACTATATGGCGTCCGTGATTAAACTTTCTGAGGTTTCAAAACATGACCAACATGACCAACTTGATTCTCACGTGTCCAAGGTGTTCGAAGAAAGATAATCATATCTGGATTGATTATCTCGGTTTGTGGATATGCAAATTCTGTCAATTTGGATGGGTTTGCTAGTCAACAATTTCAGCAGCAACTAACAGAGAGAAAAATCCATGTTCCTTTACGTTTTTCGCAACGATCAACATCTTGGCGAATATCGTAAAATCGTTCTGAATTTCTCCATTCCAGACTCTTGGATTATGGAACTTCGCGCCGAGGGATGGTATCTTTCGAATCAATAATGGTATCTTCGCCTCTCTAGCGAAACGCGCGAGATTGACCTGGGAACGAATATCTCGGGTCTTCCCTCTATCTATCTATCTTCCTTCCGTTATCTCTCATCCTGCCTCAATCTCGCGCCGTCCTGCCCCATTCTGAGCCTCATTCAGAATCACCAATCACACGTTCGCTTACCATGATATAATATTATTAGCTTATAATATTACTATCTGCGATTTTGCTATATAATTTACTACCAGATTCATAACGGAAGCCAAAACAAAGTCGATTCTTACCTCTTTCCTACCTCATTCTTACCTCTTTCGTAGTCCTTTCCTACCTGCCGAACATGACCTAACTCATTGAGCGAGCTCGACTTAGCTCGAACCCTCCCTCCCTCCATAACTGCCATACTACCCTTTATACGTCCACTTTTGGATACACTTCCATTAGTAGAGACTTGTTATTCTTATTTTTTTTTTTTTTTTTTTTTTTTTAAAAAATTTATTTTTTTAAAAAAAAAAAGAAAAAAAAATTTTTTTTTTTTCTTACTGCAAGAAATTATAACTATATTTATATTATTATTTTTTTTTCTGTT
>Ga0184627_10000142_pt1 | contig 34543 bp, 40 predicted proteins | sample PLM3_127_b1_FD_133150 | JGI IMG/M metagenome (GOLD analysis project Ga0184627, IMG submission 133150) | Groundwater sediment microbial communities from an aquifer in East River, Colorado, USA - PLM3_127_b1 | ecosystem: Environmental > Terrestrial > Soil > Riparian zone | place: USA: East River... | reverse complement strand
GAAGATTACAACCAAGTCGCCCCGCACAGCGCCCTGGGGATGAAGGCACCGGTGCAATTCTATGCGGATTGGATGTCAAAAATAAGCACTACACCTGTGCAGATTTAGGTGGGGCAGTACATTCGTCAAATTGGACGGACTGACGTGCATCTTTGATAAGAGGAAACAGCGTTATCTGCTCGTGCATAGAAAACTATTATACAAAAACCCAAGGAAAACTCAAACTCCTACCTCTTCATCTCCGCCAAAACCTGCAAAGCCAGTATATAGCTTTTAAGCCCCAGACCGGAAATCTGCCCGCGGCAGGCGGGGGCGGTGACCGAGTGGCGGCGGAATTCCTCCCGGGCGGAGATGTTGGACAAATGCACTTCGATGGCCGGCAAGTTGATGGCAGAAAGACAGTCGCGCAGGGCCAAAGAATAGTGGGTCAATGCGCCGGGATTGATGATGACCGCCTCCGCCCATTTCCGCTCGGCGGTCAAAAAGTCGATGATCGCCCCTTCCCAGTTGGACTGGAAAATTTTCAGCTGAACCTTCAGCCGCTTGGCCTCCGCTTCCAAAAGCGAGTTTAACTCCGCCAAGGTGGCTTTGCCGTAAATTTCCGGCTCCCGCTCTCCCAAAAGCCCCAGATTGGGCCCGTGAACGACTAAAATTTTTTTCATTTCACCGCCTTTTTGGTTTTACATTCCTTCGCCCAGTTCAAAGCAAAATCCAAACTTTCCCGAATGATTCGCTCATCCAAATTTTCCACCAGCTCTACTTCTCCAATGGAAGTCGGCAAAACGAAGACCAAAACGTCTTTTTTTCTTTTTTTATCCACTTCCATACCTTTCAAAACCATATCGGCGTCCACCACCGGCACCGCTACCTCCTCGGCTAGAATCTCCAACAAGGAAAGCGCTTCTTCCAAATTTTTATCCCCAATTCGCCGGGTAAGCAATGCCGCCTGAAAAGCCGCCGCCATTCCCAAAACGACTGCTTCCCCGTGGCGCAAAAAACCGTAGCCGGCCGCCTGCTCCAAAGCATGGCCGAAGGTGTGGCCCAAGTTCAGGTAATGCCGCACTCCCCGGTCTTCTTCATCCTCCTCCACCAGCGCCGCTTTGATGCCAAGCCCGTAGACAAGTACTTCCTCAATGCCGTCCCAATTCCCATCCAAAAATTGCGGCAGGCGGTTTTTCAAATCGGAAAGAAAGCCGCCTTTTTTCAAAAAGGCATATTTGGCCGCTTCCGCCAGACCGGAAACGATTTCCCGCCGCGGCAAGGTTTGTAAAAAATCCGGGTCGGACACCACCGCTTTGGGGTGGTAAAGTGCGCCAATAAGATTTTTCCCCAGAGGATGATTGATGCCGACTTTTCCGCCGACCGAAGAATCGATTTGCGCCAAGAGCGTGGTGGGAATTTGAAGATACGGAATCCCACGTTTGTAAGTGGCCGCCACGTAACCGGCCAAATCTCCGATCACCCCACCGCCCAGAGCTATCAAAAGAAAATCCCGCCCCAGTTTTTTCTGCAACAATTCTCCCATTAACCGCTCGTATTCCCCCAGCGACTTCGAGGCCTCCCCTTCCTGTATGACGATGAAAAAAGCCGGTTTGGGCAGAGCCTTCTCGATGGAATCCAGATATAATCCGGCCACGTTTCGGTCGGTAATTACCACCACCGCCTCGAATTGGCCGAGGGAAGTAATCAAAGAGAAAAGCTGGTTGCGTATCCCTTTCTCTACGTAAACGGGATACGAAAGCCGCTCAGTGCGGATGAAAAGTTTAGGCGACATAGTGTGCCTGCTTTAGTTTGGCAAAAAGATCTTCCGCCGCCTGCTCGGCCGTTTTCCCATCGGTCGAAATCGAAAGCAAGGCCTTTTTATATTCCTTCTCTCGCTCGGCCAAAAACGCCAAAAATATTGCGGAAGGATTTCCGTTCCCGTCCAACCATTCCGGCTTTAAGAGCGGCCGCTGATAGCTGCGTCCCAGCCGTTCCAAAAGCACTTCCGGGGAGGCGGAAAGCCAGACCAGAATTCCGCTGTCGGAAATCTTCTCTCGATTTTTTTCCGAAAGCAAAGCCCCACCTCCCAGGGAAATCACCCGCCACTCGGAACGGGTCACCCAGTCAATCATCTCCTCTTCCCGCGCCCGGAAATACTTTTCCCCGCGCAAGGCAAAAATGTCGAAGATTTTTTTGTTTTCCAGCCGTTCAACCTCCCGGTCGATGTCCACATAGGCCCAGCCCAGTTTCATTGCCAGCTTTTTGCACACCGCCGATTTGCCGGCACCCATAAAGCCGCACAAAAAGATATTGCTGCTTTCAAACTGTTGCATAAAATCCCGCCGGCAGAAATCCCAAAAAATAAACGTTCAAACTAAACAACTTTTTATCTCGGCCTAAAGCCGGAGCGCTTCAGTTCGCCTCTGACTTTGGCCAAAGGCATCTCCCGGCCGGTCCAGAGCTTAAAGGAGATTGCCGCCTGCTCCAAAAGCATCTCCAGCCCTCCCAGCGTTTTCGCTCCGCCTTTTTTCGCAACGCGCAAAAACGGAGTCGTCGTTGAGGAATAAATCAAATCATACGCCACTTGCTTCTGGTTAAAGGCAGCAGGAGTTATCGGAAAACTTCTTTTCCCGTCCATCCCTACCGGCGTGGCGTTGATGATGATATCGGAAGAAGCGACCGCCGCATCCGGGTTTGCCCAATCCACAAAATTCACCCAGACTTTGTCGGAAAAAATGTTTTTTTTAGCCAAACTTTTTTCAGCCTTGCGCCAGTTGCGGCAGATGAAGTAGAAGTGTCGCACGGCGAAGCGATGAAACAAAGCATACGCAACCGCCGCCGCCGCTCCGCCTGCGCCAAAAATGGCCGCAGATTCAAACCTCTTCCAGCCGGAAAATTTTTCAAGCGAACGCGCGAACCCTTCGATGTCGGTGTTGTACCCTTTTATTTTTTCTCCCCGCCAGGCCAGCGTATTGACCGCCCCCACCGCCAAAGCCTCGGGGGAAAGCCAGTCAACTAGATTAATTATGCTTTCCTTATGCGGCATGGTCACATTCGCCCCCACAAAACCCAGATCGGAAAGCGCCTGCATGGTGCGCTTCAATTTAGCCGCGGGAACTTCGATTTTGACGAAAACGTAGGGAAGCTTTAAAGCGGCAAAGCTGTGGTTATGAATAAACGGTGAAAGCGAATGGTCCAAAGGATATCCGATAATGCCGGCGAGCCCCGGCCTAATTTTATGTTTCACTGCCCCAGCCTTTCCAGCGTTTCGTAAAAGCCCGGAAAAGAAACCTCCACGCAGTCCGGCTGGCGGATTAAAGTTTCCCCCTCGGCAACTAAGCCCAGAACGGAAAAAGCCATAGCAATACGGTGGTCGCCGAATGTTTCAATCTCCGCGCCGGCAAGCTCCGCCGGCCCTTCAATCGCCCAGCCATCCTCCAGTTCGCCGACTTTCACTCCCATTTTGCGCAGGTTGGCCGAAACTGCACTAATCCGATCCGATTCTTTCCTGCGCAGCTCATTTGCGTCCCGAATCACCGTCGTCCCTTCCGCACAGGCCGCCAAACAGGCCAAAAGGGGCAGTTCGTCAATCAAATTGGGAATCACCCCTCCGGCAATTTTAACTCCTTTCAATTTGCTTGACCTCGCGGTAACTGAACCCACGGGCTCCCCGCATCTTTCCCCTTCGATTTTCCAGCTCACTTCTCCTCCCATCCGTTTAAGAATGTTCAAAAACGCTGTTCGCGTCGGATTCAATCCCACTTGCCGCACGGTAATTTTTGACTTCGGAACCAAAACCGCCGCCGCAATCAAAAATGCGCCGCTGGAAAGGTCCCCCCCAATCTCAAAATTAAACGGAGAAAGCGAGCCGGCCTTCGTTACCGAAATCCTTTTATCCGCGCCCTGTTCTTTGGCCAGCCGCCCTTCGAGCGTCGAGCGGTCATAGATAGGAAGAGCCACCTCAATCGGCGCTTTCATGGCCGAAAGCATCCGCTCGGTATGGTCGCGGGTTGGATTTTTTTCAATAACAATCGTCTTTCCTTCCGCCTGCAGCCCGGCCAGAAGTATCGCCGATTTCACCTGCGCCGATGCCACCGGCAGGAAATACTCGATGCCGGAAAGTCCTCCTCCACGAATGGTGAAAGGCGGCGGCCCATCCTTGACGATCTTGAGTCCCATTTGCGAAAGTGGGACTAACACCCTATCCATCGGCCGCGAACGAAGTGAAGCATCGCCATCAAAGGTTACTTCAAAATTGGAACCGGCCAGAAGGCCGGACAAAAGCCGCATCGTTGTGCCGGAGTTGCCGCAAAAAAGCGGCTCGGTTGGCGCCCGAAAACTGCCAAATCCTTTCCCTGAAATCGAAACTCGATTTCCATCCTTTTGAATCTCAACTCCCAGCGCCTCCAGACAGGTCAAAGTGGAAAGACAATCCAGGCTCGGAGAAAAATTGGAAAATTCCGAAGGCCCGGAGGCGACCGAAGCCAAAATCGCCGCCCGGTGGGAAATTGATTTATCCCCCGGAACGCTAACATCTCCTTTGAGCGCACCGGAAGGCCGAATAACCTTGAACTCCGAGCTCACTTCGCCTTTTTTGGTCAGCACGACCTTTTTCATGCCGTTCGCCCAATCACCTGCGCGATGCCGGCAATTTCTTTCATCAAAACCTCAAACTGTTCCGGATAAATCGACTCCGGGCCGTCCGAAAGCGCTGCTTCCGGCTGGTGGTGCACTTCAATAATAAGCCCGTCCGCTCCAGCCGCCACCGCCGCGCGCGACATCGGCAGAACCTTCTCCCGCCGGCCGGTGCCGTGCGAAGGGTCGGCAATAATCGGCAGATGGCTGGTGCGCTCCACGTAGGGAATGGCGGACAAATCGAGCGTATTGCGCGTATGGTCGGCAAAAGTCCGCACCCCCCGCTCGCACAAAATCACGTTCGGATTCCCTTCGGCAACGATATACTCCGCCGCCATCAAAAACTCCTCGAGAGTGGCCGCCATTCCCCGTTTGAGCAAAACCGGCTTTTGCGATTTGCCCGCCCGCTTTAAAAGCGAAAAGTTCTGCATATTGCGCGCCCCAATCTGGATGATGTCGGTGTAAGCTTCGACCAAACCTAAACTCTCCGTATCCACCGCTTCCGTAACTATGAAAAGCCCCGTTTGCTCCCGCACCTCCGCTAAAATTTTCAGCCCTTCTTCCCCCAAACCTTGAAAGCTGTACGGCGACGTGCGCGGTTTGAACGCCCCGCCGCGGAAAATTTTCGCCCCCGCTTTTTTGACTTTTTCTGCAATGGTCAAGGCCTGCTCCCGGCTTTCCACCGCGCAGGGCCCGGCCATCACGCAAACTTTTGGCCCTCCAATTTCAACCGTATCTCCATCGCCTTTGATTTTGACAACCGTATCCTCTTTTTTGAATTCCCGGCTGACCAACTTGAACGGCTGGGTAACGTGGATGATTTCGATGACGCCCGGCAAAGTCTCCAGCCGGGAAGAATTGACCATTCCCAAATTGCCAGTGATACCAACAACCGTCCGTTGCGCCCCCGGCAAAGCGTGCGGGTTTAAACCCATGTTGGCAATTTCCCGGCAGACCGTTTCGATTTGCTCCGGCGTGGCGCCGCGTTCCATCACCACCAGCACGGCTACTCCACCCTCATCTTGTTGGCAATTTCAAATTGCCGTTTCACCATTTCAAAATTGGATAAATTGCGGGAAAGCTCCGTTGTCTTCCGAACGAATGATTCCAAAGCTTTTTCCACCTCTGCTTGGTTCGAAGCCAATACATCTCCCCAGACGGAAAATGGGGAGCTGGCCAGCCGGGTGGTGTCGCGCAGCCCTGGCCCGGCAAAAGTTTTGATTTTGTTCGCCTCTTTTCCCAAAAGTTCCACAACCGAGGCAGCCAGAAGGGTTGAAACCAGCTGCGGCAGATGCGAAGTGGCCGCCAGAATTCGGTCATGTTTCTCCGGATCCACCAAAACGGGAATCGCTCCCAACGACCGAACAAATTTTTTCATCCGATTCAGCACGCCGGAGCTGCCGTTTGAGCACAGAAACCAATTTCGCCCGGAAAACAAATCCGTCTCCGCATTTTTAATCCCGTTTTTTTCCTTGCCGGCGAGGGGATGTCCGCCAACAAAATTTTTGAGTTCATAGGCACGGGCCCGCTCGCAAATTTTTTTCTTGGTGCTGCCGGTGTCGGTCACCACCGTCGCTGGCGAGACCATCCGGGAGATTTCATACAGAACCTCCAAAATATCCCCGACGGGCATTGCCAGAATGACGAGGTCAACGTCAGAGACCGCCTCCGCCAGGTCTTTTGCTCCTTTGTCGATTGCTTTGCGCTTTAACGCCTCTCTCAAAACTGCCGGGCGGTCAAAACCGACACGCTCCAATTTGCTTTTGCGCAAGGCCAGGCCGATAGAGCCGCCGATAAGGCCGGTGCCGATTATGGTAACGCGTTTGAAAGGCTTCACATCTCCTCCGGGGACTCAATGCCCAGCAAATAAAGCCCTTCTTTTAAAACCGCGCGCACACTTTCAACCAAAAGAACTTTCGCTTCGGTCGCCTGGGCGTCCTCGGTCAAAATCCGCTCTTTTTGGTAAAAAGCATTAAAGGCTTTGGCCAAATCCAGAAGATAGCTGGCGACAAAAGAGGGCTCGTAGAATTCCGCCGCGGCTGTTACCGTGGAAGGAAAGCGGTCCAGCTCCCGCGCCACCGGCCAAGCCAAGTCATTGGAGAGCAAACTAAAATCAACGTTGGCTGAAACCGGCCTGCCATATTTGCGCAAAAGGGAGGAAAGCCGCGCGTGCGTGTATTGCAAATACGGTCCGGTGTCTCCCTCAAAATTTAAAACCTCTTCCCAGATAAAGTTGATGTCCTTATGCCTGCGGGTGGACAAATCGGCAAACATAATCGCCCCCACCGCAATCCTTCGCGAAGCCGTTTCGACATCCTTCAGTTCCGGGTTTTTCTCCAGAATGGTTTTTCGGGCCAGTTCAAAGCCCTTGTCCAAAACTTCTTTCAAAAAGATGACGTTTCCTTCGCGCGTGGCCATAATCTCGTCGCCGAACTTCACCCAGCCGAAATCGACGTGCACCATCCGGGAGTGCCAATCAAATCCCGCCAACTCCAAAGTCTTGAATAACTGCTTGAAATGCAGGCTCTGCGCCACGCCCACCACGTAGAGCAGCCGCTCAAAGCCGAAAGTCTCCCAGCGATACAGAGCCGCCGCCAGATCGCGGGTGGAATACAAGGTCGCTTCATCCTTCTTCTTCAAAAGCAAAGGGGGCATATCGTAGGCGGCTAAATCGACGATTAAAGCCTCCTCTGAAATCGAGGAGAGCTTTTTGTCGGCCAAAAGTTTGATTACCCGCCCCATTTTGTCGTTGTAAAAGCTTTCGCCGGTAAAGTAGTCGAAACGAATCCCCAGAACCGAATATATCCTTTCAAACTCCGCCAAGCTCAAATCTTTGAAATGCTGCCAGAGCTTTACGGTTTCGCCGTCCCCTTCCTCCAATTTCTTGAACCAGAGCCGCCCTTCCCCTTCTAAGGCTGGGATTTCCTTCGCTTCGCGGTGGAAGCGGACGTACAGGTCGTAAAGATGGGAAATCGGGTCGCCCACGAGTTCGCTTTCACTCCCCCACTTTTTGAAAGCAGCGATCAATTGCCCGAATTGAGTCCCCCAGTCCCCCAGATGATTGATGCCCGCCACTTGATAACCAAGTTTCTTGTAAATCCGAGCGAGCGAATGTCCGATGGCGGTCGAGCGTAAGTGCCCCACGCCAAAGTGCTTGGCGATGTTGGGAGAGGAAAAATCTATGACAATCGTTTTTCCATTTCCGACTTGACTCGAACCATAGTTTTCTTTTTGCGAAAAAATCTGCTGTAAAATCTCCTCGGTCGCCTTCGTTCGCTCAATCCAAAAATTGACGTATCCGGCCTTCGCTTCAATTCGCTTTATTCCGTTGCCGACCGCGAGCGTTGCCGCCAGCTCGGCGGCTATTTGAACCGGACTTTTCTTCAAAACCTTGGCCAGTCCATGGCAGGGAAAGGCAAAATCCCCAAATTCTGATTGGGGTGGCACTTCGATATCTTTGGCCAGCGCCTCCCATTCCGTTCCGGTTTTTTCCGCCAACTTGCGGGCAATTTCGTTCTTAAACGCTTCCATCAAATCTTTCGGCCTATCGCCTGCGCCATAATTTTCAATTCTTTCATCAACTCCACAAACTGTTCCGGGAAAAGCGACTGAGCTCCGTCCGAAAGCGCCTTGTCCGGCTCGTGATGAACCTCGATTAAAAGCCCGTCCGACCCGGCGGCGATGGCCGCGCGCGCCACCGGCGCCACGTAGTCGCGCAGGCCGGTGCCGTGGGAAGGATCGGCAATAATCGGCAGATGCGATTTCTTTTTCACCACCGGAATGGCGGAAATGTCGAGGGTGTTGCGGGTCGAATTCTCAAAGGTGCGGATTCCGCGCTCGCACAAAATCACCTGTCGGTTGCCGCCGGACATAATGTATTCCGCCGCCATCAAAAGCTCCTCGATGGTCGCCGCCATTCCCCGCTTGAGCAAAATCGGCTTGTTCAAATTTCCCAGCTCTTTGAGCAAAGTAAAATTCTGCATGTTGCGCGCGCCGATTTGGATGATGTCGATGTAGCGGATGGCGAGGGGGATATCCATTCGATCCATAATTTCCGAAACGGTCAAAAGCCCATTGGCATCCGCCGCCTCGCGCAGATATTTCAAACCTTCTTCACCCAGACCCTGAAAGGAGTAAGGTGAGGTGCGCGGCTTGAAAGCCCCGCCGCGCAGAACCTTTGCCCCCGCCTCCTTGACCAGTTTGGCGATGGTTTTAATCTGCTGGCGGCTTTCCACCGAACAGGGCCCCGCCATAACCACCACCTCCGGCCCGCCGATGCTGACTCCGTTGACCGTAATCCGAGTATCTTCACTCTGAAACGTTCGGCCCGCTAGTTTGTACGGCTCGCTGATACGCAAAACTTCGTGCACCCCGTCCAAAATTTCAAAATCCCGGATGTCGATGCCATTCTTGTTGCCGATGGCCCCCAGAACGGTGCGAAGGGCGCCGGTGGAGCGGTGGACGTCAAACCCTTTTTCCACCAGCCGCTCGATTACTTTCTGAATCTGCTCTTCGGCAGCCCCCGGCTGCATTACGATAACCATCTATTTCCCCTTCGCATCTTCTGCAATCTGGCGCTCCAAACTGCGCGATTCATCCAGAATCCGTTCAAACAGCCGCAGGATGGCGGAGTCGGAAAAAGGCCCACCATTCGTATCGATTACCAGCCTTAAAATCTCTTTCTCCCGCGCCGGAGCGTAAACTTCCATTCCTGACCGTTTCTTAACCTTTCCGACTTCCTCTACTAACTGGGCCCGCTGGTTCAAAAGCAGAACCAGACGGCGGTCCAAATCATCGATTTGTTTACGCAGTTCATCCAATTCCATTCAACCGTTCCGCCATTTTTTTCACCAGCCCACAGGCCTTGCGCAAAGCCGGCCGCCAATGTTTTTCTTCCAGAAAAATCCGCACCAAGGCGCTGCCCACCACCACGCCGTCGGAAAGAGGGGCAACGGCAGCCGCCTGCTCCGGCGTCGAAATTCCAAAACCCACCACGAACGGCTTCTTGGTTCTCATCCGCACGCAAAGTAAAAAATCTTTCAGCTCCGCGCTCAATTTTTTTCGTTCTCCGGTCACGCCCGTGGTCGAAACGCAGTAACAAAAGTCGGTGGAGGCCGCATCGATTTTGGCAATCCGCTCCGGCGGCGTGGTCGGAGCAATCAGGTAAACCAGCGATAAACCGGCCCGGTGACAGGCCGTTCCCAAACCATTTCCTTCCTCCGGCGGCAAATCGGGAACAATAAGCCCGTCCACACCTGCATTGGAAGCCGCTTGCGCAAACTTTTCCAATCCGCAGGCCAGAATCGGGTTGTAATAACCCATCAAGAGAAGAGGAATGTCCGACTTAACCCGAATTTGCTCCACCTGGCGAAAAATATCCTGCAAGCGTAAACCGTTTTGCAAAGCGATTTGCGAAGAGGCCTGGATGGTCGGGCCATCCGCCACCGGGTCGGAAAAAGGGATTCCTATTTCTATCATAGAAGCGCCGGAACCGGCCAAGGCCATTACCAGCTCCGGGGTGGAATTTCTTTTGGGAAACCCGGCCGTGAGGAAAGGCACCAGTGCTTTTTGCTCTTTCCGCCAAAATTTTTTGATGCGATTCATATCTTCAAATGCTCCTGCACAATCCCCATATCTTTATCCCCCCGCCCGGAGAGACAGAGAATTGCCGAACGCTTGGCAAAGCGCCGCCTGTTTTTCAGCAAATACCCGATAGCGTGCGCCGGCTCAAGAGCCGGAATAATCCCCTCCGTTTGCGAAAGAAAACGAAACCCTTCCAGCGCTTCCCGGTCGCTGGCGGTTTGATATTCGACTCTTCCAGAATCTTTAAGAAAAGAATGCTCCGGCCCCACCCCCGGATAATCCAAACCGGCAGAAATGGAGTGCGGCAGCTGCACCTGCCCGTCGGCGTTCTGCAAAAGATAACTTTTGCTCCCGTGCAAAACTCCCGGCCTCCCTTTGGTCAAAGTGGCGGAGTGGTGATGGGTCGAAAGGCCCAAACCGGCCGCCTCCACCCCAATCATCTTCACTTTGGTTTTCAAAAATGGATAAAAAAGCCCGATGGCATTGGAGCCGCCCCCCACACAAGCCGCCAAATAATCCGGCAGCCCTCCCTTCATTCTGGCGAATTGAGCTTTCGCCTCCCGGCCGATTATCGACTGAAAATCCCGCACCATCAAGGGATACGGATGCGGCCCCACCACCGATCCGATGATGTAAAAAGTTGTGCGCACATTGGTAACCCAATCCCGTAAAGCTTCGTTAGTGGCATCCTTCAAAGTCTTGGCTCCGGAATTAACCGGAATAACTTTTGCTCCCAAAAGTTTCATTTTGTAAACGTTCAGGGCCTGCCTGCGAACATCCTCCTCTCCCATATAAACCACACACTCCAAACCGTATTTTGCGCACACGGTTGCGGTTGCTAAACCATGCTGCCCGGCGCCCGTTTCGGCAATTACCCGCCGTTTCCCCATCCGTAAAGCCAAAAGTAACTGTCCAAGCGTGTTGTTGATTTTATGCGCCCCGGTGTGATTCAAATCTTCACGCTTGAGATATAAATCGAAACCCAATTCTAAAGAAGCGTGTTGGGCAAAAAACAAAGGCGAGGGCCTTCCCGCATAATTCGTCAGTACTGCTTTTAACTCCGATCGAAATTTTGGGTCTTTTTTGGCTTTCAGGTATTCTTTTTCCAGAAGAAAAAGCGGCGCCATCAAAGTCTCCGGCACAAAACGCCCGCCGTACGGACCAAAATGTCCGTTTCTATCCGGCCAGCGGTAATTTTTAACGGCCCTAGCGTAGCGCATTTACCACCTCAAAAAATTTTTTCAGCTTGGCCGGGTCTTTTTTCCGGGGACGGGATTCAACCGAACTGGTTAAGTCCACCGCCGCTGGCCGAAGCGCCTGGTATGCCTCCCGGATATTTCCAGCGCCGATGCCGCCCGCCAGCATCAGCCGGGAATCTCCTTTGAGAAACGAAATCTTTTTCCAATCAAAAGTTTTCCCGCTCCCTCCATAAAAACCATCAACTTCTGTATCCATCAAAAACAATTGAGCTAAAGAATTCTTAAAAGCAGTTGGCCGAAAATCAGACCCTACTCGGAAGGCCTTAATTACAGGCACCTTGAGCTGAACTTTTCTTACATAGGCCAAGCTTTCCTCCCCTGCGAGCTGGACAAAATCCAATTTCATATTCCGAGCCATCCGCAGCACTTTTGAAACGGGTTCGTTAACGAATACTCCTACTTTGCGGGTAAAAGGGGAAAGCTGCGGAATAATTTTATTCACTTCTGATGGCGATACGTAGCGCAAACTTTTGGCATAAAAAATAAACCCCAGCAAATCGGCGCCCAACTTTTCCGCCAGCAGAGCGTCTTTGAGATTGGTTATGCCGCAAATTTTTACTTTAAGCATCGGTTAATTTCTTTAAGTCGGCAATAAATCGGGACAAGGTTTTGCCCGGCTCCGGCTGTTTCATAAAATGCGTGCCTATCAAAAAACCTTTGTAACCCAGTTTAAATAGCTTGGCGGCCATTTCTGGCGAATCTATCCCCGACTCGCTTATAAAAACCGTCCGCCCATCCATTTTCTCCACCAATTCAAAAGAGACGCGTGTATCCACCTTCATCGTCTTCAAATCCCGGTTGTTAACTCCAATGATATCCGCGCCGAAGGCCAAGGCCCTTTCCACCTCGCTTTTCGTGTGCACCTCGACTACCGCATCCAGTTCCCAGCGCCGGCAGGCCTGCAAAAACCCGTAGAGCTTTTTGTCGTTAAGCAAGGCCGTAATAATCAAAACCGCATCCGCCCCCCAGCTTTTGCTCTCGACGATTTGATAAGCGTCCAAAATGAAATCCTTGCGCAAAATCGGCAGCTTGGAATTCTTTCGGGCCGCAATCAAATCCTCGGAAGAACCGGAAAAATAATTTTTCTCGGTCAAAACCGATATTGCCGCCGCTCCGGCGGAAGTATAGGCGGCGGCGATTTCTTCCGCTTTCCCCGTGGAGCAAATTGCCCCCTCCGAAGGGGAAGCGCGTTTGAACTCCGCGATGATGGAAGGTCCGGGCTTTTTCAAAGCTTCCAGAAAACGCGGGCGCGACAGCCCCATATTGCGCATCATCGATTCAATCGGAACCGCCCGTTTTTGCTTTTTTAATTCCTTCCGCGTACGGGCAAAAATCGCCTGCAACACGTTTGTCATCGATGGCTCTCTTTTATCAACCGCTCCAGTTTCTGCATGGCCTGTCCGGAATCAAGCGCCTCTTCCGCCACAGGCAAACCCTCCCGAATCGAGCCGGTTTTACCGGCAACATAGAGAGCTGCCGCCGCGTTTAAAACCGCCACATCGCGCTTTACCCCCTTTTCTCCTCTAAGAATGTTCAAAATTATTTTAGCATTCTCTTTGGCGGAAGAGCCGGAAAGCGCCAGAGAATTTGTCGAAGGATACCCCCACCCATTTGTTTCCAATCGATAGTTCTCAATTTTTTCATTTACTAATTCCGAGACTTTCGAGGGATGGGCAAACGAGAATTCATCTAAACCTCCCTCGTTCGAAAAAACTAAAGTATGTTCGCTTCCCAGCTGTTTCAACACACTGGCCAGCTTCCCCGTCCAGTCGGGATGGAAAACTCCCAAGACCTGACGTTTTACTCCGGCCGGGTTGGCCAAGGGCCCCAGCAGGTTAAAAAAGGTGCGGATGCCCAATTCTTTCCGTATTGGCGCCGCCGCGGCCATCGCCGGATGAAAAACCGGGGCGAAGCAAAAGCCAAGGCCGATTTCATTGACGTTCCGCTCCACTATTTCCGGCCGAGCTTCTATGTTTACGCCCAGCTCCGCCAGAACGTCCGCCGAACCGCAAGCGGAAGAAACTCCCCGGCCGCCATGCTTGACGACGGTTGCTCCGGCACCGGCAGCAAGCAAAGCCGCCGCCGTGGAGATGTTGAAGGTACCGGCTCCATCCCCTCCCGTTCCACAAGTATCCACGGCGTTCGGGTCGGAGACTTTTATTCGTATCGACTTTTCCCTCATAGCCAAAACAAAGCCGACTAACTCTTCGACCGTTTCTCCGCGAATCCTCAAAGCGGTCGCCAAGGCACCGATTTGAACCGGCGGCGCAACGCCTGACATAATCAGCTCCATTACCTGCCGCGCCTCGGCCAAATTTAAGCTTTCGCCCGCAACCGCTTTTTGCAAATACGCTCTAAGCATTCGATTTCGCCATTTTTAGAAAATTCGCCAAAAGCTTTTTACCGCAGGAAGTCAAAAAAGATTCCGGATGGAACTGCACCCCTTCAATTTTAAATCGCCGGTGCCTCAATCCCATAATCGTGCCGTCATCCGCCGTCGCCGAAACTTCCAAATCAGGAGGAAGAGACGAAGGCTCTACCATCAGCGAATGATAGCGGGTGGCAAAAAACGGATTTTCTATTCCCTCAAAAATTGTCCGATCGTCGTGCCCAATCGCGGAAACTTTCCCGTGCATAATCCTTTTGGCGCCGACTATCTCCGCTCCAAAAGCCTGGCCGATCGCCTGATGTCCCAAACAAACCCCAAAAATCGGAATTCTTTCCCCTAAGCTCAGAATCGATTCCACCGAAATCCCCGCCTCCTCCGGCTGCCCGGGCCCGGGAGAAATGACAAGAGCGGCCGGTGAAAGTTTGCCGATTTCAGCTGTCGAGATTTTGTCGTTGCGCGCCACTATCACCTCTTCTCCCAGCTCCAGCATGTATTGATAAAGATTGTAAGTGAACGAATCGTAATTATCCAAAAGAAAAATCATACTTCCCCTCGATTGGCCCGCTCCACCGCCGAAAGCATTCCCGCCGCTTTGGAAACCGTTTCCTCGTACTCCCGCTCCGGCACGGAGTCGTAGACGATTCCCGCTCCAGCTTGTACATAGGCTTTCTTCCCATTGCAAACCACCGTGCGGATGGCAATGCAGCTGTCCAAATTGCCGGAAAAATCGAAGTATCCCACCGCCCCGGCGTAAATCCCCCGGCGGGAAGATTCTAATTCTTCGATGATTTCCATCGCCCGCACCTTCGGTGCTCCGGAAACGGTCCCGGCAGGAAAACAGGCGGAAAGCACGTCAAAACAGCCGACTCCCGGCCGAATTTTTCCTCTTACGCCGGAAACGATGTGCATCACGTGCGAATATTTTTCGATTTTCATCCGGTCGGTAAGGCCCACGGTCCCCCCCTCGGCGATTTTTCCGATGTCGTTCCGCCCCAGATCGACTAACATCACGTGCTCCGCCGTTTCCTTCTCATCCCCCAAAAGTTCTTTGGCCAGCCGCTGGTCTTCTTCCTCGTTTATTCCTCTTGGCCGGGTGCCCGCTATCGGCCGCGTTTCCGCAAAGCCCTCCTCAACCCGAACTAACATCTCCGGTGAAGAGCCCGCCATCGAAAGCTTATCCATTTTCAAAAAATACAGATACGGGGATGGATTAATCGACCGCAGTTCCCGGTAAACCGAAAAAGGTTCTGCTTTCAACGCAACCGAAAAGCGCTGCGAAAGCACTACCTGAAAAATATCACCGGCGGTGATGTAATCTTTGGCAATCTTCACCGCCGAAATAAATTTTTCTCTGGAAATGTTGGAAACCGGAACATCCGGCTTAAATTTCGAGATTGAATTTCTCGGCAAGGCAAAGGGCTTTTCCAACTTTTGTTTGATGGCCAAAATATCTCGAACGGCGGCCTGATACATTCTTTTGGCCGTTACTTCCGGTTCTTTCAGCGAAACGGAGCGTACGATTATGATTTTATGCTTCAAATGATCAAAAATTAAAACGCTGTCGTACAATCCCAAACATAAATCCGGAAAACCAGCATCCTCCTTTTTCCGGTCAGGAAGCTTCTCAATATGCCGCACCAAATCATAGCCAAAATACCCCACCCCCCCGCCCCAAAAGCGGGGCAGACCGGAAACTTTCGGAGCCGTATAAACCGCAAAAAAACTCTTCATCTCTTCCAGAGGATTTTTCACTAAGCGGCTCTTTCTGGACGCGCCGGTCAAAACCGTTACTTTTTTACCTTTGCTTTGAAAAACCAATTTCGGATTGGCTCCCAGAAAAGAATAGCGCGCTAATTTTTCTCCGCCTTCTACCGACTCCAGCAAAAAAGCATACTTCGCTCCCTTGGAAATTCGCAGGAAGGCGGAAACCGGCGTCAAAAGGTCAGCCGGCACTTCCTCCCAAACCGGAACCACGTTTCCCTGCCGGGCTAAGACCTCAAATTCTTCAAAAGAAGTCACAGCTCCATCTCCCCCGAAAAGACGTGGTGAACCGGCCCGCATAAAAAAAGCGCCCCGTCCACTTTCCACTCCACATCCAAAATCCCTCCCGGCATTTTAACTTTTGCTCTTCGCCCCAGCCGCCCCGTTAACACGCCCGCCGCAAGAACGGCCACCGAACCGCTGCCGCAGGCCAAAGTCTCTCCCACCCCCCGCTCCCAGACCGCCAAAATAACCGACTTTTTGTTCAGCACCTTGGCAAATTCTATGTTAACCCCCTTCGGAAAAAGCGGGTGACGCTCCAACTTTTGTCCCAGCTCCCTCCAATCGATGGGAATCGAATCCACAAACAGTACCAGATGGGGATTGCCGACCGAAACCGCCGTCCCCAAAAAAGTCCGCCCGCCCGATTCAATCGGCCGGTTTATAAAAGCGTTTTCCGTCGAATTCAAGGGGATTTCTCCCGCCTCCCAAACCGGTTTGCCCATATCAAGCCGGTAATAATTGCCTTTCAGGCGAACCACTTCCATAGCTCCCCGGTTGGTCTCAAACACCACTCGATTACCGCGCTGACGCCTAGATTGGTAAAGCAGATGCGCCAGGCAGCGTGCTCCGTTTCCAGAAGTCTGCCCATCCGAGCCGTCGGCGTTTAAAATCCGCATCCGCCAAAGGGCTACCCGCCCTTTTTCGAGCACAATCAGGCCGTCCCCCCCTACCCCCGTGTGACGGCTGCACAACTTTTTGGCCAGAGCGGCAAGCGCATTCTCCGGCAGCTTCTTTCGTTCAATCAAAATAAAATCGTTCCCGGCCGCTTCCATTTTATGAAATTTCAGTTTCATTCGCTCAATTTCCGACTTTCCAGCATTTTCAGCCAACAAAAAAGCCCCGCTGGCGGGCGGGGCTAAGTTTAAAGGAAAAAAGACCTAACCCACCCGCAAGCTCAAAAACCAATACCAACCCCAATTCAAACGAGCCTGCGAACGGATTAATTCCTTCATCTTTCGACCTCTTGGTATTTAATATACCGCCGCCTGTATTCAAGTCAAGCGGAAAGTCGGCCAAAGTGTCCATTTATTTCACTTCGCAATTTCCAACCGGCAAACCCAGGCCTCTTTGGAGTGATTGTATTTCGGGTTGAGCCAGAGCAAAATCCGGTCGGCGAGGCTGGGGGGGATATGGGCGAGCACTTCCGCCCGCGCCAGATGGTCGTTAATCACTTTTAAATGCTCCTCCAACTTCCCCTGCGAAAAGATAATGACGTAGTTTAGAGGCACAACCGGCGGGCCTATTATACCCAAATGCCGCAAGCGCAAACTGTCGAAATAGGCCGGGGTGTAAGCCCGATATATCTCCTGTCTTGGCCGCGAGGGATCGGCGCCATCCAAGTAGTACAGCGGCAAAAGTGCCCCCCGCTCGGTGAAATCGACCACTACTCCCCGGGCATCCCCCCGTTCGTAAAGGTAAACGAAAGATGCAACCCGCGCTTTCTGGCCGTAGTTGAAAACGGCAACGAAAAGCAACACGGTATTCACGCTCCAGAACCAAATCCAACCGCCCCGAATCCACGGCCCGAGCAACGGCTTCTTTTCTTCCCAGAACTGCAGCCCGGCCGTTCCCATCAAGGCCAGAAGCGGAAAGACGGGCAAAATAAAGCGTTCCTGTTTACCGGGAACGACGGAATGGATAATCAAAAAGGCAAGCGCAGCCCAAATCAAAACCCCGAAGCGTTTGACCCAGCAGATGATGGCGGCCAAAAACAAAAACGAAAAAGGAGGAATAAGAATTCCCACAAGCAAGAGGAGATAGCGATACCAGGGGCCGACCACGTAATCCCGAGAATGAGCCAGATTGTGCTTGATATACGACCAGAACGAACCAAAGAAAACTCCGTGTGCCCACCAGTCCCAGACGGCTTCCGCCAGGACCGGAAGCAATCCAAAGACAGTTGCTAAGGCCAAGCCACGCCACTGCTTTCGATGAAGCCAATATAGACCGACGCCCAAAATCGCGGCCGCCACCTGCCAGCGAATGATAAAGGCCAGCCCGAAAGCCAACCCGGCCCAAGCCCACGAGCGCTCGGGTTTTTCGGATTTCCGCATTTCTACTTTGGCCGTCTCACACAGTCCCCACAATAGAAAAGGCATGCAGAACGATTCTATCAAATTGCGAACCGAGACATACGGCATTACCGCCTCTGCCGCCACCAAAAGCCCGGCCATCCAGGCGACCCGTCTATCCGCCAACAAAATGCCGAGTTGGTAAGTCAACCCAATAGTCCAGAGCGAAAACAAAACGTGCACCAGCCGGTTGACCAGCATCACCGTATCGGGGTGGTAAAATCCCAGCCGGTGCACCAAAGCCATCAAACCCCAATTCAGAGCTGGATAAAGAAGCGAGCGGTAAAACTGGGAGTCCCCCGACAGAAAAACCGGATGGCTGCGCTCCCATTCGGCGGCAATCTCGATAACCTGAAAGTGGTCATCGGTGCCCATATATCCGCGCGCGAAAACGGCGGCAAGCAGCCGGAGAATAAGGCCGATAGCTAAAAGAAACCCGAGCGGATGTTCAGAAGCCCAAATGCGGATGCGTGCGGTCGGCGACATTTGGGAACCCTACAGTCGAAAGTCCGCCCCAAACCCCAGATAAAAACCGGAAAAGTCCAATTTCACCGGCTTGGACGTGGAAACCCCCGGCGGAAAAAAAGTGGCCTCGACATCGTAAAAAACGTTGCCATCTTTATTTGTAGTTCCGACAAAGGGCTCTATCGGATTGAGCCGGCCTAAAGCCTCCAGAAAAAAACGCTGGTCGGAGAACAGCGCAAAGGGCAAAAAGTAAATAGCTCGGAGCTCGCCAAAGATTGCAACGGCACTGTACTTTTCCAGAAAAAACTCGGTAAGCGAGTCGGGTTCAGTGCGCCGGTCAAAAATTCGAATATCATCCCGAAAGCGGGCGAAAGATACGCCGCTACCGCCTCCAATCATAAGCTCGCCTTTTGGACCCAACCGCCAAAACCCATCCAATCCAAAATTGATTTGCCGTGGGCGGGTTATTCCCTCTATCCGAAAACTGTCGTTGGTCGCTCCGTTTTTCCGGGTTGCCTGGCGATATTCAAAGGTGGCAAGAAACATGATTTTAGTAAATAGATCGTACTGCACGCCCAGGTTAAAGGAAGGATGATTGGAAGGCAACCCTTCAAAAAAATAGTTTGATTCACCAACTTTATTGAAAAATGGCCGCCGGTTTTGAATCCGTTGATTTACGTCCTCCAGCTTCCAATAAGAATAGCCGCCCGAAATCCGCCCGAACCATTTGGGAACAAACCGTGCCTGGGAAGTTGAAGTAAAAAGTAAACCGGCACAAACCAAGAGCAGGAATCGTTTCCGCACGGCAAAAAAGTAGCTTTTGACCAATCAAAGTCAACAAAAAAAAAGCCCCTTCCACAAGGAAGGGGCTTGAAGGGTGGAAAAATTACTTGGCGCTTGGGTCGTCTTGCCAGAGCCCAAAGCAGTTCCCTTCCGGGTCTAAACAGACAGCAAAATGCCCCATTGAAGGCACCGCCTTTTTGGGCATTACCACCATCCCGCCTGCCTCCTTCACCTTTTTGCTCCAGTCGTCCACGGAGGTGACGTTGACGTAGTTGGTGGGAACGTGCTGGTCGGACATTTTCTTCATCAATCCGCCGTTGATGCCGGGTGCTTCCTGCGTGGATTTGGTATTAACCATCCAATAATCCATACCGGGAACCTTTTCAATTTTCCAGCCGAAAATGCCGGTGTAGAAGCCGGAAAGCTTCTCCGGATTGGTGGCCGGGATTTCAAAATGAACTACGGGGGCATCCATAAAACCTCCTAAAAAAGTTAAAGTTTTTCAAAAGGACGGCACTGTGCCGGCCTACGCTTTATGATACGCAAGAAAACCAAACCGGTTGCCTAAGGCAACCGGTTTTTTTAAGTGGTCGAAGCCATTAATCACTTTTTCTTTTGCTCCCGCCTTTTCAATAAAGCGTGCGCGTATAACATCCCCAAAATCACTCCCACCAAAATGGAACCCAAAATCAAAAGCGCCCGCGAGATGGAAACCGTATAAATCAGAAATTTGACCGATACCGCTTCCATATTTTGCAAAATGGCAATGGCGCCAAGAGCCAATAAGATTATGGCAACCAGCCACTTAAACGTACTCATATCCTTCCTCCTTGCACCGAGACCGGTGCTATATTTTTCTTTTTTATTTTAGCCGTAAAAAATCAGGCGCCAAAGTCAACCGTTTTAACCGTCAAGCCGACACCCCTCCTTCCGGCCCGAAAAAGATGACCCAGACCGCAAACTCATCGGAAAATTCTTCAAACCGATGGACCATCCCGGCCGGAGCGAATAGAAAATCGCCGGGAGCGAACGGCTGGCGGGACTCTCCGCAGAGGAAGTATCCTTTGCCTTGTGCCACGATGTAAATTTCATCCCGGCTGTGTGGTTTTTGCATATCCACCCCGCGAGGAGCGTAAATTTCCACCGTCAAATCCCGGCGTAAAGATGTTGGTAAACCGTTTTCCCTCTGCCGTCGGCAGCTTACCCATCGCTTCTTCAAAAGCGACTCGATAATTTTTTTCCAAGCTATCCACTATCAAACTCCAATAAGCTCCGCCTGCAAAACCGTCACCGCCTGCCCGCCCAAAAACACCCGGTCGCTGTTAACGCGAACCTGCACGATGCCCCCACGAGGAGACGCTTGATACGCGACCATCTCGTTTTTCCCCAGCTTTTTGGCCCAATACGGCCCCAGGGTGCAGTGCGCCGAGCCGGTAACCGGATCTTCGTCGATTCCTGCGGAGGGGGCAAAAAAGCGGGAAACGAAATCAAATTCGACGGTAGCTGCCCGGCTGGTGACAATCACACCCCTTCCACCCAACTCCTTAATAAGCCGGAAATCCGGTTTCAAATTGCGAACGGTTTTTTCGGACTCAACTTCAACCAGATAATCAAACCGGTTTTTACCCGCATAATTTGGCTTCACACCCAATGCTCGAATCAAATTGTCCGGGGCATCGGTCAGCTTTTCGGGTGTCGCCGGAAAATCCATTTCGATATGCTTCCCCTTTTGAACAGCGGTCAAAAGGCCGCTTTTGGTATGAAATCGCGCCTGTTGATTAGAAGGCAGCTGCCCCGTTTCCCACAAAATATGCGCCGAAGCTAACGTAGCATGCCCGCATAAATCCACTTCCACCGCGGGGGTGAACCAGCGCAGGTTGTAGCCGTCGCTTTGTTTGACTAAAAAAGCGGTCTCTGCAACGTTCATCTCCCGTGCAACATCCTGCATCCACTTTTCATCACGCGCTTGCGGCAAAAGGCACACCCCCGCCGGATTGCCGGCAAACGGCCGGTCGGTGAAAGCGTCAACTTGATAAATTTTCAGTCCCATACCGAGAGAATAAGCGCTTCCAGACGATTGTCTTTGGTTACTACCTTTATGGTAATGTTTGACATTTTCAACGCGGACGGTTAACGCGCCACATACAGGCACAGGCCCAGGTCAACAGTTGAAAATCGAATTTTTCCAGAATTGGACGACTCATCGCTTGTGCATCCACCGTCAGAAAACGCACCCCCCGACGATGCGCTTCCTGTGCCCGCACGGCCAGCAAGGCGGTGTAAAAGCCGCGCTTGCGGTGTGAAGGCAAAGTCGAGCCTCCAAAAAGGCTGGCGAAGGAACCCCGCCTGGGAAAATATATCCAAGCCGTGCTGACCGGCGCTCCATCCACGTAGGCCACGTAGACGCTGAGATACTCCGGAATAGTGCGCAATTCTTCGGCCAATCGCCGGGCCAGCCAGCTGTGGTCTTCCTGCCATACCTCTTCCTGCACAGTGATAACATCGTTAATTTTGCCCGGGTCGGCAATGCGCCGCACGTCCTGGGAAACCGGCGGCAACAGGGCCTCTGGCATTGCCTGCAAATCGAGCACCAAAATAGCTTCCGGCTCTTCGGCCTCAAAACCCTGGGCTATCAGGCGGGCCTTCAGGTCGGCCGGCGTATCGTGCGCAAAGACCTTCCATTCAAAATCCTGCCCCAAATTTTCGAAATACTCTATTTCCCCGCGGATTGTGCTTTCAACATTCTCGCGGGTAAGACGAGAGTAAATGACCGTGCTTGCCCTCCCGGCAAGATCGATAAGCCGGACAATATTCGGGGCTGCTTCCCGCCGCATTCCGGCAGGCTCTGCTTCCTGGCGTTCTTTATCGTACAGTGTGAGAACTTGAGTAAGGTTCGTGGCTACATCCGCCATCGTTTTATAATGCTGGCCTCTTGCTCGGCTTCGTTCCGTTTACCACACGAACCGCCGGAAAAGCCAAAAATGCAGCCCTGACCAGTTAACATCCTGTCAGTTGATTTCCCGCAAACGGCCGGTCGGTGAAAGCGTCAACTTGATAGATTTTCAAGCCCATCTAATTTTTTTCCTTTTCTTTTTTGCAACCATTCGTCTTTCAAAATAGCATATCGATACTCGTCCCGCCGCTCCCCCTTCCACAAAAAATTCTTGAGCAGATGCCCCTCCAGCCGCATATCCAGCCGTTCTAATAAAGCAATGGAGGGCTGGTTTTCGCAGTCCGTAAGGGCGAAAATGCGCTCGAGTCCGAGTTCGGCAAAAGCATAATCCAGAACTCGAGTAACGGCCTCGGTGGCAAATCCCCTGCCCTGATACGCACGCGCAAGGGTAAAACCGACCTCCGCCCGCCCGGCATCTTCCTTATCCATCCTCAAAGCGCAATCGCCGATAAGCTCACCGGTTTCCTTCAACGCGATGGCAAATTGAAACCACTGGCCCGGCGCACCCGGCTCTATCGACTGTTGTCCCTGAATAAGATGGGACAAATCCGTCTTGCTGACCGAGCCGAATCTTTGATACCGGGCCACCTCCGGGTCGTTTCGGTAGGCAAAAATGGCGGGAAGGTCAGCATTCCCAAATCTCCTTATGACCAGTCTTTGCGTTTCCAATTTTTTGAATTTTTGGTCGAAAGAATTGGGAGGCGGCGCTCCCGATTGCCTGTCGTAATTGCGAATCATCATTCCTGTCGCCGGCCGCATTCCCAGTTTGGCGTAAAACGGCCGCAGCTCCGGTTCGCAGGTCAAATCAATCATATAAAAATCCTTGAGCCGAGCCAGCATCCGGCGCACCAGCTCGCGTCCGATTCCTTTTTTGCGATACTCCGGCAGCACCTCGAGCAGGGGTATATAAGCCGACAAAACTCTATCCGTAATAGCGGTGATAAAACCGACGACCTTTTCAGTTTGGTCATCCATCGCCAACATGATTTCATCGCTTTCGGCAAGCAGTTTCAAATGCGTCTCCGGCGTCAGCGGGTTGGGCCAGCCCTCGAAAAAACCTTGTAGCTGCTCGGGTTTAATTTCCTCCGTCGTATGAACGTATTTTATCATTTCACATTCTTTGGTGATCCGTACTTCGCCGAAAGTACACAAATATCCTGCCATCCATAGGCAATTTCAATAAGCTTTGTCTCTGCGAAATTAATTTCCTTTTCATAAACTTGCTGCCCACCCAGCGTTACGTAAAAAACGCGGGAGGGATTTTTTTCCAAAATCCATACCAGCATAGAATAAAAACCCATTTGCACCAACCGTTCAACCACAGCCAGAGCAAGTTGTCGTCCTATTCCCTGTCGTTGGAATTGCTCAAGAAGATAGATGGCATACAGTTCGCCCTTGTAGGTAACATCGCCACTGCGCTCCGGCCCACCGGAAGCAAAACCGATAACTTCTCTTTCATTGTCCTCGGCAACGTAAACAAACTCTTGGCCGGTGGGGTTGGATAAGACCTTTTCCCAAAACTTTTCACGCCACTCATAAGAGATGCCAGCCAAATAATCCTCCGGCACGATGCCAGCATAAGTCGCTCGCCAGCTATCGACGTGTACTCGGGCAATGCCGGGAGCGTCGGCAATCAAACCCGGGCGAATAAGTACATTCTGCTCCAAGTGTATTTTTTACTTTCCCACCTTGAAATGCGGGTTTTTGATGATGCCGAAAACGTTTCCGACGGGGTCGTACACCGTCGCCACGACTATGCCTTCCCCCACGTCCTGCGGTTTTTGATTCGGCCTGGCGCCCAAAACCAAAAGCCGTTTGTAGGCGGCATCGGCATCTTCCACGCCCCAATAGGCTACCACTCCTTCGGCTTTGCCGGGGCTGGCCGATTCCTGCGGGTGCAGCCCCAACTCGTAGCCCCCGACTTCAAAGCCGACGTAAAACGGTTGGTCCCTTCGGCTGCGCTCAGGGTTTTCAACAAAATACGGCTCAAACCCGAGAACTTTGTTGTACCACTCCTTGGCCTTGTTCAAATCGTTGACGTGATAAATGGCGGTCATCAGGGCTTTGAACATTTATCCTCCACGTTCTTCGGGGTTTTGCGTTTACATTTCCTGTATAACCTCGTGCTCCATTGTCGAAAGGTCTATAATCATTGCCTGTTTCGCTCCAGCTGACGCAACATTAAAATGAAAATCGCTTCTCCCAAAGTCTTCGTGAATGTGCCCGTGAATGTGTACGAGCACTGGGCGGCGGTCCAAAAGCTTCCAAAGCGACTCGCTTCCAGCGTGAAGGCCAAATAGTCCTATGTCCCGAATTCCCTTTGCTGGGCCGTGCGTAACTAAAATAGTTCGATTATTAAGCAAGGGTTCAAGCTTAAGCAAATCTGCTCCTATTGCTTCCTCGGGTTTCTCAAAAATCCCTCCCATAAAGGGTAAAGTATATTGATAGCCGACGAAATTGAATCCTCCGAAGTCCACGCGTTTTCCCTGAACCGATTGGCAGCGGGAGTTTGAGGGCGGCAGTTCTATCATGTCATCATTACCCATAATATAGAAAACAGGAGCTTGAAGCGGCTCTACTATGGAGAGAACCCGTTCGGCATCAGCCATCTGGGCTTCTTCAATCGGGAGACTATCATCGGGACACCCTAACAGGTCCCCAGCCAGCACCACTGCATCCACCTCATTTTTTTGGGCAATGTCAACTATCCATCGGTAGACATCGTAATAGCCGTGAAGGTCTGCCGAAGCAAGTATTTTCAAGTCATGCCCTCTGCTAACTTATTGGAGATTTCGCAATACGGCCGCCATCAACCCCGCTCGGCTATCACTTCGAGATATTCCCCTTCCACGCGTGCGGTGCCATCCGTGGCGCGGTTGTACTGCGTCCAGAGCTTGACCATATCCTCCCGATACGCCTGCTGCCCCTTCGCATCCAGCGATTCATAGGCCTTCTTGGTCGGGCCAAAGTAACGAATGAAATGCTCCACCACGTCGGCGGGTTCGAAAGGATATTTGATAATCATCATCCGCCGGGTGAGCTTCAAATCCCGGATTCCGTCGCGCAAGCGTTCTTTCACGATTGATTCATCCCCCCACAAAACCGGCGCAGCCATTCCGGGAGGAGGCGGGGCGTACATTCCGGAAAGTTTGAACATCTGGCCCGCGAATCCCGCAGGCGTCCAGTTCGCCATGGCAATCCGCCCGCCCGGTTTGCAAACGCGAATAAGTTCCGCCGCGGCCCGTTCAGGCCGGGGGCAGAACATTGCGCCGAACATTGTAACCACCACGTCGAAAGAGTTATCCGGATATGGCATCGCTTCCGCATCCCCTTCGTGGTACTCGATGTTCAGCCCTTCCGCTTTGGCACGCACGCGCGCTTGTTCCACCAGGTTGGTTGCAAAGTCGAGGCCGGTTACGACGGCACCCATCCGTGCTGCCGGTATGGCCAGATTTCCGGTGCCGCAGGCCACGTCCAGCACTTTAGCGCCTTTAGGAACTTGCAGGCGGTTGATGAACTCCGCCGCTCCGTCCTCTATCGATTTGGCAATCTGCCCAAAATCCCCCGCCATCCAGGTGGCTTTGAGCTTGGATTTTAGGGATTCCATTTCGGGTGTTAATTCAGGCATATTTTACCTCCTTATAAGTGGTGGTTATTAGGGTAGTGAACATTTAAAGCTCCTTTTCAGTTAAAATATTTTGAATGGCACTAAATTTTCACACTTTTAAGAATCCTCTGTCGAGCTTCTTCCTCTATAATTTGCTGTTCCAACCTCTTTCGTTCAGCGTCTTCCCGTTGTCTTTGAGTTGCTTCCACTCGCTTTCTATACCCCAAATTTGCTTTAGCAAGATATTCTTTAAACAGCTCTGGCAAACGATAAGCTTCTCTTTCGTTTGCTCGAATTATGACCTTGTCCTCGCTGAAAACAAAATTGCTCAATTCCATACCGGAGATAATCGCATAGTTATCCAATTGCTGAAACGAGTCAATCCATCCTCTATTAACGGGGCGACTAAGGATAAAAATCAGGTTCCCATCTTGATAATCTACGCTTACCAACCTGATTGGATCGGATACTAAAGGGTCGTCTACTTCAACAGTTGGTACAACCTCTTTTTTAAGCTGGCTCAGTTTCTGCCGCGAAACAAATTCATTTTTCCTCGCGATTAGTTGTTGTTTTATGTTATCTATAGATGGCGGCCTTTCAGTCGGTAACTGACGAACCATTAGGTCAACAAGATCATCGAGGTATTCGTATTCGCGAGCCACGTTTGCAATTTTCTGATAGTTTGTACCTTGTAATAGATTTCCCGTAAAAGTCTCGTATAATATGAGACCAAGGGCATAGATATCAGCTTTATGGTCAACCGCTTTATTTCTGACTCGTTGTTCCGGTGCAGCATATTGAAAATTGGCTAATCTCGCGTGTGGAGCGGTTTCTACTGAAGTATAAAGCTGCTCCTGAGCGAAATGCGCAATTCCGAAATCAGCAACAATAAGCGTATCGGTTATGGGGTCATAGAGAATATTTTCCGGCTTTAAATCCCTATGCCAGATGGATTGCAAATGTGCTGCTTCAACCCCATCAAGAATCTGTGAAAAGTAAGGTGGAATTTTATTTTTGTCGATTTTCTTTTGCATCAATCGTCTTAAAGTTTCCCGACAATAAGGCATTACATAAAAAGGAGATTTTTTTCCTTTTGCTGTAAGGAATCCATGGTCGAGCACCGTGATGATATTCTTATGCTTATTCTTGGAACAAAAAGACAGCTCATTTTTAAAGCGCTTAAGTTTATCACCCGTTGCGTTGGACGAATCAACATATTTGATTGCGAATGTATCTCCGCTTGAATCTTCCACTTTATAAACTTTGCCGGAGCCGCCCTGCCCGATAATTTCTTGGGTTTTGTAGCTGTTTGTTGTCGTCTCAAAAATCATGTTTTTCAGGTTAGGCATCGCAATTCTCTCCCCAGCAAATAGACCGCATGGAAAAACTTACAGTAAAGCATACATTCGGGCGAAATATGCACAAAAACCAAGAGGTCTGTCAAATTAGATTAGCTGAACGCTAACGACTTTTTGGCCGCTAAGAATTTTTGATGCGGAAAACTACTTTTCGGAAAGCTTACGTTTTACTACCGGTTTTTTACCAGCGAATCGACAAAGGTTTTTGTCTCGGCCAGGTCGCAGCCGGTGAGAAAAGGGCGGGTTTGCTGACTGAGCCGATTTTCGGCCCGCCAGGTGAACCCGCCCCTACAAGGACAGAAAATTATATGAATTGAATTGTAGGGGCAGGTTCAGCCGCCCGGAGGACGGCAAACCTGCCCGGCGGGGGCGGGATGGGTTGGTTTTCAAAACGGGGACAGCGCCATATTGGGACAGGGCGGGTTTGTCCGACCGAACCTCTGGTTCGGTCGGCGGAACCCACCCCTACAAAAAAATTTTGTCAGGGCGTTACGACCGGCCAACCGGTTTTAATTTTTTCCAAAATTCTTTTTCGGCCATTTGACCCGGTTTCCAATTCGGCACGCCGGTTTTCAAGGATGGATTTTCAAGGTCAAATTCCCATTGCAAAGGATTAGCGATGATGTATTCGTGGATTTTGTTCATCGATTTTTCGCTGCGGATGATATGTTCGTAATAATTGCGTTGCCAAGCGGGCAACCCCGGCGTGCTGCGCAAACGGTTTATTTCCCGGGCGGAAGATGTTTTGAAAAAACGCACCACCTCCGCCAATGAATGCCGTTTCACGTTTTGAATTGTAATTGCATTTGTAGGGGCAGGTTCAGCCGTCCGGAGGACGGGCAAAGCTGCCCGGGGCGGCTGGGAACAGGCCGATTTCGAACCGGCCCCGGTGCCAGATTGCGGCAGGGCGGGTTTATCTGACCGAGACAATTTTGTGTCCCGGTCATCGTAACCCACCCCTACAAGACATATGATGCCATGAACGTGATTAGGCATTACGACGAATTCGTCTAATTCAACGTGCGGATAATGGCGCGGCAAATCGAACCAATATTTCTCGACGATTTTCCTGTAACGAGTGTCTTCAAAAATCACCTCGCGACCGTAGGTGCAGATGGTGACAAAATATGCCCCCTCTTGCGAATAATCGTAACCGGTCAGACGCAACGACCGGCGGCGGGGCTTTTCTGGATTTGGCATCGCGCCCGCAATATAATCAGAATGGGAAAAGCCTGGTTGCTGTATTAGGCAAGGGCGGGTTTGTCCAACCGAACCGAAGGTTCGGTCGGCGGAACCCGCCCCTACAAATCCTCTAATCCCTGAATCATGGTGGAGGCGGCGGGAATCCCTGGCCGTGGCCCGAGGCCCCGGCTCGGGCAGGCGAACCCGCATCCGATTAGATTTTTCCCCTTAACAGTTCGCGAAGAACTTTGCCTCCCTGCAAACTTTTCGACCACTTCTCCCATGCCAAAGCCTCCTCACGGGTCGAAAATTCTTCGAAGTAAGCCATTTTGAAGGGAATTCGATGTTTCAAACTTTTCGTTTTTCCGGAATTGTGCTGAGCTAAACGTATCTCAATATTTTCAGCACTTCCTTTGTAAAGGGAACCATCCTTTGAAGATTGCAACACATAAAAATAATATGGCATTGGCCGGAATATATTCAAAAAATGGAGGCGGCGGGAATCGAACCCGCGTCCGAAGGAAATTAAAAAAAGCCATCTACCTGTGTAGCCTTTTTTCTTTTTTATTCATCCGGATTTATGCCGCAGGCGGGCTCAAGCCCGGACCAGCTCGAGAGTTCTCCTCGGCCGCCGGTCCCGAACACCCGGCCACCCAGCCCTTTTGGTCGACGCCTGATCCTACGCCAAAGGGCATGCGCAGGTCAAACGGGCTACGCTATTTTATTAGGCAGCCAGTGCAACGTGATCGTTCGCACTTAATGGTATCCCGCGAGATTAACGAGCTTACGGGGTGCTCGACAGGCCAGCTTTTTCTCCTTGTCCTCGTCGAAACCGATCGCCCCCAGAGATTGCCCTCCTGGCTCCGATTGCATCGGAGCTCGGACAGGCGGGGAAGCCGGGGAGAAACTGGTACAGAGGCGGGGTCATGCCCGCCCACCGTATAATATACGGCAAAAGAGGGCCACAGTTCCAGCCCTATTTTTAACCGCAAGCAACGCCAAAATGTTTCGTAGGGGCGAACCTCGTGTTCGCCCTTCTTACAACCCTATTCGGACTCTTTCGCCTCTTCGCTCCCTATAACTTTGCCGCTTGCATCCAGCTTTATTTCGAACTTCTTTTTCCCCGCGGCGACAACGACTTCATACGAGACGGTCGCTCCCTCTGTAATTTTCTCCGCCAGTTTAATCTTTCCCTTCGGATGCTCTTTTTTGACCGTCTGCCTCACCGCCTCCGGCAGGCTTTTTGCGGCCACGACTTCCTCCAGCACAACAAGACTGCCGTCCTCGAGAAACGTAACGTCGCGGTGAGTTTTGCCTTCCAGGCTTTCGACTTCGTACAGGGTTTTTCCATCTTTTTCTTCCTTTGAATAGCCCTTAACCACCGCTTTTGGATAAGCTTTCTCAAAAGCCGAAAGCACGGCCACAGGCACATCTTGTTTGGTAAGCTGTTTTTCTTCTTCCTCGCCGGCGTAAGCTAAAATTCCGAAGGCAAAAAACCCGGCAACTAACACGGTGACTCGCATAATCTTGTTTATGGACTTCATAACTCCTCCTTTCTTTACTGCCAGTATCTCCCCTGCCTTAAGAATTGTCAACAGCAAAGGATTCTGTGGCGCAGGTTAGCCCTTTTCTAACCAGCGCAAGCTGTAGGGGCGAGCCCCTGGCCGAACTCGAGCTCGTCTCGGGCAGTCTCGTGTTAGCCCTCCCTCTCCGTTTTACGGAGAGGGATTGAGGGTGAGGCGTATTTAAGAATGCCCCCGCAAAATCTCCAAAACCGATTTGTGCAGCCTCCCATTCGTCGCCAAAGCCGAGCCGGCGTATATGGTCGAAGTTCCGTCCATATCGGTGAATTCCCCGTCAGCTTCTTTTACGATAATTTGATTTGCGGCAATATCCCACGGCTTCAGATCTTTTTCCAAATAAATTTCTCCCTGCCCCTGCGCCACCAGCATATAGCCAAGATAATCCCCCGGTCCGCGCTGGCGTTTGGTCGATTCCACCAGCCGCACAAAACTATCCCAATAGCTGCTTTTTCGAAGCGCATTCAACCCGCCGTGCAAAAGCTGGGCTTCAGCGAGGGAATCGACCGCCGAAACGGAAATCCTCTTGTCGTTGCAATAAGCACCCGACCCTTTTGCAGCCGTCCAGAGTTGCTTGGTTGCAGGGTTATAGACAACTCCGGCGGTAATTTCTCCCTCTTCCTCCAATCCAATCATCACCGCCCAGACCGGAATCCCCCGGATAAAATTCTTTGTCCCGTCAATCGGGTCTATAATCCAACGCTTTTCTTTCGGGCCCTGTTCGCCAAATTCTTCGCCTAAAAACCCGCAGTCTGGCATTTCTTTTCGTAGCGTCTCGACGATAATTTCTTCGGATTCTTTATCCGCCTGCGTCACCGGCGTTCCGTCGGATTTGATGGATACATTTGTGCCGCCGTGAAAATAGCGTAAGGCCGTCTCCCCGGCCTTCAAGGAAGCTTTTTTGGCTAATTCAAGAGCGGATTTCAAGAAGTTTTTTAATCTCGAATCTCTGTCTTCTATGCGCCATGAAGGACTCGAACCTTCGACCCGCTGATTAAGAGTCAGCTGCTCTACCAACTGAGCTAATGGCGCAAAAGAGGTTTCTAATCCCTAATCCCTGTATTATCTGAGGGTGGATGGGATCGAACCATCGACCTCCTGCTTAAAAGGCAGATGCTCTACCACTGAGCTACACCCCCAGTCGTCCTAACGCTGAATCCACATTCAATGTGACGGCTTCAGCTGAAGACGAAGGAATACTCCGTCTTCAAAATGGCTGGAGCGCCTACCCGAGCCCGCCTACGGCGGGCCAGGGATAAGCCAAACCGAATATAGAAATCGCCCAAAACCCGTCAACCGTTTTTACGCACCTCATTGTATGTGCGATTCTGCCGATAATAAAAAAGCCGGTGATTTATCTTGCCTTTGGGCAAGCCGGGCTTTATTTTAAAGCTGGAATTAAATTCCGCCGGAACGGATGGCGGGTATAATTTATAGTGAAGGAGGAGATATGAAAGCCAACAAATTTTTAAACCTTCTTTTAATGGGCGTTTTTCTGCTCGTTACCGCCTGCAGCAAAGGCAAAGAAGAAACCGCAAACGAAACCCAGCCGACGGACGAGTCCTTCGGCCAAACCACCCCGGCTGCAACCGAACAGCAGGCAACCACGACGGAAGCCCCGCCGACGGAAACCAAAACCGAACCGGTAAAGACGGTGGAAAAGAAAACCACTCCGCCTAAACCGAAGTTCGTAAAGGTTACCATTCCGTCCGGTACGCCGCTGAAAGTTACCTTGAACGATACCTTGCAAACCAACAAAAATCTGGAAGGTGACGCCTTCACCGGCACGTTGGATGAACCGGTGGAAATGGAAGGAAAAGTTCTGATTCCTGCCGGCTCCACCTGCACAGGCGTTATTACCAAACTGGTTAAAGGCGGGACGCTGAAAACTTCCCCCGAGATTGCTTTCGTGGTGACCGAGATTACCACGCCGAAAGGCAAAACCTACGCGGTGGAAGTGGACACCATTTATAAAAAGGGTAAATCGCACACCGGCCGCGAAGTCGGGATGATTGGCGGCGGAGCCGCAGCCGGCGCCGTTATTGGCGGACTTTTGGGTAAAAAGAAAGGCGCCTTAATCGGTGCCGTTGCCGGAGCGGCGGCGGGAACCGGCGCGGCGGCCGCCACCGGGCGCGAAAACATAATCTATCCGGCCGGCCTGACCTTGACCTTCAACTTGCAAAGCCCGTTGACGGTAACGGTGCCGGAGAAACAATTGACGCCGCCGAATTTTGAGACCAAAAAAGAAGTCTCAACTACCGGGAATTAATTCGAAACTTTTTTCCAATCCCCGCTCGGGCAACCGGGCGGGGGTTTTTAATTTTCGGAAAAGGCTTTTTCCACTTGGTCTTTGATGAAGCGCATCCGCTCCGCCACCAAAAGATCGCGCGCCGTCTTCAACCGCTCCTCCACGGTGGAGGATTCCAAAAGCTTCTGTTTGGTTTTCGCCGGTAGGTTTAAAAGATGCGCCGCCAGGTACGAAAATCGGGTCGGATCCTGCGGCAGGTCAAAAGGATATACCGGCACCAGCGTAAAAATCGAGGTGAGCTGAATGAAATCCAGCAAAACCAGCCGCAAAATTTGGTCGGTCAAAAGCGCCTGCTCCCGGTTTCCGTCTTCATCTTCAAGAAAGGACACTTCCGCCGAAAGATAGGGCGCCGGCTCCAAAAGTCTCTCGATTTTAAACCGCCGCAGCCCGATAGCCAGAATGTTTAGCCGTCCGTCATCCAAACGCTCGGCGCGGGAGATTTTGGCCTCCGTGCCAACTTCAAAAGGCTCCGCCGGCGGACCGACTTCTTTCCCTTTTTTGATTAGCGCCACCCCAAAGCTTTTGTTTTCCGCCAGGCATTCGTTAATCATTCTCCGATAGCGCTCCTCAAAAATATGCAAGGGCATTGGCACCCCCGGAAAAAGCACCGTTTTTAGCGGAAAAATCGGCAGAATCAAGCTGTCAGATTTCACAATTTACTCCACCCATAATATTATACGTTATCAAACTCGGTATTAACATCTGTTTTTATCGTAGAGCAGGCACCCAAGCCCAGCTCTCGTAGGGGCGAATCCCTGGCCGAACTCAAGCTCGGCTCGGGCAGGCTCGTCTTCGCCCTTTCCCTCTCCGCCCTGCGGAGAGGGCCTGCCCGAGGCGTGGCCTCTGGTTACGGCCAGGGGATTAAGGGTGAGGTGAGCAAGAATCGGGTTGTTATCCTCCGCCAATTTCCTTTTTTACCCTCCGTATGAATTGCTCAATCGCAAAAATTACCGCTATATTACCAGAAGGAAGGAATATGAACACACAGGTCGAAACCATCGGATTTCAGCAACTTTCCCACGACTACCGCCGGATGGAACAGGCGATACGCTATCTGGAAGAACACTTCCGCAACCAGCCCGGCTTAAAAGAAATCGCCGCCAGCGCCCATTTGAGCGAATTTCATTTCCAGCGCCTCTTTTCCCGCTGGGCCGGCGTCAGCCCCAAAAAATTCCTGGAATTTCTGACCCTCGATTATGCCAAAAAACTGCTCCAAGAATCAGAGAGCGTTCTGGATGCCACTTACGAATCCGGCCTCTCCAGCCCCGGGCGGCTGCACGACCTGTTCGTGAACATCGAGGCCGTAACGCCGGGTGAATACAAACAAAAAGGCGCCGGGCTTACAATTTCCTACGGCATCCATCCCTCCCCCTTCGGTGAATGCTTGCTAGCCGTAACCGAGCGCGGCATCTGTGGCCTTTCGTTTATTGAAAACGAAAACCCCAAAAAAGCTCTGCAGTATCTGGCCGCCAACTGGCCCAACGCCCAGATTGCTGAAAATCCGAAGGCGACCGAGCCATACATCGAAAAAATCTTCGGCGGCTCAAATGGCAATGGCGCGCCATTGAAGCTTTTCTTAAAAGGCACCAATTTTCAGATAAAAGTCTGGGAGGCGCTTTTGAAAATCCCGCCCGGCTGCGTGGCCTCCTACGAAAACATCGCCGCCCGAATTGGAAAACCAACCGCCTCCCGTGCCGTCGGAACGGCGGTGGCCAATAACTACGTCGCCTATTTAATCCCCTGCCACCGGGTCATCCAAAAAATCGGCGCCTTTGGCAACTACCGCTGGGGCGCGCCGAGAAAGAAGGCAATGCTGGTGTGGGAAGCAGGGAGGAGAGAAATTGTCTGATTGGAAACAAAACTAATTGAATTGCGTCTTTGTGAGCAATCCTGGAATTTCAAGCCCCGCTATTTTATAATCGGCGTTACTATTTGCAAAAGGAACGTATCTACCGAATGCATAACCCTCTCCCGATGGTAGTACATTGTCAATCGCGCTAAAAACAAAACCGCTAACAATAGAATAATCCCTAATGGCGTTGGCAAAAGGGGTTCGAAAGTTTACATGGTTTGTAACTTTTTCAATATCTATTTCTGCTTCTAGGTGAAGCGCGACCAAAGCGTGCCTCCTGCCGCTAAACTGATAGTCAGCAGCTTTTTGAAGACTTCTGACAAGGTTAAGCAATTGCCTATTATCTAAAGCGCTTCTTATTCCAACGAATGAAAATGTACTGCCCCACCTAAATCTGCACAGGTGTAGTGCTTATTTTTGACATCCAATCCGCATAGAATTGCACCGGTGCCTTCATCCCCAGGGCGCTGTGCGGGGCGACTTGGTTGTAAT
>Ga0184627_10000141_pt1 | contig 34571 bp, 30 predicted proteins | sample PLM3_127_b1_FD_133150 | JGI IMG/M metagenome (GOLD analysis project Ga0184627, IMG submission 133150) | Groundwater sediment microbial communities from an aquifer in East River, Colorado, USA - PLM3_127_b1 | ecosystem: Environmental > Terrestrial > Soil > Riparian zone | place: USA: East River... | reverse complement strand
GCCCCTGGAAAGAACGCTCCAAGAAAATGAACAACTGCCCCACCTGCGGCATACACGGAATTGTTTTTCGTGGTGACGGCGTTGACCTACTTTGCAGAGAAGAGGGTGAAGTTGAAATTGATGTCCATACTTTTACAAAGAATCAATCCAGTCGATATGATTTTGAAAAAACCAATAGCAGAACTGATACAGAATTTCCTGTTCCCATTTACCCCCTGTTAATTTTGGGAAAAGATGAATCTACGCCTTTTGATTTAGGATCATGGATTCGATAGCAAATGAATAGTCAACCCCAAACACTTTGGACAATTGATGACGTGGCCGCATTCTGCCGTGTGAAACCCAGTATCGTCAGATATTGGACACGTAATACTGACATCCCTTATATTAAACTAGGAAAGCAGATAAGATTTGAATCTGACAAGATAAGGGAATGGGTTAAAGAGCAAAGTCAAAAGTCAATAGTTGATTGGCTGCGGCAAATTTAGAAAAACGAAAATAACAACTATGAATAAGTGGTCAATTTGCTGATTGTAATTTAGGAAATAGAATAATACTTAATGTGGGAAAGAACATAGGTTAATTGCGAAATGAAATTCTTTACTGCAGGTTATGGCAATAAAAGACCTGAGGTCTTCTTTGATTTACTCAAAGAAGTGGGGATCTTAACTCTGGTAGATGTGCGCGAAAAACCTTCTGGGTGGAGTTCTTCTTACCGGTTTACCAAGAAGAGTGACACAGGTATTGTAAGTGAAGTTATGAAGAGAAACATTAACTACATATGGATTCAAGAGCTCGGAAATCAGTTCCGAAAGGGTGAACATTGGCGTTCGCAATACCCTGATTATCTTGACTCAATTTGGGATGAAGTTTACGAAAAGTTGATAACTATCAATTCCCCCGCATGTTTGATGTGTGGCTGTTCCAAGGTCGAGGTCTGTCATCGAGGCGTTATTGCAAAAAAGCTGGAGGCATTGGGGCACGACGTGAAGCATTTGTAAATTATCGATTGGATAAAACGAAAACGTAGAAGCTTTCTTTCATTCTGGAACGCTGTAACTCAAGAGATTCCAGAGCTCTATCTTGGTTTCACTCAATCCAAAGTTGTGTACATGTTTCTTGACAATCCCGATACCCGGCGCAATCCAATACGTTGTTTGATTGGTTTGATTGAATATCCAGGACTTTCTTTCAACACGATAGGTTTCTTTAAAAACACCCGCTGGAACTTCCACCGTTTCCCTACTTACCACCCTGACGGAGTCAAACTGACTGTTACCCAGCCATTGGTTGCCTACTTTTAATGGTAAAACAAAACGCCCGAAAACAATAATGGGCGGTTCCAAATCACTTATGAAAGAAAGTGTATCAGAATCCATTATTGCGTACGATTTATTTACCGTTGAATCCACTTTTTCAATCTCTATTCCAGTATCTCCGTGAATGCTAATAACTTGTCCAATAATATTAAAAATGACGGTGTCCTCCATGGCCGCGACACTATCAAACCTGATGTATGACCAAGAAGAGCCTGAACTTAACGGAATGTGATCAAGTCCATTTTCTCCTCCAAAATTAAAAGCATTATCGGAGCATCCAATTAGCATTAGGTAAGTTACAGCACTAAATTGAAATTTGGTCACAGCGCCCTTGAGCCCGAAAGTCATACGAAAAAACTTATTCATAGAGACCATACTCCAAATTTAAAGTGGACAAAGAAAAAAACATTGTCAAGGCAAAAATTTCACTTGACAAAAGAAGCGTTCGTATATTTAAGTAGGGCACGCAAGGGCTTTACTAATAAATCAAGTCTGTTTTGGTCATCGATGAAATCCAAGATGACCAATCAGAGTCAACTTCACCTAGAGGTATGGAGGGCTTATGGTGTTGTTGGTCGGCATTACTATCAGAATCAGAGATTAAGTCTTTCTATAGGCAAAAACTCACAAAAGAGGAGGTTTCTAATGTCTAGATTAAAAATATCCACATTGTTGATTGCGCAGCTATTCTTGACCGGAATTATTCAAGAAGTTGCCGCAGAGACTGACAACATAACAGCTATATACATCGATAGTGCCTCAATGATATGGTCTGAACCCACGATAATCACGATTCCAGGTGCTCAGTCTTCTAGTCAAGAGAACAAATTCTTCACAACCAATCAGCAAACTGTTTCGCCATCGGGGTGGAATACGGCTGACGTTGCAGTGACCACTTCCACCACAACCACACAATCAGAAAACTCTATATTCATTAGTCCAAGCAACCCGTTGCTTCTTTTGAATTCAAACAATTCAACTACTTGGCCTAGTATCTCGATATATGGTGCAGATTACTGGGTATCGACTAACGGGGGTCAGACATGGACAGGAAGCATCAATGGCGCCGGGGGAACAAACAAAGGTGACCCTGCTACAGCAATAGATCTTAACGGACGCTTTTATATAGGATATATAGCTGCAAATAGAGGACAAGGTGTTGCCTATTCGACCAATCAAGGAGTGTCTTGGACACATGTACAAGTAGGTGCAGGATTGACCTCCCCAGATATTTTAGATAAGAACCATCTATGGGTTGATAACAGTGTTTCAAGCGCTTTCGAGGGAAATTTATATTCGGCCTGGACAAGATTTCAGACGGGACATGTAAACGACTTTGAACTTGAAGTAGTCAAATCATCTGACGGTGGTATCAATTGGAGCAGCCCACTCAACATTAGCAGTGCTGTTAACGCAGGATTTATGAATCAGGGGGTCAATATTCAGACAGGGCCAAATGGTGAGGTATATGCAGTTTGGTCAATATATGATTGTTTTCCTTGCAATGAAACGGCTATAGGATTTGCTAAATCAACAAACGGAGGAGTCAGTTGGACAAGTGCGACAAGGATAATCACAAACATTAGTGGTCATCGTATTACACCTCTTGGTGGTGGCAAGACTATGAGGCACAATAGTTTCCCTTCCATGACGGTAAATCAACAAACTGGAAAAATCTATGTTGTATGGACAAACCTAGGTGTTCCTGGCGTTAACACGGGCGATCCAGACATCTACACGATAACCTCTTCCAATGGAGGAAGTACTTGGAGTGCTCCAACAAGGGTTAATCAAGACACTCAAGGAAATACAAAGGATCAGTGGTTTCCCTGGATATCGTGTGATCCAATTACCGGTCTCCTTGCATGTACTTATTACGATTCACGAAATTTTGCCGGCAACGATAGGGCTGAAACATTTGTCGCTCTATCAAAAAACGATGGGCAAACATGGACAGATTTCCTAGTTAGCGACGCGAGTTGGCCAGCTGATGGCTTAGCAGGATTTGGGGGTAGTTATGCAGGTGATTATATTGCGATCGCGTCCCGTGAAAATAAAGTTTATCCGATGTGGTCGGACAATCGTACAGGTAACATGCTTGTATACATTTCTCCCTTTGAAGTTGGACGCAAGCTTCAAGTCCCTCAAACCTATGCGACTATTCAAGCAGCAATAAACGCGGCCAATGACTGGGATACTGTGTTAGTAGATCCTTCATTCAACCCCTACGTTGGCCTCGGCAACGTAAATCTCACCTTCAGCGGAAAGAAAATTGTTGTAATGTCCTCTAACACGTCGACAAACGTTGTTATCGATTGCCAGTCTTCGGCTCGCGGATTCTTGTTTAATAGCAGTGAAACGAACGAATCTATTCTGAGATATTTTACAATTAAAAACGGTGTTCACGCGTTATATGGCGGGGGAATGTATATACAGTCTTCTCCTCAAATAGAGTACTGTGTTATTGAAAACTGTTCAGCTTGGATTGGCGGCGGACTTGTCGTAACAAACAGTTCGACTATGTCTGCTCCGATAATCAGGTTTAGCACGTTTAAGGGAAATCAAGCGACCGTGGGAGACGGCGGGGCAATTTATCTTGGAGCCAATGCACAGCCTGTCTTTGGGCGCGTATGGTTTGAGAATAACAGCGCTGTGGACGACGGAGGCGCAATTTACGTAAGTAGTGAACCAGGAACAAATCTGAACGTGAACAATTCAACCTTTGATAATAATACCGCTGGCGGTCATGGAACTGCAATGTATACAGAGGGGATAGTGGGCGCTTTTTTCTGCATTACTGTCGTGAAAAACAATTCAACAGCCCCAAGGCCCTCAGTTTTTGCTCTAAACGGAGTTGCTGACGTGGTATTTGATAGAGTCAATATCGCCAATAATAACACCTACGCAGTCGATAAGATTAGTTCGAACTCAACTGTCAGATTTGTGTGCAATAACTTCTGGCAAAATTCAGGTGGAAACTTTCACCCATCAAGTTTTTATCAGCAGTCTAATCTGAATACCGGAAATGATACCAACAACATCTTAGTGGATCCTCTGTTTTGCGACTTCGCAAATCAAATCTACAACATTTCCTGGCTTTCACCGCTCGACTATTCGAACAACGATTGCGTAACATCTATCGGAGCTCATGGAGTTGCATGTGGTCCAGCACCCGCTTTAGTCTCTCCGGGCAATGGCACTTCGACAACTGACCACTCCCCGTTTCTGGACTGGACAAATGTGGACAGTGCCGGCGGACTTGAACTTCGTTATCTGGTCGAGGTAGACAATAATTCTGATTTTAGTTCTGTGGATAGGCAGGCTTCGGAGTTAAGTGCTTCAAATTGGACTGTTACTCCCGATCTTGCAAATGCCACTTGGTACTGGCGAGCCAGAGCGCGCAATCTTATCCCGCTGTACAATGGATCGACAATGTATCAGTGGGGCAGTTGGTCACCAATCTGGTCCCTAATAGTCTATACGGCAGGTGGTGGAGGCTGTCCTATTCTGTTTACAAACGAGGGAAGCAAGTACATTCAAGAGGATGCTCTTCTCACCGCGTGCGAAGCGTCAGGCTATCGAGATGTTGTTACGGACTTTTATCACGTAAAGACAATACCAAAGATTAATAGTAATAAAGTTTCCTTCCAACTCAGAGAAACGGCCAATGAAATCACTTACCTTGAAGATTTACAGCTATTAACAGTGGATCATAACGTTAACACAAAGGTGGCCTGTGAAGTTAATGGAGGTATCTTTACATATTTGGACGAAAATACCTCACCACTGTCCGCAATTGACCATAATGGCAAAGATTGGTTACCGGAAGTTGTGGCCGAGGATGGTATAAAGTTTTCTGCCACGGCACCGGGTCACTTGGTACTGACATTTCCGAATTCTGGTGGAGGATATGAAATAAATGCTGCTAGAAAACTTTTGGAAAAACCAACAACCTCGCCAAATGAAACTCCTGTTGCATCACTTAAAGTGGAATTCCTGAATGATGAGGGAGAATGGATTGAAATACCAACTATTCCAACAAGGGAAAATGACTTAAGGCAGATCGTTCTTGGTGCTCCGGAGTCAAGCAACTCCGAAATTGTCACTATTCGTTTATCTTGGTCTCGAGATTATTCGACAGATGTAATTCGTCAAATCGTCCCCATTGACGAAAGACCGACAATTAGCAAGATGTCAATTGACAATTTCAGTCTTTTTGGCACTGAAGCCAACATGAAATGGGGAGGATTTTCGGAAGGGGCGCAATTAATTCTGCGCAAAGGAGATACTTTCGAGTTCAGTTTTGAAGTGAGTGAGTTAAGTGATCTAGGAATGACTCGAGATTATATCATTGTGGCTACTGGGCGTTATGAACCAGATTATTTACTCCCGAATACAGTTGCCTTATTTAACAACTATCCCAATCCTTTTAACCCTTCTACAGTAATTTCCTACAACTTACCTAAAGCAGAGCATGTCAGTCTTGAGATTTTCAATGTACTCGGGCAAAGTGTAGCTGTTTTAGTGGATGAGAAACAAGAAGCAGGATTGCATCGAGTTGAATGGAATTCTGAAGTTCATGGGGCATTGGCATCAGGACTCTATTTGTATAGGTTGACGGTAGGAGATTTTACTGAAACAAAGAAGATGATGTTGATCAAATAAGAACTTAAAGAAAACAACTCTGTATTCGTATTGAGCGGCTGGTTCTGTTTTGGGACCAGCCGCTTTCTTTTTTATGGCAATTTGAGTAAGATTAGGTAACAATAGACTATGTAGTAGTTAGTTTATTGAATTATAAAGTCGATCACCCAACTCTTACCCTATTTATTGCCTCTTTCAAATGCTCTGATGTTTGATGGGTGTAAATCTTTGTTGTAGACTCATCTTCATGCCCCAGAATGGTAGCCATTGTTCCCCGGTCAACGCCGCGCATCTGCCACAACGCACTAAAAGTATGCCTTAAGTCGTGCACTCGCGTCAATTCTTCTAATCCCGCTTCTTTAGCCATTTTAATAAGAATTCTCCTCAAATCATCCGGCTGAAACTGCCTTCCCGTGGGACTCTTAAAAACGTAATCATCACTCTCATCCAAAGCAGCAAGAATCTCAAGACATGTTTCGTTGAGATAGAAGCTTCTGGCATTTGTCTTGGGCGTCCATCCTGGTTTTTCTTGAATGTGAATTTGCCCTTTCCCTAAATCAATGTCCTGCCACGTTAAATTGCATATTTCACCAGACCGCAGTCCGGAATTCAAAATGAATTGAAACATCAACGTGCATACCTCAAATCTTTCATCTTTTCTTTCTAATTCCTGGCCAGCTTTTAAGAGCAATAAACATTCTTCTACTGACAGTACTCTGATGGTCCGTTTTGCAGTGGGCTTCAATCGCTTTATTTTTCGTGTGGGAACAACAGCAAGCCAATTGTGATCCTGGGCCCAAATAAAAGCAGAGCGAAGAACACCGACTTCGAAGTTGACTGTCTGTGGCAATGGTAGTCGTTTGCTTTTGTGAATTCCGTTTTTAACTCCATCTGAAACTGTTTTCAATTCCACTGACTTCAGACGTTCTCGCTGAAAGGATTCTATATGCTCTTGCTTAAGTTGTGATAGATGACGAACACTTGAATGAAACATTCCTAGAAACGCAATAAACGGATTTATTGCAGCTCTATATCGTTTGACAGTGTTTGGTGAAGTTCTCAAACTTATATATTCTAAGTACTCACGAAAGAAGTCATCAATTCTTTTATTCCGGGTAGTAATACCGAGCTTTTCAAGGCGCTGATTTTCAGCTAGGGATTCAATTTCCTTTTTGAGGCGTTTGGCATCAGCTTGGCATCCGGCCTTTATCCATCTGTGTCTGCCTCGGTGGGAAAAAACAACGTAGTAGGTCTTTTTTCCGTTAAGACCCTTTTTGAATTGTACGCTTGCCATAGAAAATTCTGTTAGAAAACCTTTAGAAATCTAACAAAAAAATTGCTGGCTTGTCAATAACTTATTGACAGATAAGGGGTAATTATGTCACAATCTAATAAAGCGGAGAGGCAGGGATTCGAACCCTGGGAGCCCGCAAAGGCTCAACGGTTTTCGAGACCGCCCCGTTCAACCACTCTGGCACCTCTCCGATACCTTTCAAATTCTTTATTCGCTGAATCATATTACCATTCAAATAAACTCATGTAAAGAGTTTAGCTAGGCCAGTCATCTATTGGATGATTCCTTCAGTAAGGCTATCCATACACGTACAAAACTCTATTGATTGTCCCTTCCGTGCTCATTATAATAGCTTAAAGTCACTTCCAAGAAAGAAAGAATCGAATGCGAACTGGCATTATGCGATTACTAAGTCTCATATTGGTAGTTTTTCTCATCACGTCAACAGCTGCCCGCTGCGACGACTTGCCCATAAAAATATTCGGCTATTTTCAGACCGAATTACGCCAGGATAACGACAGCGGCAATGCCAGCAACTCTTTTCTTTTACAGCAGCTCAATCTGTTTTTGCAAAGAGACTTGGCCGAGGATTGGACTTCGTTCGTCAATTTTGAAATAATCAACTCATATTCATCTTTTCGGGATTGGGGTAGTTTCAGTCTGGAAGAAGCCTGGGTAAGTTATCGTTCCAGTGAACAATTCAAAATAAAAGTCGGACTGCAGATTCCTGAATTCAATAATCTCAATATTATTAAAAATCGGACTCCGCTCTTACCTTATATTTTCCGTCCAATTATTTATGAGACATCCTTTGGTGAATCTATCAACCTCCACGTGCTCACCCCCAATCGTGCCTACGCCCAAATTTATGGCTCGATACCCTCTCATGGAATAAAAATTGACTACGCAGGTTACCTCGGCAACAGTTCTAATATTCGCACCACTCAACAAGTCCGAGCCACCGCCGGAGGTAACGCTCTGCAATCTGGCGTTGATACCACAAATGGATTCATGGTGGGATCTCGTTTGGGAATCCGTTACAAGGGAGTAAAAGCCGGCTTTTCGACCACGCATGAAAAATTAAACACTTTTGTCGGGGTGGAAAACTTTCTCAATGAACCGGCCTCTGACAACACCTATATTCCACTAGTCAGGCTCGGCGGTGATTTGTCATTTAACTGGAAGGATTTTGCTGTGGAAGCAGAGTACGCAAATGCCAGATTCACTCGCGAAATCGCTTCGGGGTTAAAAGTTGAGGCCGAGTTTGTCTATGCGACTCTGGGTTATTATGTAAATGATTATTTGTTCATATACGGTTCTCTTTCACAGCTCAAAATAGATGAATTTGGTGTGCAGGTTGATTCGGTAAACCCTCCAGCCGACACCGTTTATTCTGGATATGCTGTCGACACTTATGTTAAATTGCCGACAATAGGATTTTCTTATACTTTCAATGACAGATTGACCTTTAAGGGTCAAGCGTTGTTGGCTGACTTAAGTGAAAAAAGGCGGCTACCAAATAACTCTGCAGTCTATTTCCGTTCCAATCGAGATATTGATCGATATGCACTGGCGGTTTCGGTGTTTTTCTAGGAGTACAATTGGTAAATTGTAAAAGATATACAGTACTTAGGATTGTCATTATGGCAATTTGTCTTTTGATTGTCCGAGAAACTCGTACTGCGGAAGTGGCCATAATTGCCCACCCGTTGGTGCAGGAGGATTCACTCGATAAAAAGTTGTTGTACAACGTGTACCGCGGCGAAGTCCGCTCGTGGGACGACGGCACTAAAATAAAGGTCTGGGAGCTGGGCGAGCGCGGTGAGACCCGGGAGTCGTTTTATGACTATATCGGAATTAGGCCGTCTCGAATGAAATCACTTTGGATGAAACAACTTCTCACCGGCGAAGGCGAGCCGCCCGCCGAAGCCGAAACACAGGAAGAAATGATCAAAAACGTGATGGCTACCCCCGGTTCCATAGGCTACGTTGACAAGAAACTGGTGGGAAACGGAGTTAAGCTACTATTGCTGATTGATAATAAAGAGTCAAAAAAGCCCGATAAATGAGGCGGCTGTTATTACAGTTTGTCATTAATTGCATTTCATCTTTTAGAACATTGTCTTTTTACAATTGAACGTCTATGCGCTTCCGCGACCTGAATCTAAAATCCAAACAGCTGATTGCATTCGGGCTGGTATTAATAGTGGTCCTGGCCGCCGGGGGATTTATTATTCACCGCATGACCATCCTGAAAGAATCATTCGACGAAGTTGCCACTAATTGGCTGCCGAGAAGCGTGGCCATTGCCGAATTAAGCCGCGGCATCAGTAACTACCGTACACTGGCGTTACAGCATATTCTTACTCCAAATCCGTTCGAAAAAAAATCGCTGGAAAAACTGATTAATCTGCAAATCGAACAGATTCAGGATTATCTCGACAGCTACGAGTCACTGCGGGATCGGGCCAAGGAGCGCGGCTTGATTTCGACTGCCGAAGATTCGCTTTACGAAATGTTTGACTCAGATTGGGATGCGTACCAATCAGTGTTTCAAGAATGGTTTTTGCTTTCTCAACAAATTGAAATTGAGGGCTCCAAAAGGCAGATTCCCGGAGAAGGGGCTGACCAATTAATTGCCGGCGAGGGCGCTATACTGCACGACAATATTCGCTGGATTCTTGAGGGGCTGGTAGAGAATATCAATTCAGACGCCATGAGCGCCGCTACAAAAGCAGAAGAACTTCATCGCACCACCCGTCAAGTACTGGCTGTGCTATTAGCCATATCGTTCGCGCTTTCAGGAATAATTGCCCTGACCATGACGCGTTTGATTGCCAATCCGCTCAAGAAATTGGCTGATGCCACAGAATCGGTTTCCCAGGGAAATCTGGAATTACAATTAGACGTTTCGGGAAAAGATGAAATCGGCAGCCTGGCGCAGTCATTTGACCGAATGGCCAAATCTCTTAGAGAAGCCCGCGCCAAAATGGAGCAGCAGGCCGAGCGATTGCGGCAACAAAACTCGGAACTGGAATCAACATTGAAACAATTGCATGAAACACAGGAAGAGCTATTGTTAAAGGGGAAAATGGCCAGTCTGGGAAAACTGGTGGCCAGCGTGGCCCACGAAATTAATAGTCCGATAGGGACTGTCCTGGGAGCGGCCGATGTTTCAGAGCGTGCTTTACAAAAACTTAAAGACAGTTTGCACAGCAAACTTTCAGAAAAAGAGATTCAATCAGATGAGCAACTGGCCCGGTCGTTGAAAGCACTTAACGAAAACGCCGCCCTAACCATTACTGCCAGCCAGCGAATTGCGGCCATTGTGAAGAGCCTGAAAAGTTTCTCCCGGCTTGATGAAGCCGAATTTCAAACCGTAAACATTCACGAAGGAATCGAGAGCGCTTTGGTGTTGCTCGGGAGCAAGAAACTGGCCGGTATAAGTGTGGTGAGACAATTCGGGAAACTCCCTGCGTTAGGATGCTATCCGGGACTGCTCAATCAAGTCTTTATGAATATTCTAAGCAATGCCGCGGAGGCAATTTCCGAAATAGGAACCATTACACTCAAAACATATCATCAAAATGGCGAACTGATAGTTGAGATTTCTGATACCGGGGTTGGCATAGCGAAAGATCGGCTCAAGACTCTATTCGATTTCGGATTTTCGAGTGATTCTTCACGCGTTAAGATGGGGACCGGACTATTGACCGCCTACAATATCGTGCAAAAACATGGTGGAAGAATTGAAGTCGAGAGTGAAGTCGGCCAGGGGAGCAGTTTTTCTGTAATATTGCCGCTTCGTTAATGTATCAAGAGTAATACTTTTTTCAGTCAGCCGCATAAAAAGTGCCCACGCGACCGAAGCAGAAGTGAATCCGATAGTCAGAATTGTCTCTTCTCAAGGGCCGAAAGCCAATTTCTGGTATTGGCAAAAGCCGATTCTCTGCTTATTTTGGAAGTAAGCATCTGGTATCATTTGCACTTAAGAGGTCGGCATGAGTACAAAGAAAGCTGTGAATAGTTGCGGACAGCTTTTATTATTGAATCTTGTTGCATTGGTTTTATGCTTTTTGGGGTGCAGTAATAATCCGATCTCCAGCCCCGAAGAATTCCCCACTTCAGCTGCAGCAGACGGTTACGAGCTTAGTATTTCCGATTCAAGTCAGGGTCCTGCCGCTATGCCTGCTCCCCAAGTGACTTTTGCAATACCGGAAGCAGGCCACGTTAAAATTACTCTCAAGAATGCCACCGGCTACGAAATCAAAGTGCTGGTTGATCAAGATTTACAAGCCGGTGTACATGAAGTCGATTTGGAGCTGACGAATAAGGAAGGGAAATCTCTGACTACAGGAATATATTTATTGGAACTGATAGCCGGTGAATTTCACCAGCTGAAAGTGCAGTTCTACCTTTTTTGACAAAGAACAGCTCGATGACTATTAACATATGTGGTTAAAAAAATTACATTCTCAGATCCTGTTCGCAACAATCAGCGCGTCAATTCTAGTTACCGCAGTCGCCGAAAGTCAAACGATCAGTGACGCTAATTCGGTTTTTTCGGTCGAAGGCGCCTTTTTTCATCCACGGCGTGGTGATTTTCGCGACATCTATGGGCAAGGGTTTCCTGCCTTAAGCGCGAGAGTTGACGTCCCGTTTAAGAACACAACCTGGGTTTGTCTAAAAGGGCGATTCGTTAAAATGTCTGAATTCGATGATCTTGATTATCTCAACGCGTCGTTAGGAGTTCTGTTAAAGAAAGATATTGAGCAGGAAAGTAATTTGAACTTTTACGCTGCCATTGGTCCCCAGCTTGATTACAGGCGAATCAGCTATCTCGTTCAGTCGGGAGGGGCCTCTTATAACGACAGCACTTTAAGCCAAACTGAATGGTCTCCATCAATTGCTGCGGAAGCGGGATTGGATCTATGGATTAATAGTGGATTCAAAATATCTCCTCATGTCGATTTTACTTATTTCCCTTTTGGTGATCCTACAACCGGAGATTTTGGCGATACCGGCGGATTCTATTTTGTGCTGGGGATGGGATTTAGGTTATGAATCGAAATTTCAGAGGGCTACTTCGGTTCAGTATTAGTCGGATTCACTTGAATAACTTTGGGCTGAACCGGCGCATCGTGCCAGTGACCATGTTCAGCCGACCAGACTTTTCCCGCCGGTGCCGGTCCCGGTGGTTGAGGAGTTAACTGGGTCGGCTGGCCGGGTTGCAGGTTGGTAGCGGTAACTTGACCAGCTGCCGGAATATTGTGCCAATGACCGTGTTCCGCTGACCAGACTTTTCCTTCAGGTACCGGTCCAGGGGGCTGCGGAGTCAGTTTAGCCTGCGCTTGAGTTCCTTCCTGTCCGGGCAAAATATCAAAGACATTCGACGTAGTGCCGGTTGATGAATTATTTGAAGGCAAAGCGGTTGCTGTCGCAGCAGGTTGAACATTATGCCAATGGCCATGTTCCGGTGACCAGACTTTCCCCATCGGCACAGGTCCTGGTGGTTGAGGTGTAAATTGAGGCGCGGTTGACGGGACTGATGATGATTGCGTTTGAGCAGTCGAAGTTGTCGCAGAAGGCGAAATCGGCGGCTGCGTAATCGGGGCCATTTTTTGTGCAGAGGGAGTTGACGAAAGCTTTGATATTGAGATTATTCCGGCCAACACAACTACCAAAGCCAGCACCCCGAGAGCAATTTTATTCTGGCCCTTTTTGTTTGTCAGAATTCCCCGATTATAACAACAGTTTTTGTGCTTTTTCCCACTGCCGCAGGGACAGGGGTCGTTTCTTCCGATTTCTGTACTCATATTTTTCTTGCCTTGACGTTTAATATACCAGGAAAACCACAATTTACAACAGTTTCTTTGTAAGCAAGTTCTATTACACGAGCATTAATAACCGGCAGTTTTATATTTGTGAATACGGGCGGTTTTCAGTATTAAAGTACCGGGTTAGTCATGGGGTAAATCGATGAGAAGAATACTGATCATAACGAGCCTTCTGTTTTTGGAATTCAATTTGCAGTCGGCAAAATCTCAAGATGTTCAATTTGTATGGTCCGGCGCCGTAACTGCCCAATCAGTCCGAGTCAATGCCAAACTTGTGACGGACAGTACCATCGCCCGGCTGGCGGTGAGTGACCGATCTGATTTATCACTACCGGTATATTCTAACTGGGACACGGCCATAACTGTCGAAAATAATCGAGTGGTCTCATTTGGAATCGCCGGGCTAAATCCCAATATGCCGTATTATTATGGGGTTGAAATCGGCGGCGCCATAGATACTTTGGCCATTGGCAGGTTTCACACATTTCCTGCTGATACTGAAACTTTCACTTTCGCCATGGGTTCCTGTGCGCAGACCGGCTCCGACCATGCCGTTTTTCAAACCATTCAATCATTGAATCCCCTTTTTTTCTTTCACCTGGGTGACTTCCACTATCTGAATATTGGAGTAAATGACGTCAACGTTTTTCGACAGGGCTATGAAACCGTACTCAATTCTTCGAATCAATCCGAATTGTACAGAAACGTCGCTTTAGCATATATCTGGGATGACCACGACTTCGGCCCCAACAACTCCGATTCGACTGCAGTGGGCCGGACCGCCTCACGACTAACCTATCAGGAATACGTGCCGCATTATCCCTTGGCGGCGGGTTCGGGGAATATACCGATTTACTATGCCTTCACGGTCGGTCGAGTGCGTTTCATCGTCTGCGATTCGCGTTCGGCGCGCAGTCCGTTCTCTGCAACTGATAATAGCTCCAAAACCATGCTGGGCATCCAGCAGAAAACGTGGTTTAAGCAGGAGCTATTAAATTCCGCTTCATCAGACGCCCTGATTGTCTGGGTAAACTCTTTACCTTGGATTGGCACCACCGGCGATGACGGCTGGCACGGATACACAACTGAAAGGGCCGAATTGGCACAGTTTATCGAAAACAACAATATCAATAATCTCTGCATGATTTCCGGCGATGCCCATATGCTGGCCATCGATGATGGCACCAACAGCTATTACGGCAGTGGCGGCGGCAGCGGCTTTCCGGTTTTCCATGCGGCCGCGTTGGATCAAACCGGCTCAATCAAGGGAGGGCCTTACAGCGAAGGAACTTTTCCCGGACCCGGCCAGTTTGGGCTTATGACTGTCATAGATAAAATGGACAGCATTTCTGTCCAGTGGAGTGGGCGCAATCATAATAACACGGAAATCGTTGCCTTTTCATTTTCCTATCCGGTCGGCGTGTTGACCGGTGTCGAAAACGGCGACCGGCCTCAATTGCCCCAAACATATTTGCTGAAGCAAAACTATCCCAACCCCTTCAATCCCTCGACATTCATTCAATTCGAACTCCCCCGGCGCTCATCCGTGACCATGAGCATCTATAATACTCTGGGACAGCAAGTAAAACTTCTCCTCAATGAATCACGTTCCGCCGGAGTGCACTCCGTTAACTGGGACGGCACCGATCAAAATAGTATTTTGGTTCCAAGCGGGGTTTATTTTTACAGACTTGTTGCCGATGACTTTGTAGATACCAGGAAAATGGTCTTAGTCAGATAAAAGTCCTGCGGTGAGTCAAATTCAAGGAAAAGCAATGCACTCCCATAATCTTGCCAAATTGTTTCCTTCAATCATGGTTGCCCTTATTTTCATCACTCTAGCCACAACCGCATTGGCAGAACATACTTGCACTTACTGCCACCAAAAAATCGAAGCGGGGTGGGTGGAAGTTGACGGCCAATACTATCATCCCAATCATTTTGTTTGCACTAATTGTCTTAAACCTATTTCTGACCCGCGCTTTTTTGAACACGCCGGAAAGTATTACGACAGTACCTGCTTTACTTTATTCATTACCAAACGCTGTGACTATTGCGGAAGGCCAATTATCGGCGAAACCATTTATTTCGATTCCAAAACCTATCATGCTTCCTGCTATAATGAATCAGTCGGCAAACGCTGCGTGGTCTGCGGAAACGTCGCAGTGGAAGAATTCTTCGTTGATAATCGCGGAAACGCCGTCTGCAAAGCCCACAAGGATGCTGCGGCTCGATGTCACGCCTGCCAGCAATTTTTGTCGCCGGTTTTCAAAGGCAGCTGGTCCGAATATGATGACGGCCGCATTATCTGCAAACAGTGCGACGCTACGGCCGTGCATGAAATAAGTGAAGCGCGAGAGCTCATTGAAGAAGTCAAAGATGAACTCGAAGCCGCTGGAATCACTATTGACCAAAAATTCAAATTAACATTTGTGTCGATTCAGGAATTGAACACCAGTCTTAATGTTTTTCTGGTTGACCATTTGGGCGTAACGAAGTACGAAGAATCGGAAATACTCGGCGGCTTGTTTACATCAAAGAAATACGCCATCCAAGTCTTATACGGTTTGCCGCGTTCGCTGCTTCGATCGGTGTTGGCGCACGAACTAATGCATGTCTGGCTGTTTGCCAACGCCCCTCGCCCGCAAGACCAGCAGATGTGCGAAGGAAGCTGCCAGTACGCTGCATATTTAGTCCTGCAAAATGATGACACTGATAACGGCCGTTATTTTCTCGAATATATGATGAGTCAGGACGACGAAATTTACGGCGAAGGGTTTCAAAAAGTACTTGGATATATCAATAGTGTCGGCTTGAACCCCTGGCTAGATTACCTGCAGAACAACACGGATGCGCCGTGGTAGCTTTATAAGCTGCATTTTTTATTTTTTTGAATCATCAATAATCCGTACAATACCTGGTAGAAAATCACCCTGGAAAATGGAGAGAAATATGCGTAAGACATTATCATTGTTTCTTACTATATGTTTTGCAGGCACAATTGCCACCGCAATAGGTGCAGGTGATGTTAAGGCCGCGGCCGGCACATTCGGCATTCGCGGCGGATTCGACTTCGATGCTGACCAGGTTGTGGTCGGTTTCCAGGCGGAATTGGGCAGGTTTCTGGAAATAACGCGATTTGCCCCCAGTGTCGATTTTGGATTCGGCAACGACTTGACTACCATTGCTTTCAACGGAGATTTCCGCATCTATCTGACTCCGCCGGGATCTTCGGCCGAACTTTATGGAAGCGCCGGCCCGACACTCTTGATTGTCGATACCCAGGGCGGCAACAGTGACAGCGAGGTGGGCTTGACACTCTCCGGCGGCGTCAAATTCGGCGCCGGCAAAGGGCGGACCTACAATCTTGAAGGGAGATTCGGCTTCGAAAACATGCCGGAGTTTCGACTTTTGTTCGGGATTTACTTCTAATTTCATAATTGAGTCATTCGTTTTTGGGTCAAAAACGCAGGAAAATGGGTTCGTTCTGACAAATCTTTAATAGTTCGGGCTGGGCTCTATCCGGCCGCAAAATGGGTTCGTTTTGTAATATTTAACATCTTTATTTTTGGATTTCTCCCAATTGAATTGAACTCCTCTCCCTGAACGCAGACCTAACCCCCCGGCCCCCTTCCCTAAAAAGGAAGGGGGAGGAAGAAATTGGGTTCGTTTTGTTATTTTTACTTTTGCTACTACCCGCCGCGGGCGGGTGGTGAATACGAGGGAGTAAGTGGGAATTGGAGTTGGCAAATATTGATGCTGGAGTAGTTCATACTATCGGGGGGGCGTTCAGATTTAGTATAGATTTGACACAGAATTTGCGTTAGTTAATGTCGAAACTGCAGGAGTTTCGACCTACTGCGTGTCAGCCCAAAGCGAGCTTTCAGCACTTTGAAATCTTTAGCTAAGACGTATCGGCCGCACATATATATTTCCGTTTGCAATTCTATTAGAGATTTGTAAATTCAGCAAGTTTATTTGTTAAACTTAAAGATCCAAATGGGGGGATTGTGACCTTATTTGGCCAAGATTCTTGGCATCCGACGTTTTTGAAAAAATTCATCGAATCCTTTGAAACAAGCACAGGTCCTTCAAGGATTGAAACCGATGCAGGTGAAGCAATAATCAAAGCCTTGGGTAACAATCAAGGCCCACATGCGTTAGCGCGTGAGCTAATTGCAATTCGGCTTGCAAATTGGTTCAATCTTCCAATATTCGAGTATGCAGTAATGGAATTGCAAAAAGATGATGTTATACCCCTGGGAAAGCAAAAAAGGGCAGAACCGGGGCCTGCTTTTGTTACAAAATACCACGTTGGCCAAAAATGGGACGGAACTGAAGAAGGTCTGAAGTTAGTTGAAAATTGCCAAATCATTACAAAACTTGTTGTTTTTGATAATTGGATTTTAAATGTAGATAGATATCCTCCTGACCCAGGAACAAGAAAAGCAAACTTCGGAAATGTTTTCCTATCGGAAGTTGGCGCAAGTAAGGGCAAGTTTAGGATAATTGTGATGGATCATAGTCATTGTTTAAGGGTTCGGAATACAGAAGATTTATCCAAAAGCATTGCCAACATTGACTATATTAAGGAAGAACGTCCTTACGGGGTTTTCCCCGCTTTTGTAACGCAATTGAAGAAAAGTTTTTTAGATTCTGCGTTGAGCCAACTTGGAGGATTCACTGAAAGTGACGCCGATCAGGTGTTGTTCGAGATACCTTTAGAATGGAAAGTAACGAGCGAGGTTCGTGTAGCCCTGAAGAAATTTCTCGTTCAAAGAGCTGATTTTCTTGTACAAAGGTTGCCAATTATTTTGTCGAAATATAATTTAGAGCAGGGAGACTTGGGAGTGTGAAAGAGGTGTTTAAATGAAAAGTGCAATTGGATACTACAGTTTGATTCAATACGTTCCTAATCCAACACGTGCTGAGGTAGTAAATATTGGAGTCCTCTTATTCTGTCCATCGCTAAACTATATAGATGTCCAGCATTCTGAAGGCAATGATCGCGTTGCGAAAATGTTTGGAAGAGACTCCTTCGATAGGGAAAGAATTAACGAAACGAAAACAGCAATTCGCAGACGTTTTCTATATGACAAAGAGTCTTTTCGTGAAATTGATGACTTAAAACTGTATATATCATCGCTTGCCAATGAAATTAGAATTTCTGAACCGCGTCTCATAAAAGTAATTAACCCTGAAATTGAATTAAACAACCTTTTTAAAGAACTGGTAGGTGGGAGAAAGATATCTTCAAAGGGAAGCCAAAATGCTTTTAGAAGACTTCGTGAACAGATAAAGCGTTCCTCGTTGCACAATCGAATAATGACAAACTATAAGGTCGAAGTACCAATTTCCGGTCGATCGGTCCCAGTTAGATCTTTGACAGTAGACTATGCTTACAAGAACGGCTCTCTGAATTTAGTAAAAACAGAACTTTTTAACGTCGACATAGCGGGTATCGATAAAGCTTTTAGGATTGCCTGTGAAGGTGATCTGATCCAAAGACACGGTGGGAATGGTTTGAAACAAAATTTTATAGTTGTTGCAGATGTCCCCGATACAAAGAATGCTACCGATATACGAGACAAGATAGTCGGTGTATTTGGGGAGTACAAAATAAGGTCTGTGTGGGAATCTGAGATAGACAGATTTGTAGATGAGATTGATAAGGAAGCACACTAGTTTACTAATTCTGGTTTTCTCGAGTCGTTTTCTCTATTTTCCCCCAAAATGTGATTCCCTCCGGCGCGCTTTCCCCGTATTTATCCGGTGATGGCGAAAGTTACGGTTATTCCGGTGGCAGGGGTGGGGGAGTCGAGTTCCCAGCGGAAACCCACCATAAATGGTGGGGCACCCAGGGGGCCCAGTCAAGGATTTAACGATCCCACAGCAAGCTGTGGGCGACCAAGTAGAGGTGAGGACACCCGACAGCACAGTAATCTCGTCGGGCAGCAGGTGGCGGCGGGGTTTCCGTCGCCGGCCGATGATTACCTCAAGGCCGAAACGCCGCTCGACCTAAACGAACACCTCATCAAACACCCGGCCGCCACCTTTTTTGTGCGCGTGCGCGGCGACTCCATGACCGGCTGCGGCATCTTCCCCGATGACATCCTGATAGTGGACCGCTCGCTCGAACCGGCCCACCGCAAAGTGGTCATTGCCGTGGTCAACGGCGAACTGACCGTCAAACGTCTGCACCAAGCCGGAGGTAAGGTGATGCTGATGCCGGAAAATGCGGGGTATCAGCCGATTGTTATCGAGGATGAGATGGAACTGGAGATATGGGGTGTGGTGACGTGTGTGATTCATCCGGTGTGAGGGCGCGTTTTCTTCGAGTAGGTCAAAACCCCTGCGGTTTTGACAATTGGATTCTCGGCCTTTCCGAACACAAACCCACCATAAATGGTGGGGCACCCAAAAATGTCGAAACCACGGGGGTTTCGACCTACGCAAGCGAAGAACTATGAGAGCACGCGCGGCAATACCGCAGGAACTCAATGCGGAAAATCCGATTCTCGACGAGACGGAAATCCACTATCCGCCCGAAGCGACACAGCCCGCCGCGGCGGGTTTCGCATTGGTGGACTGCAATAATTTTTATGCTTCGTGCGAGCGCGTGTTCAATCCCCAACTGAAAGGGAAACCGATAGTGGTGCTGTCATCGAATGATGCCTGTATCGTGGCGCTTTCGAATGAAGCCAAAGCGTTTGATATCAAAGTTGGTGCGCCGTTTTTTGAGAGTGAGCATATCGTAAAGAAAAACAAGATCGTCGTCTGTTCATCGAATTTCAATTTGTACGGCGACATGTCGCGGCGAGTAATGAACATTCTGGCGAGCTTTGTGCCGGAGATGGAAGTTTATTCGATTGATGAAGCGTTTTTGAATTTGGCGGGGATGGGCAAACTCGATCTGGACAAGGGGCAGACGGGACGTCTGCCGCCCACAATCACTGATTACGCTCGGACAATTAGTGCGACAATTCTGAAATGGACGGGACTGCCGGTGTCAATCGGAATAGCACGCACGAAAGTATTAGCCAAGATAGCTAATCGGCACGCCAAGAAATCTCTCAAAGCCAGAGGCGTTCTAAACTTGATTGACTCGCCGCATATTGATAAAGCTCTGGAAGAGATTCACGTGGTCGATGTTTGGGGGATTGGTATACGGTCCGCGCGCAAGCTGATTGAAAAAGGGATTCGCTCGGCGTTAGAATTTCGTGAGGCGCCTGAAATGCTCATCCGCCATACCATGGGTATTAACGGTCTGCGCATTCAAGCGGAGCTTCGAGGGATTTCCTGCTATGAAATGGACCATACCCAACAGCCGCGCAAGGGTATCTTGTGCTCTCAATCGTTCGGAAGAAAAATCTGCAGAATCGAGCAATTAAAGGAAGCTATCACTGCTTTTGTGACTAATGCTTCTTCGCGACTTCGGGAACAGCACTCTGCCGCAAGATTGCTGACAGTCTTTTTAATCAATGACCAGAATGGACTATGGGATGAGAAGAACAGCGACAGTGACTCGGTCAAACTCCCCGACGGCTGTGACAACAGTTTGGAATTGGTCAAGCAGGCGATGAAATTAGTGGATAAGCAATTTCAACCGGGGAGACATTACAAACGTGTGGGCGTTAGATTGGATGATTTGATTCCCTCGTCACAGATACAAACAAGCCTGTTCGATGCCAAGCCCACTGACAAAAGCAATGCGTTGATGGAAACTGTTGACTTGCTCAATGACAAGCTCGGCTCCGGGGCGCTTCGTTATGCCACGCAAGGGACGATTCACCCTTGGAAAGCCAAATCGGAAATGGTGAGTCCAAGGTATACGACGAGTTGGGAAGAATTAGTGGAGGTACAGGCGAAGTGATGGGGCAGACGAGGGCCCGCCGCGGCGGGCCGCCCACAAATTTAACCCCACCCCTAACCCCTCCCCGAAACGGAGAGGGGAAAGGCGAATCGTCATTGCAACGAGCGGCTTGCCCACCTATTCAACGCTAAAACCCTGTCCTTGACAGATTCACGCTAAATTGTTAGAATTGTGTTAAGATTGCCCTCAAACTTGTCACCAATTTGAGGTTTTTTACTAAATAGACAATGAACTTAAACCTACTTAACAAACGTGGGAGAAATACTATGTTGAAGAGCGGTGTAACACTCATGGCGGCAGTACTTTTCTGCCTGGTTTTATCGACCACAAACGTGGTCTCGGGGCCACTCACTTTTACGCACCAGGGGCGATTACTGGACGCTTCCGACCAGCCAGTCGATGGTTTCTTTGACATTGAATATCGGATTTATACAGATTCGACCGGCGGCAGCCCGATCTACTCTGAAATGCATCCTAATGTTGAAGTAACTAACGGCCTCTTCACGGCAGAGCTGGGTGGATTTCAGGGTTTCATGGAGATTTTCACTGAATTATCGTATGACGCTGAAGTTTGGATGGAAATTCAGATCGAAGGTTCAGTAACTCCTATTAGTCCCAGAATGCGCCTGGCCGGAGCGCTGTACGCCATGCTGGCCGATGGGGTCAGTTCTCAACATGTTTTTATGTCGGGTGGGCAAGTTTATACGGCCGATGCCGGCATGGGAGTAAACGACTCGACTGCTTCACTTCGTCTCCGAATTATTCCGACTTCACAAACTACCGGCAGAATCGCAATGGAAGTAACTCAACAAGGAAGTGAAATTGCTATCGGCGATCCGGATTTTGATCTCTTGCGCATGACCGGCGATGCAGCTGGCGCCAATATGAGCATTACCGGCGACCCTGATTTTGATTTGCTACGCCTGTCTTCCAATTCCGATACAGCCAAGATTAGCATGAGCGGTCGTTCAATCGGCGACCCGGATTTTGATCTTCTCCGAATAGTAGGCAGTCCATCAGGGGCGGATATTAGACTTAGCGGTGATCCCGATTTTGATCTCTTGCGAATGTCCGCCGACGCTGACAGCGCGGAAATCGAAATGAGCGGTCAGGTAATTGGCGATCCGGATTTCGATTTATTGAGAATTGTAGGCAGCGAAGGTCACGGCAGCATGACCATGCAAGTTAAGAATTCAATCGGAAATATTCGGGGATGCACACAATCGGTCGATAGCGGTGGCGGCAGCTATGCTATCGGGGAAGAAGGCGTGCAGAAGATTCGGCTGGATACCGACAGCACTCATGCGGGCATCGCCGTCAACGAAGAAGGCGTTCAGATTACAATTTCCGCCGATAGCGGTGGTGGTGGCAGTATTGCTGTCAATGAAGAAGGCACACATAATTTTGCTGTGAGCACCGACAGCAACAGAACCGAACTTGCTATCGGTGAAGAAGGCGTTCAGATTACCATGCGCGCCGACAGCGGCGGTGGCGGCAGCTATGCTATCGGGGAAGAAGGCGTGCAGAAGATTCGGCTGGATACCGACAGCACGCATGCTGGTATTGCCGTAAACGAAGAAGGAATTCAGATTGCCATTTCCACCGACAGCGGCGGTGTGGGGAGCATTGCAATTCTGGCAGGAGTTGCTATCCCCAAATTTCTGGCTGGTTCAGATGGCAACGGTTATTTATCTAATAGTCTCAAAATAGGTACGACCAGCGGCACCAATCATATTGAAGTCGTTGGCGGCGCCAATTGCGACGGCACCAGCTGGAACAATGGCTCCGATGTTGCCTCTAAGGAAAACTTTCAGGATGTTGACGGTGAAGATATTTTGGAGAGGCTTGAGGAATTAGATATTACACGCTGGAATTACAAAGGGAAAGAAGATGCAGAGCACATCGGCCCCACCGCGCAGGACTTTTATAAAGCATTCAGCGTGGGCGGCGACGACAAGACCATCTCGACTATCGATCCTTCCGGAATTGCTTTAGCCGCCATCAAAGAGCTTTACAAAAAGAGTAAAGAAATTGATCAACTTAAAAAGCAGTTGGAAGAATTGACCGAGCAGGTTGAGAAGCTGGCTAAAGAGAGAAAATAATTATTCGCCGGAATTAAAGAGCATTGCAAAACGGAGAGGCTATTTGCGTCTCCGTTTTTTGCATTTGATGGTAATGTTGACTTAAATTGTTTCAGCGCGAGCCGGTTCAGGGGCCTCCAGGACAACTTCAGCTTTTCTGGCGGAAGTCAAATAAGTGTACAGCGCCGGAATAACATACAATGTCAACACCAGTGAGAAAAGCAGTCCGCCGATAATGACAATTCCCATGGAAATTCTGCTTTTAGCAGCAGCTCCGAGCGCCAGCGCAATTGGCAATACGCCAAACACAGTGGCCATGCTGGTCATCAGAATCGGACGAAATCTCTGCGAAGCCGCATCAATTACAGCTTCTTTGACGGATAGCCCATGTGCTTTGCGCTGGTTGGCAAATTCGACAATCAAAATTCCGTTCTTCGTAACAATTCCCACCAAAGCAATAATGCCAATCTGACTAAAAATGTTAAAGGTTTGTCCCAATACCCACAACGATAGTATGGCCCCGGCCAGCGCCAGCGGCACGGTGAACATTATAATCAATGGATCACGAAAGCTTTCAAACTGTGCGGCTAATATTAAATATACCAAGGCCAGCGCCAGCAAGAATGCAAAGAGCAAAGTGTTGGAGCTTTCCTGAAATTCTCTGGCAGCGCCGTCAAGCGAAGTTGCAAACGATTCATCGAGTACGACGTCGGCAATTCTATCCATTTCATCAATACCATCACCCAGAGTATAGCCCGAAGCGGGCGAGGCGCTCACTTTGGCGGATACATAGCGATTGAATCTGTATAATTGCGGCGGACTGGAGCGATAAGACATCTGAACGACATTATCCAGTTGAATCAGTTCGTCGCGGCTGTTTCTGACATAAATGGAACTCAAATCAAGCGGCTCGTCACGATTAACTCGGTTGGCCTGCGCAATAACTGGATACTGTTTGCCGTTAAAGATAAAGAAGCCGTAGCGTTGTCCTGAAAAATACAGTTGCAGTGTTTCAGCTATATCTCTGACAGTGATACCCAGAGTTCGAGCGCGGTCCCGGTCAATCTCAATCGTTAATTCGGGCTTAGTGAATTTTAAATCCAAGTCAACTACCTGGAAAGCGGGGCTGGCCTGCGCCTGTTCCATAAATTTCGGCAGGACCTCTCTTAATTTTTCCATTCTCGGCGCTTGAATGACGTACTCCAGCGACAATCCTCGCCCTCGTCCGGCGCTGGAGATAGTTTGTTCCTGCGTCACGAAGGCCCGGGCAAAGGTGAATTCCTTAAGGTCGGCCGTGACCAAATCGGCAATTTCCTTCTGGCTTCTCCTGCGTTCTGTGGGCGGTACGAGATTTAATCTGATAAAACCGGAGTTAACCGCCGCCGATGCGCCGAAACCGGGTGCTGTCACCGAAATTATGACACTTCTCTCCGGTAAGGTGTCAACCAGGGCGATTAGATTATCCATATAATCGTACGTGGCCTCGTAAGATGTTCCTTCCGGCGCCGTCACATTAATGACCATGCGGCTTTTGTCTTCCATGGGGGCCAACTCCGAACGGATTAAAACGCCCACGCCGAATATTATCGCCACCGCTACCGCCATAACAATCGGCGCCAGCCAGCGACGTTTAACAAACGATCGCAAGGTACTCTGATAGCCGGAGTATAATTGCTTAAACCAATTTTCACTTAGCTGAAACAATTTGCCTCCGCCATGCTCGGTTTTGCGCAGCATGCGAGCACTCATCATGGGCGTGAGTGTGAGTGATACGAATGCGAAAATCAAAACCGCTCCCGCCACCACAATGCCGAATTCGCGGAATAGTCGGCCGGTAAGTCCCTGAAGGAAAATGATCGGCAAAAATACCGAAGCCAGCGTGATGGTCGTCGATATAATGGCAAAAAAGATTTCTTTGGAGCCTTTGTGTCCCGCCTCGACGGGCGGCATGCCTTTTTCGACTTTGCTGTAAATATTCTCCATTACCACAATAGCGTCATCGACCACGATTCCCGTGGACAAGACAATTCCCAAAAGCGTCAGAATGTTTATGGAGAAATTCGATAAATACATTATGAAAAAGCATCCGACCAGCGAAATAGGAATCGCCACCATGGGTATGAGCGTTGTGCGCCAGTGGCGCAAAAATGTGAAAATGACCAGCAGCACCAGAAAAAAGGCAATCAGGAGAGTTTCGACAACTTCGGTGATGGCTTTGCGAATGTTGCGAGTCGTATCCATGGCAGTTTCAAAGCGCAAGTCCGAAGGTACGTCTTTTTTGATTTGTTCAATGCGCCGATAAAACTCATCGGCAATGGCAATGTGATTAGAACCGGGCTGCGGAGTTATGGCCACCGCTACTTGCGGGATGCCGCCGTTACCGCGAAGAATGGTTCTCTCGTTTTCTGGCGCCAGAATCGCTTCACCAATGTCCCGGAATTTTACGACCGAACCGCCAATTTCTTTTATAATCAGTTCTTTAAACTCTTCCGGCGTAGACAATCGGCCGAAAGTTCTAATTGAAAGTTCGGTGCCGTATCCTTCGATGCGTCCGGAAGGCAGTTCGACGTTTTCTCTATTCAAGGCGTTGCGGACATCAAGGGGAGTCAATCCGTGCGCTGCCAGTCGGGCCGGGTCAATCAATAGCTTCATAGCGTATCGTTTCTCACCCCAGATGCGGATTTCACTGACTCCCGGAATTGTCTGAAGGCGCTCTTTGAAAACATCATTTGCAATGGCTGACAATTCTAACAGTGTGTGTCGATCACTCTGTATGGTCATCGAAAGAATCGGACTGGCATCGGCGTCAGCTTTAGAGATAACCGGCGGGTCAACATCGGGAGGCAAATTTCTGCCAGCTCTGGAGACACGGTCACGAACATCATTGGCGGCGTCTTCCATATCAACACCCAACTCAAACTCCACTCGAATGGTGCTGCGGCCATCAGCGCTGGTCGAAGTAAGGGTTCTGATTCCGGCAATGCCATTAATTGATTCTTCCAGCGGCTCGGTGATTTGCGCTTCTATAACATCGGCATTGGCGCCGGTGTAATTGGTGCTCACCGTAATCACCGGCGGATCGACACTCGGATATTCACGCACCCCCAGAAAAACAAAACCGATTGCACCAAAAAGTACGATGAGAATTGAAAGTACCGTTGAAAGGACCGGCCGCTCGATGCAAATTGATGGTAAGTTCATCTATTCTTGCTTGTGAGTTACTTGAATTCCTTGATATAGACGTCGCTGCCGTTGGACATTTGCAGCAAGCCTGTGACAATTAAAGTGTCCTGACTTTTCACTCCTTCGATAATTTGAATTCCTGTTTCGGTTCGCAGTCCGGTGGTCACCGGCACAGCTTTGGACTTGCCGCCCTCATAGACAAAAACTTTTTCACCACCCAATTCTGGTATAATCGCACCCGAGGGAATGACGATAGCGTCTTTGATGGTCTCCAAATTGATTTCGACTTTGGCAAATGAGCCGGGAATCAAAACCTGTGAGGGATTTGAGATTCGGGCGCGGGCCTTAATGGTGCGTGTGCTGAACTCAATCTTGGATTCGACAGCGTAGATCGTCCCGGTAAAATCACCGGCCATTTCACCGACTTTTACTTTTACAGTAATGCCATCTTTGATCTGTCCCGCATACTTTTCCGGCACCGAAAACTCAACTTTCATCGGGTCGATTTGCTGCATGGTAGCAATCAGGGCGTTGCTGGTGACATAGCTCCCTTCACTGACCTGTCTTAATCCGACAACCCCGTCAAACGGAGCCAATATCTCCGACTTAGCCAGCTGTGACTCTATAATTTCCCGTTCGGCTTTAATAACTTCCAGTGCATTGAGCACTCGCTCATACTCTTCTTTGCTGATTCCGTTAATATTCAAAAGGCCCCGCTTGCGTTGTTCTTCATCAGCCGCCAGTTTTTCTTCGATTTGTTTCCGTTTTAGCTGCGCTTTGAGTTCGCTGTCGTTGATTTGGAGCATCAACTGGCCTTTTTTGACACGACTGCCTTCTTCGAAAAATACCCCGGTTACCCGGCCGCCGATTTCGGGGCGCAATTGCACCTCTTCGTTGGCCAAAAGGCTGCCGGTCGTAAATATTCGATTGTGAAGGATTTGCGGCTGCACGATTAGAGCTTCAACAGGAATTCCGGTCGGTTTGGGGGAATTATTCCCGGCCTGATTGCTCTTGCTTTGGTCGCAGCCGGCGGCAAATAGATGAATGGCTACAAGCAAAGTCATTCTAAAGGTGTGGTAAGCCATGCTGGGGGATTTCATACACTTAATTGATTAAACCTGTCCGGTTAAACCTTAGTTCCATATTGATTTAGATTTAGCAACAAAACGTGATACATTATATATCGGTAAATCTATCACCGGAGGTAACAATTGGCAATCGGCAAGATGGGCTTTTCTTTAGAGAAATGAATTATTTGATTTGAATAACTTTAAAAATGCAGAGGTCAAAATGATTAAAAGTGTTCATACCATGTTTTATTCATCCGAGCCTGAAAAACTGCGCGCGTTCATCCGGGATAAACTTGGATTTTCTTACACCGATGTCGGCGGGGGCTGGCTGATATTTGATTTGCCCGACGCTGAAATGGGCTGTCATCCCGAAGACAAAGAACACGACTGCCCCTCCGGCACTCCTTATATTTCGTTCATCTGCGACGACGTCAATAAGACGATGAACGAATTAAAATCCAAGGGAGTCGAGTTCACATCAGAAATAACAGACAAAGGCTATGGTTTAGGTACAAGTTTTAAGATGCCCGGAGGTTTTGATGTCGAATTATATCAGCCAAAATACGAAAGAAAGAAAAAATAATCGCTACTTCTGTTTCTTCAAAATTGCAATCTGTCCGGCGTGATAGATGTTGTGTTGAATGACACCGTGAAGTAACCGGTAAATACTGGAACTGGTATTGGCCGGTATCTTTTCCAACGCTGCATCTTTCAAGGTCAACACGTGTTTTTCGAGTTTCTTGTGAGATTTATTAAGAGAATCAAGCGTGTCGTTCCAGGACGATTCACTTTGGTCGCTTATTGTGGGCCAGTTGGCTTCGTCGGAAATCTGGGTATATTCCATTGCCGTGATTGTTTTATCGACCGCCTTGATCCAGGCAGCAGCGTGCAGCACCAATTCCCAGATAGTATGAGCTTGGGGAATCGGGCGTTTGGCGGCTTGTTTTGCTGTTACATTCTCAAGAGCTTCCAAAAGCGAAGGCCCGTGCCAGGCACCCTTGTAGAACGAACACTTTAGTTGTTCAGAGATTCTTTCAATTTCACTCATATTTAGTTTACAATTGAAGATCTGATATCAGGATTTCTGTTTTCGCATGATTAAGGCCAAGACCAATGCCGCTACTGCTAATGCCAATGCCGCCCAGGCAATGTAGCAAGTATATAAATTGCAGGAGTCTTCATCTTCGGTTTCATTTTCAACAGGTTTGGCAGTGTCAATTACTATAGGTTGGGGAGCTGAAATCGCGGTTGATGAAACCGGCGTTTCCGATTCAGGCGCCCCAGTCCAGTGCACCAGTTCGCCGCCGGCATACTCTTGTGTAGTCGGCCAGTTCAATACTACGGCTGTATCCGGATTGACCGCCACAAAAGGGAATTCTACAAATCTATCCACCGCCAGTGTACCGATCCATTCTGCCGCAATAGGCAATCCCGCGGAATCTTTGTGTATTGTGAGCTTCCAGCCCGGCACGTCCTGAAATGACATTACCTTCAGCCCTGCGGGAAATGTCAATTCAACGCCTATTGTCGCCACATTTCGTTCATTGGGTACGCGCAGTACATATTTCTCCCAACCGCTTACCATTGATTGATGCGGATAGACCATGGCTTTAGAATTGGCAATCTTCGGTAGATTTGTCAGAAGAATTAGGACTATTAATACTTTTGTATATTTCAATGAAGTTTTCCTATTGGTATCCTCAACAAGTTTCTACCCAGCTTAAAAATATTATCGGCCACATTCATTTCCAAAACAGGGTGAAATGTAAAATCCGCAAGTCTTTTGGGAAAGCGAAATCTTGAAAGGGGCCGTGGTCAGGCCCTTCCTGATTCCAACTGCTCAATATGAGCGCAATCTACATCTTAAGCTGACATTTTTAGGCTGACCTAAGCCGGATTAAGTTAATTCTGGCGCAGGATTCCGATAATATCCGAAATGATGGAATTTCACATAGAATTCATTTAAGGGAAGGGCCATGTCCACAGTACAAGCTCCAATTCAAGCTCCACCGCAACAGGTATTTTACAAAGCACCGCAGAAAAACGTCGGTGCCGAAGGGCTCGGGGGATGGCTAATTTTAGTCGGCATTGGTCTGATAATTTCCCCGATTAGAATCGCCGCTATTGAATTCACGATTTTGGGGCTTTTTTTCGATGGTACCTGGTCGGCCATTTCCAATTCCACTAGTGAATTTTACAACCCCATGCTGGCCGCAATTATTCCACTTGAATTTGTACTGAATCTGGCCTTTGTGTTTGGATTTATTTTTCTCATTTATCTCTTTTTCACCAAAAGTGACATTTTCCCCCGTTGGTTTATTACTATTTATGCGGCCAATCTGGCTTTCATTTTTCTTGATGCTGTCGTAGTTAAAGTCGCCGTCCCCGACCAGCCGCTGTTGGATCCGGAGACAACCAAAGAGTTTGCGCGAAGCCTGGTTGCTTGCGCTGTCTGGATACCCTATATGCTCAAGTCCAAACGTGTTGAAGCCACCTTTGTGAATTAGTCCCTTTGTTGAGCAGTGTGCTCTGGCCTTTTTTATGTTGTCATTTCCATGAAATTTAGGGTAACTAAAGAGTTGAATTTGTTGAACAATTTCAGCAGACAGCCGCATGACTGTGCTTTCCTCGAATAAAAAGGAATTATATGGAGGATAACAATAATCAGAGTTTAGTTGAGCGGGTCCAGAGACTTGAAGCTATAATCGAAAGGCTAACAGTCCAGGTTGAAAATTTCATCTCCTCAACTTCTCCGAGATCAACTGCCCCCGGTTCGGCCTTTCAACCGCCGCCTCCGCCCACAGTTCTGCAAAAGCAACCTCCGGCCCAAAAGATAGAACAAGCTCCGCCTCCAACTCCACGCGCAGCGATGGCCGAACCGGCTGCACACGAGCCGTCATTCACCATTCCTGACCACATGAAAAAAAGTGAATACTGGCTGAACAAAATCGGCATAGCCTTATTGCTTTTCGGCGCGGTTTTCTTATTTAAATATTCAGTTGAACAAGGCTGGCTGACACCAACCATCAGAGTTTTGTTTGGCTTGGCCTTAGGTGCGGCACTTACTGTAATTGGACTTCGCCTCTACACTAAACGCAAGCATTTCAGCCAGGTATTACTGGGCGGCTCGATTGCCACTTTTTATATCACCGGCTTTGCAGCATATCAATTGTTCCATCTCGTGCCGCATCCCGCAGCCTTCATATTCTACGTCGCAGTTACATTGTATTCGTTTTTCTTATCACTCAAGCAAAATGAATTCATCTTCTCCTTGATCGCCATAATTGGCGGATTAGGAACACCGTTCATTTTATACACCGGCGAAGGTTCAATTCCCGGACTGATGCTCTACCTATGTATTCTCTTAACAGGCGCATCCGGTATTTATTTCTTCAAAGGTTGGTGGTCTTTTTTCTGGACTTCTTGTATCGGCGGCTGGACAGTTATCTCGATAGCCATGTTCGGAGACAAATCACTGACTTACGCGCCACTGCTGGACAAGATATCAATTGAGGTCGCTTTGTTTCTGGCGCTCCCGCTTTTCTGGTTGGTGCCGTTGGCTCGAGAGATTGCTATTGTAAAAAATCCGAAATTGCTCGGGACATCACTCCCCAAGCCGACCGAGAAAAGCCCAGGTTCGTATCAGCCGAATTTGCCTGAAATAAATGTTAATCTTCTGACTATTGTAACACCGTTCTTGTCACTCTTTTTGTCAACTGCCATATGGCAATGGCAGGATGCTGTGTGGGGATGGGTGAGTTTGGCACTGGCAATTGCAGGCGCAGGCATTGGCTGGGCGCTGAATGCCAAAACCAGTCTCAAAAACTTTGCCTATACACATCTGGTGGTTGGCCTGATATTGCTTGCAGTTGCGATTTATTTCTTCTTCGAAGGTGACGTGCTTTTGGTCGCAATCACATTGCAGGCTGCCGCCATTCATTTTGTAAAAATCAGAATTGACAACAAATCGCTGGCTCCGCTGGCTCACACGCTGTATGGCGTTATCGGCTTTTGGGTACTGGGAAGAATTACGGATTCACGGCAAGGGAGCACGTTACTCAATGAACAGGCTCTTTCTGATTTAATCCTGCCGGTCAGCGCCTTTGTTCTCTTCAAATTCTTTAAAGACATACAGGAAAAGCGGATTTACTTAATAGGTGGCTTTGCCGCACTGGCGGGTATTCTCTTTAGAGAACTCGACGGCAACATCTTGTTTTTTGTCATTGCCGTCGAAACTTTGGCTCTGCTCTATATCTCATCGCGTATGAATGACAGAGGCCTATTGACCGCCGCTCATTTGTTTGGCGCAGCTGTGGCGGGCTGGCTAATGTATCGGCTTTTTGATCCTTCGACCGGGCCGGCTGTTTTCAATGAAAAGTCCTTTATTGATTTCATAGTTCTGGCAAGCATCGCCGGCGCCACTTTTCTTCTCAAGGACCGAGACGTAAAGCAAATATACTTTTTCGTTGCCCACATTGCTCTGCTCTTCTGGTTTTTGCGGGAATTGTCACCTCTGACCAACGGTCAAGGAATTGTCTCGGTTGCCTGGGGATTGTACATAGTTGCATTGTTTGTATTTGGTCTTCGTAAGAATCTAACTGTCGTTACCAAGACTGCCATGGCCACATTATTAGTGCTGGTCGGAAAGCTATTCCTGATTGACTTGGCCAACCTTGAAACTATTTGGCGCGTTTTGCTATTTTTGGGATTCGGCGCTGTGTTGTTATTATTAAGTTATTATTTCCAGGCGCTCTGGAAAACGAAGAAGGGATAAGACCTTATTACTGACCGTGAACTTTTAAGACACACACTTGCCACACTCGCTTACCGCGCCGCTAAAACCATGCGCGGTGCACTGGAATCATTTGCCAATTTCAAACCGGGCCCTACATCGAAAACTCCTTTACAAATCGTAGCCCATATGGGAGATCTATTTGACTGGGCTTTTACTATGATTAGCGGCGATGTCAAATGGAATACGGCCACACCGCAATCGTGGCGAAAGGAATGCGATCGATTCTTTGGGGCACTGAAAAAATTCGATGACGCATTGGCATCCGGCGCTCAAATTAAATATGAGATAACTCAAATATTTCAAGGCCCTATCGCTGATGCGCTCACCCACACGGGACAATTAGCCATGCTCCGCAGATTGCACGGCTCTCCCATGAAAGGTGAAAGCTACACCCGCGCCGATATCGTTATTGGCCGGGTCGGTGCAGAGCAGACCCCCGCCAATCCCAAATATGAGTTTGACTAAAAGAGCATCATTAACTCATTCTTAGTTGTCAATTTGAGATCAATCGAATTCTCTATTTTCTGTAAACATCTGTACTAAGGTACTTTAGACCAGAATCCACCATCAACGTAGCTATCCTGGCATCTGGTCCTAATCGCTCGGCCACCCGAATTGCCGCAATGACATTGGCTCCTGAAGACGTTCCCGCAAAAAGACCCTCTTCGCAAGCCAGTCGTCTGGCCATGGCTTTTGCGTCTTCAGTACTTACCGGAATGATTTCATCCACCAGACTTGGATCCCAGAGCGGTGGAGTATAGCCAATCCCAACCCCCTCAATTTTATGAGGTCCCGCTTGACCACCGGACAGTACTGCGGATTCGCTTGGCTCTACTACTACTATTTTAAGCTTGGGATTGTAACGCTTTAACACTGTTGCCACACCTCGCGATGAAGCCGCAGTGCCAACACACTGAACAAAGGCATCAATTTTTCCGTTTGTTTGGTTCCAGATTTCTTCACCCAATGAATGGTACCCCGAAAGACTATCGTAGTTATTGAGTTGATCAGTCCAATAAGTACGTGGTCTTTTACTAATTTCTTTAGCGGCTTCAATCATATCCAGAATTAGTTTTTTGGTGGTCTTGCCTCCCTCACTTGGCACCATGGTAAGTTCCGCGCCGAAAGCCGACATGTGTTTCAACTTTTCCTGACTAAAGGCATCGGAAGTAACGATATGAAGACGGTATCCCTTCGCCACACAAATCAATGCAAGTGAAATTCCTGTGCTTCCTCCGGTGTACTCGACTACGGTATCTCCGGGTTTCAATCGGCCATCTGCTTCAGCCCTTGAAATCATAGCCTGCGCCATACGATCTTTCATACTGCCCGTGGGATTTTCCCATTCAAGTTTCACAAAAATTTTCGCACCTCCGGGCGGAACAATTTTGCGCAGCTCAACTAAAGAAGTGTTGCCGATGGCTCGCAGGATATTAGTATCAATACTCATTTAATTCTTCAAGTGGGTTTCGAAAAGTTGATTATCAGCTTTATGTATTTATTAATCTTTATTTGAAATAGCGGGGGGAGGATTTGAGCCTCATTACAATTACTTCTTTGCAGCTTTTCCTTCGAAAATACGAATGGTCGCATAAAAACCCAAAATATGGTAAGGGACGAAATCAGAATACTTTGGATAGTACACGGTATTCGCTGTAAACGGACCGAAGGTATATGAAACAATTGGTACCGGTACAAAGAAAGTGGACGGATTTTGAAACGTTTCGGAAGAATAAATTCCTGCGTTTATTCCGATTCTGAATTGATGAACGATTCGAACCAGATAGCCGAGAGAGAAATACTTGGCCTGATTCTCCATGCTATCCTCAAAAGTTCCCCCCTCGATAATAAAGTGGCTGCTCTTTCTTGTTCCAAAGGTAGCTCTAAATCCAATGCCTGGGTTGAATTCGTTTAGATATTCACTCGAATGGTAAGTTTTGGGGAAGTGGTAAGACAAACCATATAGATTGACGCCCAGTTCGTTGGCATTCGCAAGAGATGGAGATATAAGGACTAGAAGTACTGCAAAGTAAAGTATGAGAAAAAAATACTTAATAATAGGTTGGACTATTTTTGAAAGGGAAATAGATTTTGTCGTTTTCATCGATTATTGAATGACTAAAATAGCGGGGGGAGGATTTGAACCTTTCGCCTGCGGCGAAGTTATGAGCCCGACGAGCTACTCCGCCTGTGGCGGACTCCATCCCGCGTTAAAGTCGTATCCAGATACACTCTTCCTGCCCCGGTCTTCAGCCACTTTTCTCGTTTCATTGCTTCAGATCGAGTCGGATATCGCTCCGAATAAACTAATTGCCAATTCCTGTCCGCTTTGGTCGTTTTACACATGCCATTATTATGTTCAAACAACCTTTTTTCAATATTCTCGGTGTGACCGGTATAACGATTACCGGAATTGGATTCCAAGACATAAACGATAAACATCTTTAATAATAATTAAAATAGCGGGGGGAGGAT